>Ga0209309_10004927_pt1 | contig 10844 bp, 10 predicted proteins | sample COGITO_mtgs_1204_2_FD_184807 | JGI IMG/M metagenome (GOLD analysis project Ga0209309, IMG submission 184807) | Pelagic marine microbial communities from North Sea - COGITO_mtgs_120412 (SPAdes) (version 2) | ecosystem: Environmental > Aquatic > Marine > Epipelagic ...
ATCGATTGCACTAGCTTCAAAGTACTTTTGGAACACTGAGTCTTTTAATTTTACAGGGATCGGGTTTAATTTTAGTGATGAAAGCAGTGCTGCTTTTGATGAAGAAGTAATACTGAATATGTTTAAAGTTGATTACGATGAATCTACATATGAAGATCTAGGGCCATATGAACCTAGACTAAGGTGCTTAGCAGATGTTAGTTTCCCTCAAAATGACCCCGTCCAGCCTGGAGACAATAGATATGAATACGTAGTCCAGCAGGAATTTGAAGGTAATGGGAGTGGTAGCGTCACAGTATTTCCGAGCCCAATGGTTGCCAGGATGTATAACGGTTCCACCGATGACGAAGATAATTTTATTGGATATGGAGCGACTGAAGAGTTCGCTAACAACGCCTATGACTTTTTAGTTCCAGAAATTATTAACCAAGCGGGCGTTTCTGGTAGATTCATAGAAGGAGAAGCCGAAGAGTTCGTATCTTGCAGCTTAAGTTTTGTAGGTGCTTGTGACGAGTCTACAGATGAAGAAGAAGAAGGTGTAGAATATAATTATACAGTAACTGATTTCGATGGTCTTCATTTTGTTATTAAAACGAGAGGGAATTATGACCCTAGTGAGTACGACGATGAATTTACGTATGAAGAAGAAGGACAAGAATACACTGTTAATCAATATAGCACCGTCCAAGGAAGCATCACTTTTACAGATAATTCAGTCGAAGTTACGGCTACTCGTAATACGGTGCAAACAGATACTGGCGACCAATACGATCCATATAATGACACGGTAGTGGCTAACATTAAACTTAAACTTGATTCATTAGGCTTCTACACTTACTAACCCCTTATGCTATAATACCGCTATGACACCAGAAGAATTAGAAGCTCTACGACTTGCCGAGGAAGCAGAAGCCCAACGCCTTGCACGGGAGGCAGCCGCCACTAACCCTATAATGCAGCCCACTGACTTAATTGGTCAGCAGGGTCAACAGGAAGCCCGTGAAGGATCGACCGTTGGGGGATTTGTGAAAAATGCCGCAAAGAAGGGCTTTGACTACCTCTTTGGAAACCCAACCGCAGAGCAAGCTCAAAACATACTAGAAACTCAGCCGACAGACCCAGCTCAACGCGCTAGGCTTCAGGCAATTGCTGCTGGTGAGGGTGGTCCAAGTGATTTATCTCGAGCAGTGACATATTTGTTTGGTAGACCAGAAAACGCAGGAGATCCAAACATTATGGAGGCGCAAGCTCCAGCACCAACTCTAGATACGTCTTTAGCTGAACAAGGTAGCCCTCAAGCTATCTTTGAGGAGCTGAGAGCTAAGGGTCCTTTGAGTCCAGAGCTTATTGCAGCGGGTCAGAAACGGGCTGCGCTTCTGGGTACAACCTTTGATACAGAAACAGGTTTCTCTAGGGATCCATTCCTACAATTCCAACAAGCTCAACAGGCTCAACAAGCCGAGCGGGAAGCCTTAGCTAACCGTCCTGGGTACGGTTATGGTGGTGCAGTCAATGATCAATATCAGAGTGCAGATTTTGATACAATCTCACAGGGAGTATCCGATACGCCAATGACTGGTATGCGACCAATCAATGCAGAAACTGGCGAACCCCTATCGCAGGGAGTTATTGATGCTGCTGCTCGTGCTGGCCTAGAACTACCAATGGGATCAGTACCGCTACCTCAAGCACCAGTAAATTCCGTACCTATGGGACGGGATGCAACTCGTGCTCGTCTTGGTGGTCGTACCCTCAATGAGTATTTAAATGCTCCTGACGGGACTCCTGGTGTCTCTGGTTTACGTACTGACCCACAGGGTCGTATGATTCCTGGTGGATTTGAAACACGTGCTGATGCTTATGGTCAGTACGAGGATGAAGTGTCACAAGCTTACCAACGCCAGTCCGAGCGGATGCAGCAACGAGCTGATCAACGTGACGGAACTGCTGGCCCCCGTACCTACGGTGGTTACACAACATCACAGCTTCGTGGTATGGTCGGCGGAGGAGACAACCTAAGAGCCGCTCAGATGCGAGCAGAGGCTGGACTCAATCCAGTTACAGGCAACCGTGAATCCACTGAAGAACAAAACCAACTTCAAACAGACATATTGAAAGCTCGACTAACTAAATTAAAAGAGCAAGAACCAGACGAGCTATCAAAAGCTGAATCATACGCCGATAGGCTCAAACTACAAGGTGATGCTAGAACAGCAATGATATTCGCCCAGATGGGAATATCGATGGATGACGTATTCGGTCTTGAGGGTACTGGTGCAGGTGGTGGCGGTGGCTCTTTTACGGAGGCACAACAATCCAGTATCTCTAAGGTGATGGCCGCAAACCCTGGGTCCAGCCGCGAACAAATTATTGCTGAAATGAAAAAGCAAGGTAAACTATAATGGCCATTGATCTATCGGTTCTCGACGAAGCCCCATCTAGTATTGACTTGTCAGTTCTTGACGCGCCTAAAAGCGGCATTGATCTATCAGTCCTTGATAATGAACAAAGTGGCATTGATCTGTCAGTTCTTGATGAGGAGGAACCCGGCATCGGGAAGACAGTAGCTGGCCTTGGTGCTGAGGTTGCTGTCGGCGAGGGTGCTAAGTACGCTGGTGCTGCTGCTGGATTTGCCTTAGGTGGACCAGTAGGTGCAGTCATTGGCTATGGTGTTGGTGCATTGACTGGTGGCGTGGGTGGTTCATTACTAGCTCAAGAGATCGAGGGACGTGATGAAGCAAGCTGGGGCCGTGTAGCGGCTGACACAGCCATTAACCTTATCCCCGGTGGTCTAGGCAAGGCTTCCAAGGGAGCACGTCTCCTACCACGTCTAGCGAAGGAAGGAACTAAACGTGCAGCAGGTGGTGCTCTTATATCAACTGCTGGTGCTCAGATCGAGAAGGGTGTCGAGCAGGGTGAGTTACTTACTCCTGATGAACTCGGTAACGCTGTACTCGTCGGTGGTGGTCTAGGTCTAGGTCTAGGTGCTGCTGGTGAGTTAATGAAGAAAGCTTATCCTAGGTTCGGCGGTAAGAGTGGCGAGTACCTCAATGAGGCTTACGATAAGGGTGATCTCGATGCAGCACAAATTGCGGAGACATTGGCTGGTGAGAATCCTGTAGGTATGGGTTCACGGTTTATGCGATCCTTGTACCGGAACGTCATACCATCTAAGCTTGTTGGTAGGAATGCTACAATGGATTTACTCCGAGCTAAGAATGAATCAGAAGCTGCGACCGACCTAGCTGCCAATGTTCGTAATATTATAGATAGTGCGACTAAGAAGGCATCCAAAGCTGAGACCGATGCGCTCAATGACTACGTGGCTGGGAACAGCAATAGTCTGCCGGAATCCTTTACTGGAATTAAAAGCACTCTGGACGATGCTCGTGTCAAGATTGACCAGTACCAGAATACTATCTATGCTCTTTACAAGTCCGGGGACCTGGACCTTGATCCACGGATAGCAGCGAAGATTAAGAAAAGTATTGATTCTAAGAATTACTTTACCCGTGAGTACAGGTTCTATGAGGACAGCAAATATCGTCCATCTGCTAATGTGGAAAACAAGCTTCGGATGGAACTGAAGCAACAGGGGCAAAGTGACGATGAGATAAATCAATTCCTCCAGAATTTACAGGATAGTCGCTCGGACTCCCTCAAGCTGATGAATACCATTGCTGGTAACAAACGTGTATTCAAGAGGAAGAACGAGGATCTTACTGAAACAATGCGTGAGTACCTTGGTGAGTACACAGAATCAGGGGAGAGACTTTTCGGAACAATTTCTCGTCTCGGAAGATTGGCTTCATACGAAGCTGGTAACCGACGTATAGCTGACGATATGTTGAAGGCAAGGATTGGGCAGACCTTTTCGCCAGGTCAAGTTCCTGAGGGCTTTGAGCCACTTGTTGTGCGTGGACGTGCTATGCGATCCGGCGATACACGTGTTCCCCGAAAGGTAAAAGTACCCGTAACGGAGGAGAACCCGACGGGATACGTTCAATCCAGTAAGCTTCAGAAGGGTGATATTATATACGTACCCAAGGAGGCTAATGAAGCACTCAATGAGTTATACGGAAGTGGAGTAGTAAAGGATACTGGACCGTGGCTTGCCCGTGTTGTTGGCGGTGCGCTCAAGACTACAACTGCTGCCGCAAAGTTTGTGCGAGTCCCATTGAATCTAGCTTCTTATCCAGTGCAGCTTGTAGGACAAGCGATGCTAGTTGCTGGACAGGGACTCAACCCAGCGAGAGGATACGGCAAGGGTATGCGTGTAGCTATCAATGAAACTCTACCCCAAAGATTTAAGACGGGTCAGATTTCCTTGCTAGAACTTAACCGACTCAAGGAGTTAGGGCTAGTGGACAAGGGAGTTACAGCATCCGACATCCGCGATGGTTTCAAGAATGGTATTGCACCTAAACTATTTCAACGTTCGATCAACGGTGTGGGCAAAGCCTATAATAGTTTCGATACGGCGCAGCGAATATCCGTGTACGAGAACTACAAGAAGTTCCTTGGTGACATTATACCTGAGGCTGACATCAAGCGTATGGGTACACGTGAGTTTGAACAACTTGCCGGTGATCTTACGAATAATACCTATACGAACTATGACCGAATCAATAAGGGCCTACGTTCTTTATCTCGATACGGCATCCTTAATGAGTTCGGCGCATTTAACTTTGAACTTGTCAGGACCACATTCAATCAAGCAAAACTAGCCAAGCAAATGACCGATGGTACATTCTCTCAGATGTTGCAGGAGAAGTACGGTGTTCAGATGAATGATGATACGTTGCGCAGAATCAAGAATGAAGGGTTCAAGCGTATGGCTGCACTGAGTGCTATTCTCTCGGCTGGATCTACTATACCGATGGTGCTAAACCGGGAGGGTGGCATTGATGAAGATCAGGAGAAAGCAATGCGTGAGACGGTTCTAGCTCCGTGGGAAGAAAATGTAGCACTTCATATCCGTAAGGATGGCGACAAAATTAGAATAGCTAACTTCGGGTATCAGATTCCAACCGCTGAACTATCATCAGTTGTTGGTTCAGCACTACGTGGCGACAACTTTATGGATGCAGCGGGTCGATCAATTGATTCAATGTGGAGTAAGTTCGGTGGTGACCTTACTATCAATATGAAGAATATGGTGGCCGCAATAAACAATATGGATGCCAACGGTCGCCGCATCTCGGACAAGGTTGACGGCCTATCTAAGAACCTTGACCTTGTAAGCTGGTATATGGGTGAGAATTTTACCCCTGGTACTTACTCCGATTTAAAGAAACTAGATGAGCGCACCACAATGGACAATGCCCTTAGGTATACTCTGGGTTATCGCGTTCGCAATCTAGGTATGATAGAGGGTGCTGAGAATAAGTTCCGGGATATGAAGAAAAGTTTTGCTGGTATCAGATCTAAATATTCAGCATCCAGTTACCGTGACAATGATATGTCAGGTGCTTATCAAGAATTGAATAGGACTTACCAATCACAGATGGAGCAGGGCATACGTCACGTAAATAACCTGCGCACACTGGATGCGTCGGAAGAGGCAATCAAGCAAAGTCTAAGGAAAACATTTACTAAGTCAGAGGTTCAAAACCTAATGACTGGTACGGTCCCCGATATGCCTATATCAACTAGTGTTCCTTCCAATCGCATTGATAAGAGAGCACGTTATGTACAGCTAGCTGGCAAGATGCCGGAAGAGATGGCAATGAAGATGCTGCGGGATGACTACGAGGCTGGCAAGCTCAAGCGCAGTGACGTACAGGCCGTCATACGTCGAATGCAAATGCAGCAGTACCCAAGGTAACGAAAAGCCCCGTCCTCCACATAAAAAGGACGGGGCTACCGTAACGAAACAAGGAATCAAATAGGACATAAACCGATCCCGCTGCGGATTACTCCAACAGCTTACCTTGTTATTTCAGTGAGAACAAGGACGCAAACTCACTGATAAGTATTATACACTATGGGTTCTTATATTTAGTAAGTAAATCTTTTAGGTTGCGCTTCTCATCCTGGAGTTCCTTGCGCTGCTCGGTCATACGATCAATGCGGTAGGATAGGAGCCGGGATTCCTGCCGAATCATATCGATCTGGGTCTGGATTCTTTCGATGTTTTCTTCGGTGTCTTGCATACTCTTAACTTGTGCGGAAGCCTTCTCTTTGTCAACAAATAACTCGGGAAAATTTAACCCTTCTAGAGGATAATTTAACTCCTCGTAGCAGAAGGTATCACGAGCAATAGCGGCCTCCTTCTCGTCATCGAAGTAGCCAAGTTCGTACAGCTTCCTGGTCTTGCCCCTACCTAAATTAATTCTAACTCGGCATTTTTTCCTGCCAGCTGGCCAGTGCACTCCCCGATACTGAGAATTACCTGTTATCTTTCGTGATCCCCTAAGATTCTCAGAGCGTGTGACATACCGCAAGTTGGACGGTGCATTATTTGACTTATCCCCATCGATGTGATCAACGTCGTAGTTCCTTGGTCTACTTCCAATGAATGCTCTTGCGATTAACTCGTGAATCTTGAATGATTTAAATCCTACGCTCAGTCTCCGATACCCATTTCCATCATCACAGCCGAATGATCTTCCCTGACTGGAACGTCCGTGACTCTCTACACTGCCATCCGAATAGCAGGTTACTCTTATTCCGTTTACGCTTATATCCTTTGATGTTTCTGTAGCTATCATAGTTCTTGTGTGTTGATGGTATGTGCGCTGCGATTGTATAGGTAACCGGTACGCTTGGTTATTATTTGCACTGCTTCAAAGTCCGTAGTCCAGGGCATCTCACGATCCTCGAACCCGAAGTCGTAGTCATCCCGGATTAGCTTAGATATATTCCAGACATACAGAAGATGTTGGTATCCATTGACATAGATGAAGTCCTTCTTTACTGATTCAGCTATACCGATATTGGTATCAAGCTTTAGCTGCTCAATAATCCAAGGATCATATGCCTTTCGGCGTACCTTGATTTCAACTAAGTAATCAATGCTCTCGTAATCAAAAGGACTGAACTCGTCCTCGGCTTTGATCAGCTTATTCATATTAGGAAAAGCCAACATTATATTTTGTGCTACTTGTTCTTCTGTCATTATCCGAACCTCCCTGTGCAGTGATAGAATTTAAACGTACCTCCGATGTCGCGCTCACCTTCACGGTTCTTAGCTATCTCGTAGGTTAGACGGGTGAAACCTCCACGGGCATCTTTATCCTTAGAGGATTCAACATCTCCGTTTGAGGGATACATAAGCAGAACAACGTCGGCATCATTCTCGATGTCCCCGGAATCCTTTAGGTCATACAATTTAAGTCGGCCATTCTTGGCTCCCTCTCGGTTGACCTGTGCTAGTAGGATAATGGCGATATTGAGATCAATAGCCATCTGCTTAATTTTGTGAGAGATACTGGCGATGCCCTCGGCCTTACCCATCTTGGAAGAGAATGGTATAAGCTGTAAGTAATCAATGACCAGTAGCTTTACGCCGTGCTTGTTAACGAACTGTCGGGTCTGGCTGTATAGATCATCGGCACTCTTGACTGAGTGCGAGGTGTACACGGGCATTGTCTTTAGATCAGAAATAGTCTCGTGAACCCGCTTGACCTGCTCTGGCTGGGCTATGTTGTCCTCCACGCTGCGAAGGTTAACACCTGAGATAACCTGCGTCAGTCTCTTGGTAAGCTGCTTCTGTGGCATCTCCAAGGAGAAGACTCCACAGGCGTGACCATCCTTTGCTACAGCCTGGGATACAATATACAGGGCCAGTGCTGACTTACCACAGGAGGTAGGTGCAGCTACAGTCATTACTTCACCAGCGGCTATGCCCCGATTGCCAAGCTCACTATCCAAGTTATTGGTATGCGTCTTAACAACGTCGGGTACGTAGTCACCTGCTTGCATCCTAGCGATGTCCTCCAGTAGCTCGTCGGCGGACGAACCGATCCCGGATTTATTCTGGCTGAATAAGGGACGTGCAGTAATCTCGGCCTCAAGGGTGCTGCGTATCTCGTCATAGCTAAGAGCCTCGGACTCCACATTCTCGACAGCAATCCGGCAGGACTTCATAATCTCACGAAGCCTTGCCTTCTCTGCTACGATGTTCGCATAGAACTTGGCTGTGAGTTCGCTGTAAACGCCGTCAGCTACCGATAGTATACCTGCTATACCCCCGACCTCGTCAAGCCCTCTGAGGGACTTCAGGTGCTCTGCAATGGACACCTCGTCAATAGGCTTACTCAGTTGAGCAAGTTCACCTATGGCTTGGTACAGTAATTTAAATCTTAGTACGTAAAAATCCTCGGCCTCCAGTAAAGGACGGACCATATCATATACGGATGCGTCACCTGGGAATAGGCAGGATGCTATTAATTTTCTTTCAGCCTCGGCACTATGTGGCTGGTTCGTCGTCAGTAGGTTTATTTCGTTCATTATCAAGTAATTCTACCAGAGAACGAAGGACTTGTCCAAGGGACTTATGAGCTACACGATTCACCTCCGGTAACCTATAACTATCAATTGAATTATAGATGGAGAGAGATACTTCGGCGGCTTCTTTTATTTTAGTCATTTCGTTGCGGTCTATTTTATTATATTGAGTCATAAGAATTACTTGCCCCCTACCGAATTGTAAGGGGCAAGCATCTTAGCACAGGGACTTACTCCGACTCTGCTCTTTCGAGCATCCCTATGGCTATCAACGAGTAGCCAATTAGGTCGCGGAATATGTCCTTGGATTGGTCGCCATTAGTAACTACTTTTAGCTGACCGTCGTTACAGAAAGCCTTCGCTCTCTGGAATTTGTCCTGCATCCGAATGCAAACACCTGTTAAGGGATGAACACCGAACTCGGAGGAAGCATCGAAGTTTGCGAAGGGGTTATCGCAGCTTTCGCCTCCTGTGTAATCCGAGCATTTGTGAGCGGTTAGTTCCAAAATGGAACTGACCTCAGCACGCCGGAATGTTTCCCACCAGATCTTATCGAATGAAGATGAGGACATCCTTAGAATGGGGTGTTGTCATTGGTTGGCGCACTTGCAGCTTTTGGCTCAGATGAGCTACCTGCGGGTGCTGCGTCCACTGGATTCAATGCCAGAGAGAGGAAGTTCGTACCGCTCTTGGCCGTCTTCTTCCAGCCCTTGAGGTAGTACTCCTTACCCTCGACATTAATCTTCCCGCTGTAGTCAGGATGATTTGGTTTTTCTTTACGGTCATTGACGAAGAATGTACCGGAGTTAGTGTTATCGTATTGTGACATAATATGACTTTCGTTATTGGTTATGATTAGGCGACATCTTCATCCAGCTTTACAGCACGGATGGTTGTGTCAGGTTGTTCTAGCTTGACGCTCAAGTGTTTAGCAAGTGCGTCGATTTTCTGATTAAGCAATTGGTTCTGCTTATCCAAGAGGTTATTGTGCAGTTGTGCTGCTTCAAGATTTTCTTTCATCTCCTTGATGATAGTTTCGTAATGGTTGTCAAGCATTTGAATGCTGGAGATGACATCAATGATTTCGTTTCGTAAGTCCATAATATTTGTGCGCAACAGAATGTTTCGCTTAGAATCCTTGTGATTGTTTAGTTGTAGGTTTAGGCAGTTTGCTGCCGTGGTCATTAGTAGCGTCCGGATCTTTGGTATCGTCAATAGCAAAGAGGCCATTCAGTGCATATTTTCTGGCGTAGGATGAAGCACTGCCGGTAATCTGGGCATCGTCCATACCTTTCTTTGTCTCAGCCTCACGAGCGTAGGCATTAACGTGAATCGAGCTATCACTGCTATCCTCTGTGGATGCAATCACGGCAGTTGACTTGACATAGACCCGACCACCGACCTCAACCATTTCATCGGTGATGACTAGGGTACAGGCCCACTCAGCCAGCAATGGCTTAACGGATGTAAGGATGTCCTCGGCGGAGCGGTAGCGGTAACCACCGAACTTATTAGTCTGGCCCTTCGGAGCTTTCAAAGAGGACTGAATCCCCTGGAGTTTCTGATGTATGTTCATTGTATCTGTTTTGGTATTACTCATATTTATTTTTGGTTAGTTTACGGAACAGCTCTTTGCGCTGCTTTTGATTTTTACAAGAAGCAAGATCACCTTCACTTGCCCCTAGGTCTTTTAACTCTGATACTTGTTCGGCTGCTGTCAAGCTATTTGCAAACTTTCTTGTAAGTTGTGTAAGTCCCACGGGATGAAGGACATCCAAGGATTCATTCTCCAGATAAGCAGCCATTGCATCTAAAGTATTTGGCAAATCTTCCTTCTGGCCCTTGCACATCTTGAGATAAAAGTTCTCAACTTTTCCGAGGAGACTGTTGGCCTGGCGAGAGATTACACCTCGGACCATTCCGGTCTGGTGGTCGTGATCCAGCACCCAGTCCTTTGTCTTAATGTCCAAGATGGGACAGGAGATTGGCTTGTTAGCCTCCCGGAACTCCTTGATTTGGTTTTGTGATAAGTAAGTCATAGTTTTTAATACGGAATCAAAGATAGAAATATACGCTGTTTACCCGATATAATTTTTCCTTGAGTTGAGTTATGATTGGTGGATGAAAATGCTCTGCCTATTCTTCCTGCTTGTTTCCAATTCACTTATCGCCTCACCAGCAGCGATCGAGGTCCTGTCCGCCAGTGGCCTTACGCATTCGATTGCCCAAGCTAGGACTATGTATGCCGACATTGGTGACAGCGTATTCTTCAAGCAAGTTGAGCCATCCGAGGGTATGCTGCTGCTTACTGATAATGGAGTCATAAAGTTCAAGCCTGGTTCTGAAAGTAATCGTGTGGTAGTTGCGGTAGTAAAGAATTATTCATAGCGCAT
>Ga0209309_10004938_pt1 | contig 10827 bp, 13 predicted proteins | sample COGITO_mtgs_1204_2_FD_184807 | JGI IMG/M metagenome (GOLD analysis project Ga0209309, IMG submission 184807) | Pelagic marine microbial communities from North Sea - COGITO_mtgs_120412 (SPAdes) (version 2) | ecosystem: Environmental > Aquatic > Marine > Epipelagic ...
AATCGTCTTGACCGTGACCAGCACCATGAGTACCTCGCGGCTTCGCGGGTCCTGCCAAAACCCTGAGGCGTACTCATTGATGTTGAGGCGCCACTGCCCCCCCATGCAGAACTGGCGATTGATCTTGGCCCCCTTGGTCACCCGCGCATATGCCAGCGGCTCCGGGCCCTCCTCATCCCCCACGTCCTCAGAACCCTCTTGGGTGTTGAAGACGATGAACGTGTCCGACAAAAAGGACCCCTGCTTCGTGCGTGCAATTTCCGTGCCATCCGGAAGCTCGACTACGTATTCTGCTCGCGGCGTGTGCGCAAACGAGTGAAGCAAGTTCTCCTTAACCACGGCCTGCGAGGAAACAGAAAATCCCTTCAGTTCCCGAGAAATTGCTTATTCCCGCGTCACGTTCGAGTCAAGTCGCCAGACACCGCTACATCCTCCAAAATGGTCACAGGCCCGATCCAGCACCCCCCCCTCTCCCCTCTAGAGAGCTTCCAGCTACTTGGAAGAGTGTTGCCGCTCGAGTCCTTTCGGAGGAGGCATTTTGATTGCGCTGGGCACAGGGTGCAGTATGGTCCGCACCATCGGCTCGCCATTGCAGTCCATGACCGTAATCTTCACACCCCAATCGTAATACCTGCCGGGGAGTCTTGTCAGCCCCACGCCCGCCTTGCGCTCGCTCTCGCACTCCAGTTCCATTTCAACACCACATGCCGCACCATCGATGGCAGCTTTGTGCTGCCGCGAGTCAGAAATAGAGGACGATCACCTTTCGGTAGTCCGGAACGCCGGGTCCCCGTCAGACGTGACGAAATCGATGTCAGTGGGGGTCAGGCTGAGGCAGTTCAGCCCAAACTCGACCAGCTTGTTCTTGAACTCGTCCTCAACGTGCCCCGACTTCCGCCACAAGGAGCAGGAGTCCGAGTGGATGACCATCCTGCGCAATGAATATCATCAGACTTTGCCCCGGGCGGCGACTTCAAGGCCGGGCCATCTCGGCCTTGGCCCAGCTCGTGCGAACGTGCTTGCGTCTGGGCCAACGGTTTTTCTTCCTCGTCAGAAGTGAGCACTGCGGGTATACCTTGGCGGCAGGACGGGCACAGTCGACGTGCAGTTCCGCTGACGCACTAGCCCAGTGCGGACCTCAGGGGTCTCCCCGTGCTTGTCCTGCCAGCGCTGCTCCTCAGCCTGCTTAATGTCGGCATCTGCCTCGCTCTTGGGCGGTTCCAGCTCCTCCGCGTTCTCCGCTTGCGCCACACACTGTAAAAATGGGGTCAGCCGCGTAAGCACAAGCGCAAAACGACACCACTGCTTCAGCTGATCGACGCCGCCCAGCTGTGCGGCGTCACCGCCGCCGCTGCCGACTCCCGCAGCACCGCAAGAGATACTACCAAACGCAGAGCGGCACGAGGACAAGAACTATCGGAGCGTGTTGCAGCAGAAAACGCACCGCGAGCAGAAGGAGAGCCCCCAGCGCGAATAGCAGCCCCCTTGCCGCAGCGCGCCCGCGCATCCTGCCGCCAGCTGGGGAGTGTCTTTTCACTCTGGTGTCTCGGTTGACTCAACCAGCTGGCTATAACACATTCTTTACGAAAGGGTCAACGAGAGTTGACTTTGGAGTCTACTTTTAGATTTCAGTCTACAGATGTATTCATGCGGTACCAAGCCATGGTACCGCACACCTCTCGTTTTCGAATCGATTGGAGGGGAAATGGCCCAGCGGAGCGCGGCCTGACCCCGCCGGCACAGCGCGACCGCACGAATCCTCGTACGGTCCTTAACAATGGCGATGGTACAACCCTACCGCCCGGGGAGAAGTTGCGCGGGTGGTACAGGGGTTGTGTGGTGCCCGGGGATGGAAGGGTCGGATCGAGCTGCGCCCCGTGACTCGACTGATGGGCCTGTGTTCCAAGTGCGCGGCTGAAAGTGGTGTGGGGCATGGGGTGCAGGGGGCTCAGCCGAGCTCGGCAGTGAAGGTGAAGCCCGGCGTTCAGCGGACGCGGGGGCGAAGCTCGTCGCCGGGCGCGGCGGCGCAGCGCTCCCCTGCAGCTGGAGGCGCTATGCGAGCGGGGAGCATCAAGAAGGCTCGACACGGCAGCGCAGGACGTGGGCGTGGCGGAGGCGCTACCGGTGAAGCGGAAGGGAGGGGAGAGAGTGTGAAGATGAATGGGTTTGGCCGGCGGGGCGGGAAGGAGCACTCGAATTCTGCCTCTGAGGATTACTCCGACGGATCCTTAGAGGGCGATGACGGCGCGAGCGAGACGTCTTGCCCCGGGGTTATGCTGAGTAGCGGCGCGGATGGTTCCACATCTGTCCCACTTCCTGGCGCTGCCCAGAAGGAATGGCGTTCTTCCGACTTTTGCATCCTAGTGCGCTCGGGCTGGCGCAAGGAGGCGGGCTTCCGCTTGTTCGAAATCGACGCGTCCGAGACTAAGTTCCCCCCCGCGGCAGACGTCGGCGACGGCTGCACCCTCCCAGCTCGCGAGTGGTCCTGAACCCTCCTTTCGACTCTCTCCCTCTCGCGCCACTTTTGCTCCTGTCGCGGCTTCTTTCCACCCACCAACCTCGTGGGGCACCGAGCGCCCTTGACGCTGACGGGCTCCATACTGGGGACCCAAGCATGACCCAAGCGTGCCCTGTCCCCACTCCCGGTGCGGTCCAAACGTGTCTGAGCCGCGAGCTGTTCATGGCGCAGGTACTGCGCCAAGGAGGTGGCGCCGTGTGGGGGCTTTCTGCCCGGGCAGCACGGATTCCTACCCAAGAGCCGGGCATTCGCGCCTATGTGGTTCCCGCGGCGCTCGTGGGTGCAAGTTACGGCTGTCCAGATGACACGCTACAAGGTTGCGCACTCCTATTCAGACAAAGACGAGGGAATTTTGTCGCTCCCGGCGGGAGAGCCGTGCACTCTGCTCGCTGCCGAGGCCAATGGATGGTCGCTGCTGCGCACCGATTCGGGCCTCGAGGGATGGTTCCCGTCAAGCTACATCACGCCCGTGCGCAAGTACGTTGAAATCGAGGCCCAGCCGGTTCGCGTTGTTGCTGCATACGAGCAGCTTCTGGTGAAGGACAGGAAGGAGAAGCCGGAGAAGCGGAGTGCCAAAAAAGGGCTGGTCGACGGGAAAGCTGGCAAGAGCCCCAAGTCCGGAGGCGCAGTGGTTGGGGGTATGGTAAAAACGCCGCAGAAGGCTCTGGATATGAATGGGGCGGCAACGCCTGGTCACGACGGTGTTCCTGATTCGAGCAAGCGGTGCCGCAAGAAGACGGACATGTACTCCCCGACATGGAACGGCGACGACGAGCAGACGGAGCCTGCCACGTCGGCTCCGCCCGCGCCAGGACCGCCGTGCGAGGAGCGCGCTTCGCCGCGCTCACGGCGGCGTGTTGGAACCAAGGAGGATGATGCAGTGCTGGCGCGCAGCACTTGTGGGGTGTGCTTCAACCCCAACAAGAAGCTCGGGAACTCCAAGACGATCTCCCTCATCTGTAATCGCTGCGATGGCATGATCAAGCAGGGCTGGCCGTACCACCAGAGCCGCAACCCGCCTCGCACCGAGCCAGGACACCCTGTCGTAATCACCAACCTATGCATCCATTGCTGGCAGGCAAGACGCCCTCCCCACCCTCCCTGGGGCGGCGCGGCGCGCGTTGGGCGGCCGACCTGACGGGCGCCGGGGCAGGTGGTGTCGCGTGACGGCTACTTCGACGCCAAAATAGACGAGGACGCACCCCAGCACCTGGCGACGGGCCGGCGCCGGATCGGCAAGGGCGAAGGGCTACCGTTGCCGCCCCCCGCAGTGCCGCAGATCCCTGGCGAGCTGCAGAACCTCCCCGGAGAGAAGCCGGTGCCGACGCGGCGCATCATGGCCATCGACTTTACAGCCCGAGAGGTTGAGCAGGCGCCCGAGGAGCTGTGCGAGTGCCCCTACTGCGGGCAGGCCTACCACGATCGCTGCGTGCGATTCTCCAAGGAAGTTTACGGGCCTGTGCCGCCGCGTTGCATCCGGCCGGCGTGCCAGAAGCGTTGGCGCGAGGTGCCAAAGCCAGAGCCGCATGCGCGCTTCCTCTCGCACCGCGCGCGGGACATTGCGACGACGCCCATCACGCGCTTTATCCAGGGCTACGTTGAGGGCACGGTGTTCTCGGCGAGAGCCGAACGCGGCGCTGCGGCCAAGGCCACGCGCAGGGGCGAAGATGGCGACGACCCCGGTGTGCTCGTGAGGCTGATGAGCTGCGTGCGGCGGCAGCAGAAGAGCACGCCGGCATTTACGTCCAAGTTCGGGCAGAAGATCTTCCCGTACACGCTGAAAACCTACATGTGCTTCATCGAGTGCGCGGACGGCGCGGACGTGGCCTGTCTCGCCCTTGTGGTGGCCGAGTTCGGCCCTGACGCGCCAGAGCCGAATCGCAACAAGGCGTACATTTCCTACATCGACTCGGTTCACCTCTACCACAAGTGCTCCTGCGCCATGCGCGCTGCTGGCCCAGTGTGCGCGGCGACCTGCTCGGACCCGGCCGGATGCGCGGCGGAGCGCAAGGAGGTGGTGCGGCGCGTGATCCTCGGGTACCTGGACTCGGTGCGGCGGCGCGACTTCGAGGCCACGTACATCTGGGCGATGCCGCCGTCGGACTTGCACCACGACTACGTGTTTCACATGCGCCCGCTGCAGCAGCACTGCCCGACGCCGCCCCAGCTCGACTCGTGGTACACCAAGCTGCTCAACATCGCGCTCAAGGCGGGCATCGTCGCGGGATTCGACTCCAACGCGCAGGAGGAGGGCGGCTCCGCGCAGGATCGCACGCTGCCTCCCTCGCTCTTCGGCCCAGACATGTCGCTCCGGCACGTGCCGCAGTTTCCTGGAGGGCTGATGCCTCGGGTGCTCGAGGCCGCCCTGGCGGGAGACTCCAACCTCACGCTCTCTTCACCAGAGGCGCGCCGCAGCTCGCTCGCTTCTCCTGAAGCCGGTGGTACCGAGCGACGCGATCCTGGCACGACTCGGGCGCGTGCAATGAGCCGCGAGACAGCGCTGCAGAGCCGGGAGCGACACCAGCGCGCGGTCGAGGCCATGAACAAATACCTACAGAAGCACTCGGTGCCTTTTCCCCCCCTCTCCTCCCGCAGACGCGTTGGCAGCACAGCCTGGCGAGGTCTAACACAAGCGCGCGTGCCGTCGGGCACAGGATTCCGGGTCGATCTTCGTGATCCAGTATCACCCCGAAAAGGCCGCAAGGACTCCTGGAAAGGTCGCTGCTGCAGGCAAGGCTGCGCGGGGGCGCTTGTCTCCTGGGCCGGGTGGAGCGGGGGACGAGGAGAGCCTGGAAGACGACCCGCTGGTGTCGGTGGATGAGGGGAAGGATGTTTTTACCCTCAACGAGTGCGCGCATCTTTGCGCGCTGCTGAATGACCTGCACCTGCAGTTCAATGATGTGCGCCATGGAAAGCACTCGACAATGCAGATGGTGCACCGCCTCACGGCCACTCGCGGGTCCGAGGGCACGGGCGGGGGACAGAAGTCGAGCAGGGGAGGAGGGTCGGGGAAGAAGAAGGGCCAAGTGTCCGACGGTGCGGAGAGTGGTGGGATCTTGAATGGACTGATCGCGAAGGCGCGGGGCCTGAAAGCGGCAGTCACCGGGGGCGGAGAGGAAAAGGAGCAGGAGGCAACGCAGGGTGTAGATGCGGAGGTTATGGCAGCGGTCGCGGAGCTACAGCGGCGGCGGAAGGAGCACCTGAGCCTGGCGCAGCAGGCTGCTGCTGCGCACCGGTGCAACTCACGCTGCGCTGACGGCAAATGCAATCGTTACGACTGGGAGTACGCGTGTCCGGTTGCGTGCAAGTGCCAGATGGAGCTTCCAGACCCAATGGTAGTTTGGGACGCCCGGTGGTCCTTCTGTGAGTGGTGCTGCTCGTGGCAACACACGTGCTGCATGCGAGAGGACGAGAATGTGCTGTTCGATGCAAAGATCGACGCGCGCGATGTATGCTTCGACACCGACTACAATTACATGTGCCATCAGTGTTCGGCGATGCCGCAAGTGGTGGCCATGCGTGCGCTTCAAGCAGGGCACATGAAGCGGAAGCCGACGATCTTGCGGCACCCGGCACTGCCTCCGCCGCCCGTCTCGGCGGCATCGTCAGACGCGGGCGACGACAGGGCAGGCGGGGGGCGCCCGACGCCCAAGAGGCGCTCGGGGCCACGCTTTACCAAGCCTCGCAAGGTGTCCACCGCGGGCAAGGACAAATCCAAGAAGATGAATGGCGCGCGCAAGCGCAACAGGGGCGAGGAAGACTCGGACGAGGACTCGGACGAGGACTCGGACGAGGACTCGGACGGAGACGAGAGCGGGAGCGGGAGCGGGGGCGAAAGCGAGCAGGAGTCGGAGGAGAGTGGAAATGAAGACGAAGAGGAGAAGTCAGAGGACGAGAGCGAGAAGGAGGAAGCACCCGCACCGAAGCGCCGGCGCGGCGCGCCATCGCCCGCCAAAACACCCGCGAAAGCGTCGAAAAAACAGGCCCCATCCAAGGCCCCGACGAAGACGCCCGCCAAGACGCCCGGCAGGACGCCCGGCAGGACGCCCAGCAGGACGCCCAGCAGGACGCCCAGCAAGGCGGCGACGCCTGCGCGGTCGCAGAAGAAGGTGGCGGACAAGGCGTCGGCCTCGGCCGGGCGGCCTGGGCGGCGCGGGGCGGCGGAGGAGGAGTCGGACGCGGAGCGCCCAGCGCCGCGGAAGCGGGCAGAGATGGAGGAGCAGAAGAAGCGGCGCGAGGAGATCTACCGCGACCGCTTCGACGACAAGAGCAAGAAGCGCGTCCTCGTCGTCGGCCAGCAGGCCCCGCTCCGCGCTGACTGACAGCCTCCCCGCGCCGCCGCGCCGTCTCCCTGAGGGCTCAAACGAGTTTCTGCGTGCAGGTGGAGTGCCAGGACAAAGGGGAGTTCTACCCCGCCATCGTGCGCGAGGCAGACGGCACGCACCGCGTGCAGCGGGTGCTGGTGCACTTCAAGGGCTGGCACGCGCGCTTCGACCACTGGCTCCCCGTCGATTCGCCACGTCTGAAGCCGTGCCCAGCCCCCCTTGCCCCCCGCGCCAGACTCGCGCAGTCTGACCCGCGTGCTGGCGACCAGGGCTGCGGGTTCCAGAGAAGCGGGACCGGAAGTCGAGGTGAGGCGCTGGGCTTAGGTGGCAGCACTCGTGGCCACCCCGGCAACCTGCCACCAGCGCAGGCTGAGGTTCTCCCAGCACGGGGGCGCGCGGATGGGGTGGAGAGGCTGCGAGGGCGTCGCTGCGAGGGCGTCGCTCAGCGATGTGTCCGCTCCTCTCACGGATCTAGTGTTGCTGTGTTGGGGAGGTTCGTGTGGCGCGAGAAGGTCAAGGCGCTGTGACTGAAAGTGAAAAGGAGTTCCGTGTACGGGATGCAGTCAAATAACCACGCACGGCAAGATCCTTCGCTCCGGTGGCTAGACGAGGCGGCCGGCCCGAGTGAAAAGAGAGAGAGAGGTTGTACTGAATATTCTCGTACAGACCGGGTATCATACAACGGGGATAATGTACGTTTACTGACAACGGTCCAACATCGCAGAGCGAAGAACAGCAGGATAGCTGTGGCCGGGAGACTGCGTTAAAAAACCCGCATACAAAAAGCCCCATGCCTACACCGCTCACGGGAAGCGAGCACGCGGGCGGCTGGAGCCGGGGCAAATGCCCCGACCCCGCGCCGGGCCCGTGCCCGAGGTCCCGGGAGCAGTGGGGAGGCACAGGGCGTAGCTCAGTGCCCCCCGGTCGTGGTAGTCGTCTGAGTGTCCGAGCTCCTGCGGGGTGCGGTCCAAGTCTTGCAGTGCTCCTCTCACGCGAAGTAGAAGGGGTGAAAGGTGCGCGTAGTAGGGCGTCGTCGAGACAAGGAGCTGATCCCTTGCAGCGCTCCTCTCGCGCGAAGTAGAAGGGGTGAAAGTTGCGCGTAGTAGGGCGTCGTCGAGACAAGGAGCTGATCCGTTGTATGGATGCCGGTCGTGTTAGTCGTCGTAGTGTCCGAGCTCCTGCGGGACGCGGTCCAAGACTTGCAGTGCTCTTCTCGCGCGACCAAACCAAACCAGATAGGCACAAAAACCCCAAAACAGTTTTAGTAACTCATCTTGCTGACTTAAAATAAATGTACACGAGCGTGCTGATCACTAAAACTGTCAAGATGGAGGTTCGCGTGTCGCCGCTTCCTACGGTGCCATGCTACCGCCGGATGGACGATGAACACGTTGACTTCGATGTGCTTGTGAGGGAGAAGAGGGAACTGATGGGGACGCTCAACAAGATGCTGGAGCGCGCCAACAATGTGGATGTGAGCACCAGCACAGATGAGATCAAGGTCAGCACAGATGTGATCTTGAACCCTGCGTTGGCCCAAGCATCAGCCCCATTTTCAGCGTCCACATGATGGTGATGGCTCGCGCCAGTGCGATTGCAACTGGCTGGCATCTACTGGAAACCACGCTCACTTGCTTGTGTCCTGTTTTCAGGCTTGGGTCACTGAAAAGGACGCGGTCGTAGCGCGCCTCTATCGGATTTGCGATGTAATGCGACGGCAGGAACAGTGTGAGCACGGTGCAAATAAGGACTCGCCCACGCAGCCACGGAGAGATATCGACGGGGCCACGAGAAAGACCTGCAAGGAGGCCAGAGAGGCCGGCAACGTCAGACCTCACAAGGATACCTCGGAGGCGACTTCGAGCCCACACAAGGGTTCTCTTGTGTCGTCTGATGCTTCCATTGCAACGACGGCGACAGCTTACTGTGATCAGGAAGATTCGGACGCGGGTCCGGCACGCCGGGGACTTTGCATCACGGCTGCGGAAGAGGCCAACAAGTTTCAGAAGCGGAAGCAGGCGTTCAGGGAAATAGCCAGAGCGATGGCCCGTCCCGGCAGCAGCGATTCGGAAGACGAAAATCTGGCCTGTTCATGGCGACCAGGTACGACAATGTCAAGCGAGGACCTGACAAAGGAGAAGATTCTGCGCGGAAAGTCGGCAGAGAAAAACAGCCGGACGTGGAGGGACGAGCAGGAGGAGCTCTTAGGACTCTTCATCTCAGGGCGCGCAGATGGTAGCATCAGAGACGCATCGCCCTTGCGAGGAGCAGACAAGCCTCACTGTGAAGAGGCGGAGCAGCCTGTGTAGAGGCAGAGGACACCACTGCGAGGTGTCATCAAGACTTTCATGGCCATGATCTAGATAGAACGTTCTGGAGCAAACGAGCTCACTGACTCAAGTTTGTGGTCCATGCTGCGCTAGTTCATGCGTCACTCGTCACTGTCTCGCTCTTCCTTGCCCACTGACTGCACCCCTCTTTCTTTTGGTGCCTGTCGATTCAACAGTCCAGCCTTGCGCAGGCTTGCAGCAGGCGTTTACTGGCCTGCACAGCTTACAAGCTCTCTGCGGGCCTGCGCTCTGTATCACGTTACGCGTCATCCGTGTCCTCCAGCCCCCACACAACCTTGAGTCGTGGCAAAGCTCCTCGGTAGGTGCACTGCGATGGCCCCCGCAGCCTGGCTCAGCGCAAGCGGCGCCACACTGCTCACGTGCACCAAATGACGGCGCGCCGCGTGGCGGGCGCTCAGGGCGGGGCGCACCTCGCCCGAGGCGACATCCGTGATGGTCACGTGCCCCTCTGTAGAGCCTTGTCGGCGCAGCAGACGGCCTCTCCACACCACCAGCTCCTCGACGGGCAGTGCAAACGCGAGCGGGAACCACCCTGCGACGAGACCGGCGCCCACCCCTGCCTGGCGGGCGCCGCTGCTGGTGACCACCACGCTGCCGTACGCCCAGCCGCCGGTGCCCACGGTCTGGAGCGCGATGATGTCGCCGGGGCGCATGGCGAGCTGGTGGCCGCCCGGCGCTGCCGCTGTCGCGCGCGTCACGTGCAGGAGCCGCGCACCATGGCGCAGCATGTCCCCCACCGCCCGCTTCTGCGCCAGCGGAACCGCGTGCATCTGCAGCACCCGGCCATGCGCCTGTGAGTCCCCACGGACTCAAAGCGGCCGGCCCGCGCGGCACTGGTAGGGGCCACGGACAGGATGTTTGCCTGGACGGCGTCGCAGCAGAGAGCGGCCTCGACCGCAGCGGGGCCCGCCGGGAAATGCACGGGCAGCGGGTCCGGGATGATGGCGGCAATTTTGCCGCCCGTCTCCGCGCTGCACACGCGCAGTTCGCCGGGGAGGTGCTGTACCCGCAGGTGCGCTCGCGCCCACGGGTAGAGGAGCGACTGGTGCTGGTCAAGCGCCCAGAGCACCTGCAACACGCCGCAGCAGCTTCAGGCGCCCAGATCAGATCTCGCTTCGTTCGATGATCCAAGGACCAACATTCGGCGTGTCCACACAAGACTCTGGGTATGGGTGGGCATGTCTTCACCTCGCCAGTGGAAGCATCAGTCAGCAGGGACGGGTTTCGCCGCGTGCCCACCAGCCTCACGCGCCGCCCTTGCAGGTACCACTCGCCCCCCGCACCTCCTTCTACCTCTGTGGGGCGCAGCTGCAGCTGCGGCTCCATCTGACCGCGCGCACGCGTATCAGTAACGCGTGTTGCGGGAGCGGAAACCGCCGCGAAGCAGCCGCTGGGCCCGCACCTCGGCGTAACGCGAGTAGTCGGTGTGCGCAGCGTCGAAGAGAGCCTTCTCCAGGTCGCCCCACCCGTGCGCGTCCGTGAAGTCGCGCAGTCGTGCGACAGCTGTGGCGAGGTCGGCCGCTTCGGGCTCGGCGTGCGCCGCAGGGTGGTTCCGGTAGCACGCGTGCTCCAACTGCACGAGGGTCTCGCCCGTCGCCACCTCGCATACCGCCAGGGTGCGCTGCCCCGCACC
>Ga0209309_10004956_pt1 | contig 10793 bp, 14 predicted proteins | sample COGITO_mtgs_1204_2_FD_184807 | JGI IMG/M metagenome (GOLD analysis project Ga0209309, IMG submission 184807) | Pelagic marine microbial communities from North Sea - COGITO_mtgs_120412 (SPAdes) (version 2) | ecosystem: Environmental > Aquatic > Marine > Epipelagic ...
GACCACTAGAAGATGGTGCTTATAGAGTAACAACTTGGAATAACTTAGACCACACTGATTTTGTTTACGATAAAACAACTAAAGAAATGTATCTTACACAAGCTAATGGTATAGCAGAGTATGGTGGATTTACAGATAACTCTGTTGCTTACACTATGAGTTACTTTACTAATCACTTTGATTTAAATTATCCAAATCAAAACAAGTTATTAAAAAGGGCTGCTGTAACTGTTATTGGTTCTACTGCACAACCATTTAATTTAAAAGCTGGTTTTGATTATTTAACAAGCTACTTCTCGTTTCCATTTACAATAAAAGATACACCAGTATCAGAGTACGGAACAGCAGAGTATGGAGCAAATGCAGCAAGTGTAGCAGAGTATCAAGCAGGTATATCATTAGATAGATTAGATTCATCTGTATCAGGTTCGGGAAGCATCTTTCAGTTAGGTATAGAAGCAGAAATTGATGGTGGTTCTTTGAGTATACAAAAAGTAGATATTTACGGAAAACTAGGTAGGATTATATAAATGAGTAATTATTCAAAAACAACAGACTTTGCAGCTAAAGATGCCCTGACTACAGGTAACGCTAACAAGATTGTAAAGGGTACGGAGATTGATGATGAGTTTAGTGCTATTCAAACAGCAGTTAATAGTAAGGCTAACACCAATAGTCCAGCCCTTACAGGTTCTCCTACAGCCCCAACAGCTAGCTCTGCTACAGACAATACTCAACTAGCTACAACAGCTTATGTAACAGCAGCAGTAACAGCAGCATTAGCTACTGCTGAAACTGCAAGACAAGCACTGTTCCCTGTAGGTACTATTTATACACAAGCAGGTGTAGCAACTAACCCAGCTACATTACTAGGGTTTGGTACATGGGAAGAATATGGTGCTGGTAAAGCAATCATTGGTGTTGATACAAGTAATACTTTGTTTGATACTTTAGGTGAAACAGGTGGTGTAGCAGATATTACTATTTCTGGTACTACAGATTCACACACTTTGACACTAGCTCAAATACCAGCACACGACCATAATAATACTGGTACATACGATACTGGTGGTGGTGCATTAAACTACTTACCTAATGCGGGTAATCCCAACTTTACTTGGGGTGGTGGTGGACTAGGTGGTAGATATGGAGTTGAGCCTAATGGTGGTGGTCAAGGTCACACGCATGGTATTACATTTGATGGTACTAATGCCAACTACCAACCTTACATAACAGTTTATATGTGGAAGCGTACTGCGTAAAAACATGGATAAAGTTCCTGTAGTAGAGGATAAGGCTTTTACTTTGTACTTAGAAGAATACAACAATTTGTTATTTATTCACTGTGATGTATATAAGTGGTTAAAGAGTACAAGAAAGAAAATGGAAATACATTTAGATTTTTTATTAAAAAAATACAACAGACCTATTTTTGCAGCACAGATAGATAATGATAACAAACACAGGAAGTTTTTAGATATGTACGGATTCAAATATGTTGGAGTTATAAAAGACTTTGAAGGTGATAATAGAACAATCTTTGTTAAAGGAGTAAATGATAATGGGTAAAGTTTTAGGTGGTGGGGGTAGTAAAGCCAAACCAGCACAACCTTACAAAGGAGCGCAGTTTCAACCTTACACTTATACAAGTCAGATAGGTACTACTACTGGTAAACCTGTTGGTTCTTATGGGTTTAATGTAGAGTCACAAATTGACCCAACTTTAATAAATATAGGTCAAGCAGCACTACCTTACCCACAACCTTTTTTAGAGAGTTTTGCAACACAGGCTGGTAGACGACTACCTCTCTTTGGTGGTGTCGATAGTGGTGAACAAAGGGCTGCTGACATATTTAGAACACAGTCTGCTTTGCTTGAGCCATCATTAGAGCGACAAAGACAAGAACTACAATCTGATTTGTTTGGTAGTGGTAGGTTAGGATTACAACTAGCAGGAGAAACAGCAGGTGCTGGTAATGTTGGTATGGTTCAACCAGATGCCTACGGATTAGGTTTAGCACAAGCTAGGGCTTTAGCTGATTTAAGTAGTAAATCAAGGTTACAAGCACAACAAGAGCAACAACAAGCATATAATCAAGCCTTACAAGGATTCTTAACTAATGAGCAACAACAACAACTACAAGCTCAAAACCTATTGGGTGGATTTCAAGGAACTCTTGGTGCATTTGGAGATATTGTTAATCTGGAAGATGCCTTAATTAATCGTGGTCTTAGTGTTGAAGAGGCTAGGTCTAGAGCACAAGGTCTATCTGCACAAGGTGGTGCTTCTTTAGCTAATGCTGGTACTAAAGCAACTTCTGGTGATGGTGGTTTGTTAGGTGGGGTTTTATCAAGTGCAGTTTCAACTTTTGCAAACCCTTTAGCAGATTTTGGTGCAAACCAGATTATAGGTATGTTTAGTAACCCTAATAGTGGTAATACTAGCCCCTCATTTACAAACTCTTTAAATTTAGGAGGGAGTAATCCAGACTTGTTAAAGTTAAATTTTCAGATGGGGGGTTCTTAGACGTATTTAAGAATCCCCCTGATGGTGCAGGAGGAGAAGGTTTTAGTATGGATACTTTTAACCTATTTAATAATCAAGGGGGTTTTCAAAACCCTATAAGTAATAATGATGGTGGTGGTTTAGACAGTGACGATTGGTGGAAAACTGCTGCTAACGCAGGAATGATGTATTTTGGAATACCACCACTACTTTAAACACAACACTTATTGAGGATAAAACAATGGCATCAAGAGAAGCCCTTAAACAACAAATGTTATCAAACAGCTTAAATATGGGCGGTGCTTTGGGCAACTACAAAAGCCCTATCAGGCAAAGTTTTTTTGGTTTGACACCAGAAGAACAAGAACGGGTTGATTATGAACAAGCCCAAATAAATAATCGTATGCAAGCAATGGCTATGACAGGTTCAAATCGACCCACCAGTTTAGGTAGAGATTTAGGTTTTGAAGTAGGTAAGGGGTTTTTTAAACCTTTTCAAAAAAAGTTTTTACCTAGTAAAGCTGATAAACAAGCACAAGAAAATGTTGATTTACAAAGAGAACTAGATCAAAAACTTGCTAGTATGCAAGACGCTCCAGCACAAGATAAGTTACTAGAAGTTGGAAACTTTCTAATTAAAAATGGTAGGTCGGCAGATGGGTTAAAAATTCTACAAGCTGCTGGTGCTAATAATGTTAAACGATCTAGTGCAGCTGTAATGGCAGAAGAGCTTGGGTATAAACAGGGAGATGACGATTATAACCAATTTATTGAAGATTATGCTTTAAAAGAAGCACCAAAACAAAAAGGTATTAGAGGAGAAGTTCTTAGGGGCGACTTTAGAAAGTCTTTTGAGCGAATTAGAGAAACAAGCTCACAAATTCCAAACTTACAAGTAATGTATAGTTTAGTAAATGATGAAGAGTATGGTAAATCCACTGGTTTTAGTAGAGGTATTACATCAAAATTTTCCTCTTTTCTTGGAGAGATAGGTGTTAAAGATTATGCAGATCAAGCCTCATTTGACCAATCGTTTACTAGTGTTAGGGAGCGTTTACTAGCAGACACTTTAAATGCAGCTACCGGCCCGCAAACTGACAGTGATGCAGATAGGGCAAGACAACAACTTGCTAGTTTAGGAAATACACCAGAGGCAAACAAATTTATAGTGGGTCTTTCGTTAGGTTTAGCACAAGCTGAAACAGAACGATTCAATTTTATTAATGATTTTTTAGATAAAGATGTAAGCAGAGATCGAGATAAAGCACTGCAAAATGCTTATAAGGCTTATAGCAAATATGAAAAAGAACAACCTACTGCTGTTGACTTTTACAAACCTAAAGGTGCGACAGTGCCTACATTTTATTGGGAGTATGCAAGAGACCTTAAGGAACAAAACAGCAATCTTACAAAACAAGATATAGCAAAAGCGTGGAAACTTGCAAAAAAAGAATCTTATGTACAAAAAAAATAAATATACTATAAACATTTTGGATATTTTATGATAACTAAAAAAGAAGCAGACACAATTAATCAAAATTATTTTAATAATAATATTTCCAAACAAAAACCAAAGGTTTCTGATTCTTCAGACAAAAACGAAATAACTGTGGAAGAAGCAAACAAAATTAATCAAAATTATTTTAATCAAACACCTACAGTAGAAGAAGGAAGTTTCGGTAAGTCTATTGGAGAGTTTATTACTGGTAATGAAAGGGAGGCTAGGTTTAACCCACAAAACCTTCCTGAGTTTAGTAGTGCTGTTGTAAATCAAATGTCACCACTTGACCCTATGAAAACACCTACTAAACTTGGTCTTGCAACAACCTTTGATCAAGAAGCACAACAACAAATAATAGAGAAACAATTTCCTAGTGCTAAGTTTAAAGATGTTGGTGATGGTTATATGCAAATTGATTATGATGGTAAGCAATATGTTCTTAACAGGGCTGGCTTAACAGCCTCTGATATAGAAAGTGTTGTAGGTACTGTTGTACCTTTTGGTGCAGCTGCTAGGGCTGCAAACAAACTTGTTAAATCCTCTAGTACGGGAATAAAAATGCTTGCTCAATTGTTAGGTCAGGGGGGAACAGAAGCATCTCTACAAGGGTCACAAATGCTTATTGGTAGAGAAAATCCAAACCTATTTGATATAACTGTTGCAGCAACTACTGGTGGTGGTGTTGAACTTGCAAAAGGATTGGGTAGGGGCTATCGGTCATCAAGAAACTTTACTAGGGGTGGTGATGAAAGTTTTAATAATGTAATACAAAAACGAGTTGATATAGCTGATCAAGCATCAAAAGAAACAGGAGTGCCATTATACAGAGGTCAAAAAACTAAACGACCCTCTGATTTAACACAACAACAATTTGCTTTAGGTCAGGAAGGTGGTGCAGAAATTACCGAGAGGGCTTTACAAGTACAAGATGTAGCTTCGGAAAATGCTGTTGAAAACCTATTAAATAAACTAGCACCATCAACAGCAGTAGAAACAGGTGAACAAGGGATTGTTGATAGATCAAAAGATGTTATTGAAAGAGCAAGATTAATTCGTAAAGAAAAAGCATCACCACTTTACGACCAAGCTATAAAAGTAGAAAACCCAGATGTAAACATAGAACCCATAGACAACTACCTTGATAATCTTTTTGAAGAGTTGCCTTCTGCTGGAAAGGCTTTCGATCAAATCTCCAGAATACAAAAAATAATTAAATCTTCAAAAAAGAAGGATTCTGATTTCGGCAGTATTAACAAACTTCACAGTGCAAAGTTTGAAATAGACAAAATGTTAAAGGCTGTTGGAGATGATTCATTAGATAAAAAACTACAACAAAATGTTTTAGACATTAAAGATATTTTATTAAACCAACTAGATAGTGCTAGTCCTAATTATAAACTAGCTAGAGAAATTTTTGCAGAAAATACTCCAGAAGTAGAAAGACTAGAAAAATCTTTAATAGGTAGTTTTGCTAAATATGAAGTAGAGGATTTAAATAAAGTTGCAGACAAAATTTTTGGGCAAAACCAAAACCTTACTAATGTAGGTCAAGTTAAAAGAGTTAAAGAACAAATATTGTCTGTCGAAGGTGGTAAAGACGCTTGGTCAGAAATACTAAGGGTTAATTTTGAAAGGGGTTTAAGCAAGGCTGGTACTAATGCAGATGCTACCAACACACCAGCTTATCTTCACAAAGCTATATTCGGTGGAACAAAAGCAAGTAAAAAAGTTATTATGGAAGCAGCCAAAGGCACTCCTATAGCAGGCAACTTAAGGTATCTTGACATAGCACTCAAAAGAGCTGGTATGGGGAGAATAACTGGCTCGCCAACAAGTAAGAATGAATCTATAAAGAAAAAACTTGGCGGTTCTATAAAGCCTTTTGTAGAAGCCTTAAAGTCAGTAACCACTAGTATTGCTAGTGGGGGTGCAAGCACTGCAAGAGATGTTGCTGGGGTTGCTAGTGAAACTGGTTTTGAAAAAAGGTTGGCAGAACTGACAGAACTTATTTTTAATCCAAGATGGACAACAGAGATGAATACCCTTAAAAAATTAAATAGTAATAGTAAAGAGGCAGAAACTTTAATGAGGTCTATACTTAAAAAAATTGGCAAGGGGTTTAATAAAACAGAAAACAAAGCCCTATTAGCAGGTCAAGTAGAAACTAGGAGAGATCAAGAATAAAAATGCCTAAAGATTCTATCTTAAAACGAATAGGTGTATCAGGTTATAACAAACCAAAGCGTACACCCAACCACCCTACTAAATCTCATGTAGTTGTAGCTATGTGTGATGGTAAGCCTAAGACTATTAGGTTTGGACAACAAGGTGCTAAGACTGCTGGTAAGCCTAAAGCTGGTGAGTCAGATAGAATGAAAGCTAAACGAAAATCATTTAAAGCTAGGCACGCTAAGAACATAGCCAAAGGTAAATGTTCAGCAGCTTACTGGGCTAACAAAACTAAATGGTAACAAGGAGTTTATATGACTAGAGGATTGTACGCTAAATGAGGAGTGTTTCGCATTATAAAAAAGATGGTACTTTATTTACAGGTAATACACACAAGATGCCTAATGGTGATTTACACAGTAATAAAAGCCATACTAAAACTTCAGTAAAGTTATTTCATTTTAAAGACCTAAGTAAGAAAGCTAAACTAAAAGCCAAAAGGAGTGTATGATGAAGAAGAAGAAATCAAAACCTAAAGGGTACTAAAAAAAGAGGGGGCTTAATTGCCCCCTTTCTTATGCTACTTCTTTTTTACTGTATGGGTTGATATGCCAATTTTCGTTATTATAGTTTTGTGTAAAAGCTATTGGTATATGTTTTATTCGTTCTACTGATGGTTCTATCAATACATTACTAATATTAAAACTAGGGTATTTACCTCTCAATAGTGGGTTTAAATAAACTGCTAACTGAACATCATTTCTTGAAATATAATGACCAGACCAGCTTTCAATTAGGTGTTTAACACTTATTTTATTTTGAGTTGTAGTTTTTGTTTGAGCATCAAGCCATTCGTAGGCTATACGAACCCTATCTGCTTTTTGTTTTTTTAAAACAGTATATGTTGGTAATGGATAATCAAAATGTGCTTTGTGTACTTTATATATTTGTTGATTGCTAATCATTTTACGCTCCTATATCTACAATCTCACAGCTATCACCAGAACAGGCTAAAGTCTGTGAACCAACAGTAGTATCTTCTACCTCATACTCAGATAGTTTCTCCCAATCAATATCTTTAGGCATCAACTTATTAAGTTCTTTGTATTCGTCTTGTTCTATCTCTTGGTAAGGTGCTTGTTTGTACGAGTGGTCGCTATGAGGAAGGAATGATACACCACTCATTTCATCAAAGTTTTTAAACACCCATGCTCCTACCTCTAGCCACTCATGCTCTCGCACCGTTATTGTCACTGAGGGCTTGTGTTCGCACCAATGTCTTTGATACATCAACCAGACTTCTAGTTGTTCAATAGCATTTAAGTCATCTCTAGTCACACACCCCTTAGGGGCTTTAACAGGGAAGCTAAAAACCATTGTACTATCGGGCTTCATCACACAGGGTTCTGCTGGAACTCCACTGTCTATTAAGAATCTTGTGAGGGGGTCTTTGTTGTCACCTCTAACTGTCCGTATATAAAACTGGCTATGTCTAGTATGAATGCCGCTAGAAGCATCAACAAGTTGGCTAACAGTACCAGAGGGCTTAACACAAGTAATAGCAGCAGATTGTGGAATCCCCAATCTTTTACTAAACTCTTTATTAGTTTGTATAGAAACATCTTTTAGTTGCTCCAATATTTCTTTAGCATCTTTACCTGTAGATACTAACTTGTTATCCATTATCCCTGTCATACTAACACCAAGCAATCTTTCTTCTTCAGTGTTTCGTTGCCAGATCTTTCTTAGGTAAGGGAACTTAGTATAAGTAGCCTGAATAGTACCTAAAATAGTTGCTAATCTTGTCTTGTTAGTTAAGGTATCAATGTCATCATCATTTCTAACTACAACCTCTGTTAAATTGCAAAACTCGTTTGGTCGCAACAGAATCTCAGAGCAAGGATTCGTACCCCACTCATGGTCAGGGTCACGTCTACCATTTTTAGCTACTTGCTTTTTAGCAGCAACACGAGAGAAGATACCACGCTCACCAGACTTAGACTCAACTAGTGCAAGCCATTCACGCATGAATGTTTCCATGTCAGGTCTCTCTGTATACGACACTGAGTTATTAGCTAATCCTCGTTGTGGGTCTAAGACAAACCAATCGCCTGATTTAGCATGACGCATACGATCATCAGATAGGTTAGACAAGGAGATCATAGCTGACCTTCTAACACCACCTACTACTACCACCTCTCCAATCTTACACATCAAGTCATGAGATTGAATACTAGATAGCTTCTTACCTTTTGCTGCTACAAATGTTTCACAAGTAAACCTAAACAAATCCTCTAAGGGTTCAGCACCAGATGCTCTACCACCAAATGTTTTTAACTTAGCACCAGCTGGTCGTACCTTGTGTGTATCCCATTTTGGTATTTCACCTGCATACAACAGCGAGATTAGCTGTCTAAGGGCTTTAGCCCACCCTTCCTTACTATCACTAACCACTATGGTAGTATCGCTCTTATATAGCTCATCAGGTACTTCTGGTAGCTTACTAATGTACTGACGCTCAACACTGAAACCTACACCTGTACCACATAATAAAATAAAAGCAGCCTCATCAAAGCACTTAGGGTCATCTACTGCTAGGTAAGCACAATTATATCCGCAAGTATTATCACGATCAAGGGCTTTTCCAGCAGTCATCATTGCTCTCATGCTAGGCATGACATTTAGATTGTAGATTGCATCTTCTAATTGCTTATAAGTATCTTTACTTACTTTATCAGATACAACATTAGTCATGTATCTATCAACTGTTTCTTTCCAAGTTTCCCTTCTGTTTAGTTCTGGTATCCATCTTGCGTATCTTGATAGGGCTATGTACTGTTGGTACTGATTCATTTTTTTTACTCCGTATAGTCGTTTTCAATAATTTTATCTATGTAGTGCTTAGCTTTCTTTAAATCTTCTAAGCCATTTTTCTCTTTGTATCTTGATACATACTTAACTACATTACCTTGGAAATAATCTAGTTTGTTAGCAGCAATAAAATCCCAAACTTGGATAGGTAATTTTCTGTAATGGTCACCACCCCATTGAAAGCTGCTAACACCCTTAACCACCTTAGTCATTTTATCCTCCATACTTATTCTTTAAATAATTAAGTGAAACAGGTAGTTCATCGAACTGACCATTGTTGACTTCATTTAACATCCAAATCCCATTCCAAGCACTGTTACCTTGATTACCTAAATATGCCTCATCATGTTGAGTAAACATACCAGCAAACAACCCTGTGATCCTAGTGTTGTCTGCTTTTTGTGCATAAGCAATATCGCGTTGCTGAACGTGTCCCATAACAGTCGACATTAATTTTTTTTGCAACATGGCTCGTGCTGATGAACAAGGTCTACCCATAACCCCAGTAGTAAAGTAATGACTAAAGGCTACACCTTCTATTATAACAGGCTGTAAGAAGTCAGCTACTTCCCAATCATCTAAATTAAGATCCTGATAACCAATAGTATCTTCTAGAATACAATCGTTCTCAATAGCTCTTTCAATTCTTTGCTCGTGGTTGCCAATAGTAAATACCATACGAGGCTTCCACTGCTTCTTCTTGTTAATTTTTAATCTCTGACGTTCTGCTTTAATAGGTTGTAAGAATAAGTCCATTGCCAAATTACCTGATTCAATATCACGCTTATAACGCCTACCCTCGAATGAGGTCTTATTCTTGTCGTAGGAACACAGGCTCTCCATATCCCAATGGTCTCCAAGGTGCACCACTACATCTGGCTTCTTAGATGCTATGTATTTACCTGCGTACAGCAAGTGGTCTAGTGGTACATCAGGTTTAACCTGTGTATCTGGTATCACGCATATTTTCATTCTACTGCACTCCAAAGCTGTTGTTTTTTATAGCTACTAAAACCTGTAACTATGGCTTTACCACTACTTCTTAACTCTGGTAATCTTCTAGCAAAAGTGTGCCTATCATAGTATTCGTGCATATCACCAAGTTGAGCACTCGTTTTGTTTGGGTGTTTTTTAATAAACTCTAACACGCCTTTTCTTTGTGTTGGTGCAAAACTTCTTTCTGCTTCTTGACCTGCTATTTTGCTAGATTCTGGGTCACTTGTTCTATAGTTCATTTTAACGCTCCTCATCTATGTCGTACATATCACGCATGGCATCTGATAATGATATAGCTTGTTCAACTGATAGGAGGTCATCATTAAAATCTATCTCCCCTCGTTGAAACTGTTGCTCTACTCTGTCACTCAAGAAATTGCTAGGTAATAACCCTTGTACTTGTAAGTCATTAATAATATCTATCATCTCATTGACAGTCAGTACAGCACCATCTCTACAAATCTTGCAGGACTTCATTCCTTTAATTATTCTGTACTCAGGATTACAAGTACCGCAGGAAATGCAATAAAGTGTATCCATCATTTTCTTGACTCCTTTAACCAATCTTTAGGCAGTGCTGTACCAAAAGCATATTTAATACCATGATCGTTACACCAATCAGAGTATCTTTTTCTTTTCTTTTTAGTACACCACTGGTCACGCATAAACAACATACGAATGTCAAGGCTTGGATTCTCTTTTACCACTTGAGCCATCTTAGTTCTGTCAACTGAAGTGAATCTACCTTTT
>Ga0209309_10004962_pt1 | contig 10786 bp, 8 predicted proteins | sample COGITO_mtgs_1204_2_FD_184807 | JGI IMG/M metagenome (GOLD analysis project Ga0209309, IMG submission 184807) | Pelagic marine microbial communities from North Sea - COGITO_mtgs_120412 (SPAdes) (version 2) | ecosystem: Environmental > Aquatic > Marine > Epipelagic ...
CGCGATCCAATCCGCGTAAGCACTTACCCGACAATGATCAGCACCCACCACACCCTCTGTTGCCTGCGTTGACAGCCAGCACTCAGAACACTCTAATAAGGGCTCGTGGGTTCATACCAACAACCACAAGCCCACGCTGCTTAGCGGTCAAAGTCACGCCTTAAAACAAGCGAGCAACGCGAATGAATAACCAATATTTAAACCCAGACGATCAAAACAGAAATGCGTTATCCGAGCGGTTACGAGGCGGTGATCTCACCGTTTCGAATAAAGAACTTCAAACGGCCTGGGCAATCGATGCGCACTTCCCCGCGGCCGACATCCCGCTGGACCGACTGGATCCCTCCCATCCAGCGCTCTTTGCCAATGACACCTTATGGGATCATTTTGCGCGACTTCGGAAAGAGGACCCAGTGCACTACCACGAACACAGCCTCGTTGGCCCTTATTGGTCAGTGACGCGCTATGAAGACATCATGACGGTTGATAAGCACCACGAATTATTTTCGTCACAGCAGCGTCTTGGGGGCATCACCTTGGGCGGTATCGCCAGAGAAGACGATGACGCCTTTGCCTTACCCATGTTCATTCAAGAAGACCCACCCAAACATGACAAGCAACGCAAGGTTGTGACCCCCATGTTCATCCCGAGGAACCTGGCCGAACTCGAGCCTCTAATCCGCCAACGGGCGGGGCAAATCCTGGACGATCTCCCCATCAACGAGGAATTCAACTGGGTCAAGCACGTCTCCGTTGAACTAACCGGCCAGATGCTCGCAACCTTGTTCGATGTACCCCAAGAAGATCGCCTTAAACTGGTGCACTGGTCTGATACGGTCCAAAACTTGGGAGATCCTGAATTCTTTGAGACCCCTGAGCAAGGCTTCCAAGAACTATTCGCCTGCCTTGCCTACTTCACCGAATTTTATGAAGCGCGGAAGAAGGCGCCGCCAAAGTTCGACTTGATCTCGATGCTCGCCCACGATGAGTCCACCAAGGATATGTCGCCCCAGGAGCTGCTCGGCAATATCATCCTGCTCATCGTTGGCGGCAACGACACCACGCGGAATTCGATTTCGGGCGGCGTCTTGGCGCTTAACAAGTACCCGGATCAATACGAAAAACTGCTCCAGAACCCGGGCCTCATCCCCAAAATGGTGCCTGAGATTATCCGCTGGCAAACGCCGCTCGCTCATATGGCGCGCACCGCACTGGCCGATACTGAATTAGGCGGCAAGCACATTAAGAAAGGCGATCGCCTTGCAATGTGGTATATCTCCGGTAATCGAGATGAGTCCTACATTGATCGCGCCGATGAGTTCATCATTGACCGCCCGAATCCGAGGAACCACACCGCTTTTGGGTATGGTATTCATCGTTGTGTTGGTAACCGACTGGCCGAAATGCAACTCAATGTCATGTGGGAAGAAATCAACAAACGGTTCTCTAAAATCGAAGTGACCGGCGACCCCCTACTGCTAACTTCCAGTTTTGTTCACGGCATCCGCGAGCTGCCGGTAACGATCCGAGGATAGCGCTTCCAGCTCGAGCGCCTCGCCCTTTGCGAAGCGCTCGATCAGTTCTGCAATCAAACCCGATTCAGCCTGCATATGCAGATGATGGTGACCCGGCACATGAATAACGGTCAAACGCGGCTGCTCAGTGGCCATAACAACGTCGAGTGAGCGACGCAGCCAATCATTGGACAGATCCGCCACAATCATCAACGTTTGCGCCGTGACCTGCTGAATCAGCTGCTGTAATTGCGCACCGGTTAACTCCAGGGGCCCTGAGCCTTTGATTCTGGGATCCGTGCGCCAAGTGTAACCACCATCTACCTCAGCATGTCCTCGGGCAACAATCGCCTCGGCAGACGCCGCGCTTTGTCCGGTTGCATCCGACAGTCGAGCACTCATCGCGGCAAGTGTCGGGAACACTTTCAACCGCGCGCCCTGCTTGAACGACGCCGAGACCGATGAGGCCAAGTGCTCGAGTGTCACCGGCACGATATTGGTGCTGCAAAACCCATCAATGCAAACGAGCGATGCGACGCGATCCGGAAAGAGGCCTGCGATCTGAGACCCAATTTCCGCGCCCATTGAATGGCCTATCAAATGAAAGCGGGACCAGCCAAAGTAATCCGCAACGGCTAGGACGTCTCGAATATCCAACAACCCTGAATACAGCTCATGAGGCCTGCGATGATCGGAGGCGCCGTGGCCAGCAAAGTCCATCGCGAAAATTCGATGGTTGGGCAAGCGCGGCGCCAGCTCATCAAAACTATTGGCATTATCTAGATAACCATGCAGCGCAATGGTGGGCAGTCCCGTTACCGGACCCCAAAGCTTGCCTCGAATCCACTGACCGCCTAAATCGATATCCAGGTCTTCAAACATGGCGCTGTCCCTGCCAGAAAAGCCGGCAGTCTATCCTCTGCAGATGTGAATTTCAGTTTATTGCAACCAGGTGATAGCCAGGCATCACGGCGCTCAATTCATCGTTGGGGTCTCTGCGGTTTTCTGCTAACGTTTTGCGAGTCTTTTCAATCCAAACGCTAACAAGGCGCAGCACCATGTCCGACACGTCACAAGCCGTCAAAACCGAGCAACCCGAGCCTCTAATGAGCCCGTTTCTATCCGACAATCCGCCGCCCATCATACGCGACCCTTACAGTGTGCCGATCGAGGCGATCAACATGATCGATGGCCGTCTGTTCCAAGAAGATATCCAATTCGCACACTTTGACCGGCTGCGAAAAGAAGACCCTGTTCACTTAAACGAGCTACCCGGTTTCGGTCGGTACTGGTCGATCACGAAGTTTGAAGACATTATGTTTGTTGATAAGAATCATCAGCTGTTTTCATCGGCCCATGGCATTTCAATTGGACCGCAAATTGATACCCCGGAAGATCCCAGCCAGCTTAATTTTTCGAATTTTATTGCGATGGACCCACCCAAACATGATCTGCAACGGGCAACCGTCAGCGGCGTGGTGGCGCCGCCCAATTTAGCAAAACTTGAGGGCACCATTCGAACGAGAGCAGGCGAGATTCTGGACAATCTCCCGGTTGGCGAAACCTTCGATTGGGTTGACCGGGTGTCGATCGAGCTCACGACCCAAATGCTGGCGACCTTGTTTGACTTTCCCTTCGAGGACCGCCGCAAACTCACTCGCTGGTCCGATGTTGCCACCGCACCACCCGGCACGGGCATTGTTGACACCATGGAGCAAAAACGCGAAGAACTCCTCGAGTGCTTAACCTACTTTACCCGTCTGTGGAATGAGCGCGCGGCCCAAAGTGAACCTGGATCCGATCTCATCTCGATGCTCGCTCATGGCGAAAATACGAAGAACATGGCGCCGCTTGAATTCCTCGGCAATCTCATACTGCTGATCGTTGGCGGCAATGACACCACCCGCAACTCCATCAGCGGCGGGGTCTTGGCGTTAAACCAAAACCCTGCTGAATACGACAAGCTTCGCGCTAACCCATCACTGATTCCGACGATGGTTTCGGAAATCATTCGTTGGCAAACCCCGCTGCCCTACATGCGGCGCACGGCTAATCAGGATATCGAGCTTCGAGGCAAACACATTAAAAAGGGCGAACAACTGCTGATGTGGTATATCTCCGGCAATCGCGATGGCGACGTTATCGACCGGCCAGATGAATTCATTATCGATCGCGCGCAAGCCCGACATCACCTTGCCTTCGGGTTTGGCATTCATCGCTGCATGGGCAACCGCTTAGCCGAAATGCAGTTACGGATTGTGTGGGAGGAGATTCTAAAGCGTTTTGCGTTCGTTGAAATTGTTGGCACGCCAGAGCGGTTGCGGTCCAGTTTTGTTCGGGGTATCACCGAACTGCCGGTTCAGGTTCATCGCTATTAATTGATGTGGCGCGCAGTCTCTGACCCTGCAGGAACCCGGACCCTTCTCGCTTCACTGTTATGACCTTATTGGCCCTATCAATCACGACCCTACTCCTGGCGCTGCTCGCCTACCGAGCCTTCCAGCGCGCCTTACGCGTCGATCGGTTTAAGTCGCGTTTCCAGAGCCTTTATCCCCCGTCCGAGACCGTGACGTGGCTTGCGCGCCCTGGCCAGAGGCCACTGCTCGCACACCTTTATAAGCCGTCAGGCTGGCATCACACCGATCAAAGGCCCTGCATCGTGTTGTTTTTTGGTGGCGCCTGGCGGGTCGGTAGCGCCTGGCAATTTGCGCCGTTTGCACAACGACTGTGCGCACTCGGCGCGGTTGTGGTTCTGCCCGAATACCGAATTAAAAGTCGAGATCGCAGCACGGTCGACGAGGCGGTGACTGATGGGTTCGCGGTCATGAACACGGTTCGTGAATCCGCTGATTGTCTGGGTATCGATCTCGCTCGCATCAGCGTTGGGGGCGGGTCAGCGGGGGGGCATTTGGCAGCCTGGATCGCGACGGCAAGACGCCCGAACGCGTCTCAGGCAGCCGACGCCTTCAAACCAGCGGCACTGCTTTTGTTCAATCCAGCCGTCAACTTTTCAATTGACCCCCTGGCTTACAAAGGCTACAGCCGACGGCAAAAATTTTCAGCGCGGGCGCTCGCGAAACTCAGCGCGCTCGACCCCATGCCGCATCTAGGCCGGGGACATCCCGACACGCTCATTCTGCATGGCGATCAAGACCAGCTGGTGCCGGTTGATAAGGTTGAGGGGTATGCCGCTGCACTACGGGAACAGGGCGCGGCGGTCGTCATGACAATCTATCCGGGCCGACACCACGCTTTTTTCAACCCAACCAACAGTCTCGATGACTTTGAGTCAAGCTGCACAAACCTCATTGACTTCCTTTCCGAGCGAGACCTGATCGACTCACCGCTCGAGCGCACCCATTCTTGATCGCGCCTATCGGTAATGACTCGGCGCTTGAAAACCGCCGAGGCGTTCAGCCAGCAACGCCGTAAAGCCAATGGTTTCATAATCACAAAAAGGCCCGCCTATGGCCTGAAGCCCAATGGGCAATCCATCATCCGCCAAGCCGGTTGGAAAAACGGTACTGGGTAAATAGGCATTAACCGCAAGCCCAGCCCAAAACAATTGTTCAAAATACCCGCGCTCGACCCCATCGATTGCCAAGGTGCGCTGCCCAAAGGGCTGATGATCATGAACAAAGGCCGTCGTTGCCATTTGGGGGCAAACCACAATATCCCACGTGTCAAAAAAATCGTCCCAAGCTATCCTGATTTTTTCGCGCTGACCGTTTGCGCGGATCCAATCTCGGTGCGATAACACCGCGGCGCGGGTAATGAGCGCCTCGCGGCTCTGATCACTATCGGTCAGACTATCGGCGCGACGCTGCATGCGCGCCACAGCCTCGGCATCCATACCAGAGGTCATCGCTGAGTTTAATAAGGTTTGATAGTTTTCATGCGCCTTTGCCGGATCAAAGTCCGGACGCGCAGTAAAAGACACCTCAGCGCCTGCTGCCGCCAACTCTGCGCCAATCGCCAGCGCTCTGGATGAGACCGCGGAACTGACCGGTGCGAGGTCATCGGTTGCCCAAACCACGACCTTAAAGTCCGACAAGGCTTGTTTCACGGCAGGCTTAAGCGCCAACTGCCAACCCTTGGCCTGCCGTTGTCCAGGCCCGGCCATAATCGACAAGGCAAGACTTAAATCATCCGCGCTTCGGGCCATGGGCCCACAGACCGAAAGATCCCCCTCAGGCAGCCCTGACACTAATTCATGGCCTTGCATTGGGACCACGCCATAGGTTGGTTTATGACCATAAACCCCACAAAAATGCGCCGGATTCCGAATTGAGCCACCGATATCGGACCCTGCCTCCAACGCGGAAAAGCCAGCGGCCAAGGCCGCCGCGCTACCGCCGGAGGAACCGCCCGGCGTTCGGGTGACATCCCAGGGATTACCGGTTGCCCCATAGAGGGGGTTATAGCTTTGAAAGTCCGCCAGATCGACCGGAACATTGGTCTTGCCCAGAAAGTGTGCGCCGGCGGCTTTAAACCGCTGCACAATCAGACCATCGTGCTTTGATTGATTATGGCGGAACCGCTCGAGACCCCAGCTCGTGACCGTGCCTGCAAGCACATAGGATTCTTTGATGGTCATCGGCACACCATGCAGCGGCCCGAGCCAGCGACCCTCGGCCGCGGCTGCATCGGCTATGACCGCCGCGGCCCGAGCCGCCTCGAAGGTGCGGACAACCACCGCATTAACGTCACCATCCAAACGCTCAATGCGATCGATAAAGTAATCGGTTAGAGCAACCGAGGTGATCGCGCCGCGCCTGATCCGTGCGGCTAAGTCGGTTGCAGAAAGAAATGCCCAGTCTGTCATACGCGCCCCTCGTTCATCGTTGCTTCAAGCATTCTGCGCGCAATCAATGCCGGCAGCTTATCCAAATTCAACACGGGGGTCAGAGCGCCGCGAATCGCGCTGGCCCATGATTGGCCGCCGTTTTCGCGGCAAGCTCGCGACTCAAACCGTACTCAGGCTGAAGCCCTAAAACCCAGCTTCCCGAGCCTCAATTTTTTCGAGCATGGCCAGGTCGAAGGCGGCATAACGGTCGGAGCCCGGCAACAAAGCATAAACAGTATCGTCAAACGATCGAATGTCATAAGCCTGCTTACGTAAGTCTCCCTTCACCATTTTGAACGTGCCGGTAACATCAATATCGGGCTGAATTCGAACAAACAGCGGCACGGCGTAGGCCGGTAACTCTGAGCGCAAGAAGGTTGAAAATGCGTCAACATCCAGAACGGAGACGCCATCCTGCAAGGTCACCGCAGCCATGCCAGCGCGACCATCGGTGCCTGGGATCTCAACCCCATAGACATTACAAAATTTAATCTGATCAAACCCGTTAATGATCTCACCGACCTCGTTGGTCGAGACATTTTCAGATTTCCACCGGAAGGTATCTCCGACCCGGTCGACGAACTGATAATGGGGGTATCCAAGGGTAAATCCAACGTCCACCGTTCGCATTAGGTCACCCGAGTTAAACCACGCATCATCGGTTTCAAGGGCCGAGCGCACAATTTTCTTTTCGGTGGCTTCCGGGTCGGTGTAGCCTTCGAAGACCGTGTCTTCGGTTATTTTACCCAGCAATAATCCCGGCTCGCCGGCTTTGACGGGCACGCAGCGCCCAGCCGCGTCCCGAACAATTTCATCGTTATCAACGTCATATTCAACGAGCGCGACTTCCGCCGAGGTCATGCCAACCGTACAGTCTCGGTTCATAAGGTTCGCAAACGCGACATTGCCTTCAGAGGCGCCATAGAACTCAGCGACTCTTGAAATACCGAACCGCTTTTTAAAGCCGAGCCAAACATCCGGCCGCATGCCATTACCCATCATCGAGCGCAATGGGTTTTTATCATCCCCTGCTTGCGCCTCGGTGTTTGAAAGGTACCGGCAGAGCTCGCCGATATAGACTAGCAAAGTGCAGCCATGTTCTCGGACTTCTGGCAGGAAATTCGACGCCGAAAACTTTCGACGAATAAACATGCTGGCGCCAGACACCATCGCTGCGCCCGCACCCACCATGAGGCCCGTTCCGTGATACAACGGTAGGCAAATGTACATCCGATCTTGTTCCGTGCATTTAAACCCAGCCATCGCGGCCATGTCGGCACTGGTTAAATAACGGCGATTCGACAAAACTGCCGCCTTCGGCAAGCCCGTCGTCCCCGAGGTAAAGATATACAACGCCACTTCACCCAACGTGATCAAACTCGTTTCTTCGGGGTTTTCCGAACTTGCCGCGGCCGCCCCTTCTGCTAAATTCTTGGCCCAGTTGGTGGTCGCATCGAGCCCGCCATCTGGCATCTCAAAATAGTCTTCGCCCTCGGTCAGCCCAAGCTCGTCCTTGACCTCGTTCAGCGCCCCAGACACTTCGCTACCAAAAATACATTTCTTGGAATGGGTCACGGTAATACAGTGGACTAATGGCTTACCGGTTAAGTTGGTATTGATGAGGCCCGCGGTTACCCCAATTTTATTAACGCCCACGAGCAGCGCCAAAAATTCGATCCGGTTTTCCATGATCACGCTGACGGTATCACCGCGCTGGACGCCTTGGCTTTTCAAGTAATGCGCATATCGATTCGCCAGGGCATTGAACTCGGACCAGTTGACTTCTTGGCCTTCAAAGATAATTGCAGATCGTTGTCCGAACTTAAGCGCATTGGCCTCAACTCGAGCGCCAAAGCAATCGGCAACGGATGCGGGGCGCGGCACCATGCCTTTTTTCAGTTTCAGTAGTGTGGGCATTTCAGACAACACCGAAACAACATCAACGATTCCCATTGGATAACCCTTTTTTTGACTTACTCAGATGGTACAAGACCCGCGGACTGACTGCCACCGCTTGAAGATTGACGGCAAAGACCCTCGCGCGTCGACGCATTATGCAAGCAATGCCGCACAAATTTGCGCAACCAACGCCTCTGGCGGGTCAGCAATATCAAGGGTCAAACCATCCTTTGGCGCCTCAAGGGTCGCCAGCTGGCTGTGCAGGAGCGCCTTTGGCATAAAAGCATGTTCCCGCAAGGACAACCGCGCCTGTAGCACGGCTTCTGAGCCTTGAAGGAAGACGATCTGCACCCCGGGTTTTTGGCCGACTAAGATCTCTCGGTAGACTTGCTTCAAGGCAGAACACGCGAGCACCAACCCGGCATCTTGATCAAAAGACTCAAAACCCGCGTCCTCGACCCCTAGCCAGGCGTCAATCACATCGCTCAAGGTCCTGAGCCAGGGTTGTCGATCGAAATCGGTCAACGCAACACCCCGCGCCATCTTATCGATATTACTTTGGGGGTGATAAGTGTCGGCATCTTCAAAAGACCAATTAAGGCGCTGAGCTAACAACCTGCCGACCGTGGTTTTTCCCGAGCCCATGACGCCCATCAACAAGATCACTCGTGGCATTACCTTGGTCACGGCAATGCCGCCAACATGCCGTGTTCTGACTGAACCTGAATCACTGTCATCCTGTTGTCCGATGCGTCTTGAACCGAATCTTAATTGTGACATAAGCCCGTCGCCACCGCCCAATTTGGGGTCGTTCAGTGTTAGATTAAACAGATCTAAACACACTAACCCGCAAGCCTACTGGTTTAATAAGGGCCTTTAAGCGGCCTTCAGAGCGGGCTCAATTTAAACCTGGGCGGATCCAAGGAGCCGGCAATGATTCAGAACCTTTTTGATTTAACGGGCAAGGTCGCCTTAATTACCGGCGGCAATGGCGGCATCGGGCTCGGCATGGCCGAAGGCCTGGCCTCGCAAGGCTGCGAGGTTGCGATTTGGGGTACCAATGCGGAAAAAAATGAGCAAGCCCTGGCCGTTCTTCGTCAGTATGGCCCCAAAGTCTCGGCCGAGGTTTGCGATGTCTCAGACCCAACCGCCGTTGCGGACTGTTTTGCCGCAAGCCTCAAAATTCACGGCCGAGTTGATGGCTGTTTTGCCAACGCGGGCGTGGGTGGTCGCGCAACGGCCTTTGACGAGATGACCCAAGCCGAGTGGGATCGAATCATCGGTGTCAATTTAAACGGCGTGTTTTACGTTTTTCGATGCGCGGCGCAACATATGAAACAACGCGCCCAAAACGGGGATGCCTTTGGCCGCCTGATCGGGACCGCGAGCCTCGCGGCTATTTCCGGGCAAGCCAAAGGCCAACACTATGCGGCAACGAAAGGGGGGTTGATCTCGATGGCCAAAGCTCTTGCCGTTGAATATGCCCGCTATGGGGTTACAGCGCACACCTTGCTCCCAGGGTGGATCGAAACCGCGATGACCGAATCCACGTTTTCCTGGGATCGTTTTACTGACAATGTCATGCCAAGAATACCCATGCGGCGCTGGGGAACCGGGACGGATTTCGCAGGCATTGCGGTTTACATCATGAGCCAAGGCAGCAGTTATCATACGGCCGAAACCTTTTTGATCGATGGGGGGTACGCGAATTTTTGAGCTTTAAAATTCGCCGGCAATCCGCTTTTTCATCACCCTCTGGCGCCCAACGTCAGTTTAACGCCGGGCCCAGGCGCGCCACATTGAATTGCCAGCGACACAAAGGTGATAACCGACGATGACCGAATTCTGAGGCGATGAGCGCGTCCTTTGGGCACCCCGCCTTAATTCGCACCCGGGGCTTTTTTGAGCCCGCTTGCGCCCCCATTTGGACGTAACTTCCGCCAACTTCGTCTGATCCAGATCAAAACGGGCAGGCGCCTGTGCTACCCTTTTTTCAGCCAGTCGCTATGATGAGTCGTCTTGCAGCACGCACTTTAGACTGGGTTAACAGCGCAACGACAAAAACCGTAACAATAAGCAAAAAGGTTCCTCTTATGAGCGCAAACACTCAGCAGCTAAGCTTTAGCGAGAAAGTTGGATATGGGTTAGGCGATGGCGCCTCCAACTTTTTCTTTCAAACCTTTAACGTTTTCTTACTCTACTACTACACGGATATTTTTGGCCTCTCCCCCGCCGCGGTTGGCACGATGCTACTCGTGACCAAGCTGATTGATGCGGTCACAGACCCAGTTATGGGCATGGTTGCGGATCGAACGAACAGCCGTTGGGGTAAATTTAGACCCTATCTGCTTTGGATGGCCATTCCCTACGGTCTGTGTGGTTATGCCATGTTCGCAAACCCAGAGCTCTCGGATTCTGGGAAGCTGGTTTACGCCTATATAACCTACACACTCATGATGCTGGCCTATACCGCAATCAATGTGCCCTATTCTGCGCTCATGGGCGTCATCTCGCCGGTTTCGATCGA
>Ga0209309_10004971_pt1 | contig 10765 bp, 8 predicted proteins | sample COGITO_mtgs_1204_2_FD_184807 | JGI IMG/M metagenome (GOLD analysis project Ga0209309, IMG submission 184807) | Pelagic marine microbial communities from North Sea - COGITO_mtgs_120412 (SPAdes) (version 2) | ecosystem: Environmental > Aquatic > Marine > Epipelagic ...
CCCCTTGCGGGCCTATAACATCGATAAGTATTTTCTCAAATGGCATGTCCAGTTCTAGCTCAAGGTCGGCGAGGGTCTTTCCCGTATAGGGATCGGTGCCGAGAAGCGTAGCCGCCGGCCCATTGCGCCGATTGATTCGATTGATAAGATACTCTTCCAGCTCGGCTCTTCGACTCTGCTTTGCAATCTCAAATTCCTGGAGGGTCTTGGACCAGACAGGGAATAATAATGCGATTCCGGCGTAACTAGCGTTATAGGGATATACGTCGGCGGTAATTTCTATGCCTGCTTCTCTGGCGTTCGCCAATACCGCCAATATTTCTTCAGCGCGATCCGCGCCCTTTCCATAAACTGATTTTAGATGAGACACGTGGACTCTGGCTACTCGCCCCTGGCTCATTAATTCGTCCAGAGAGGCCTCTAGCTGATCGTCATCTTCATTGCGCATATGACTCATGACTATACGGTCGCGACTTCCTACTACCCTGGCTAGCTCTACCAATTCCGCTTCCTTGGCGTGTAAACCCGGGTTGTACTCTAGGCCGGTGCTTAGGCCGAAAGAATAGTCGAGGGCGTTGTTCAGAAGTTCCAGCATGCGCTGTAATTCCTCCGTGCTAGGAACCGGCTTCTGACCAATGCCGGCGAGGTTTCTCAGAGTTCCATGACCGACGAATGGCGCTATGTTTACGCCTATTCCATTGTCTCTTACCTGTGAGACCCACTGGCCTAAATTTTCGATCTCTGGGCTATCTCCATCCTGACCTAATGTAATAGTGGTAACTCCCTGAGCTAGAAAATTTTCAAACTCGGGTGTCTGCAAGGGATCGCCATGGGAGTGGACGTCGATGAACCCTGGAGCGAGTACGCGACCTCTCGCATCGATAGTTTGAGCGGCATCAAGGGTGGACTGTCCGGTGGCGACGATAAGTGCCACTTCACCGTTTCTAATATAGACATCGGCGTCTACGGCAGGGCCGCCTAAGCCATCTATCATCCGCGCGTTGGAAATCAGCGTGTCATAGCTGGAGCCCTGGTCTGGCTCTGTGTCACTGCAGGAGAGCATTAATAAGCCGGGGATAAGTAGCAGGCAGCTTCTGAATAAGTTCCACATAAGGGAATTCCTGATTAACGGAAGTGAACGAGAGTTAATGAAAGTTAATAAAAGTTAACGAAAACCATTACCGTCAGTTGTAATAAATAGTAAGCAGTTGATGGGCAAACGTCAGACTACTTTGAATTGAGTAAAATCAAAAGGCCTGAATAAATTTGCTCGGTCGGCCCTAAAGTGTTTTTTTCAAATAGGGGTGTTGGGGTAGGTGCTTAGACGCGACTGTTAGTGCATCGAAAGGGGCAGACTTATTCTCTGAATGAAAATATGTCTGCCCCTAATTGATGTTAAGCGAATACTAGCCGGTTACGGTAAGGCAAGAACCACTAGCTCGGCAGCCTGGCCACCACCACCGGTGAACATGGCTACGTATTGCTTGCCGTCGTGCTCATAGGTAAATGGCAGGCCGGTTTGATTTGCCGGTAAATCTATTTCGGCAAGTATGTCGCCGGTTTGCTTGTCGACGGCTCGAAAAATCGGGCTGGCTCCAGCGGCACCGGTACCTTCAGCGACAAACAACAGCGTCTTAGTCAGCAAAACGCCCGCTCGCGTTGGTACGCCCGTACGCGGAAGATCGACACCTTGCAATAGGGGGTGATTGGTAATGCGCTCTGGAGTATCGGCGTTTGCAATCATCCATAGGTGGTCGCCCGAATTCATATCGATCGCGGTTATGCGACCATAGGGCGGCTTGACGATATCGAGCCCCTGGACTCGAGGTGCGCGAACACCAAAGCCCTGACTGAGATCGATGTCCGATTCTGGATTCTTCGCCAATGACAAAACCTGTAGCTGGGTTCTGGAGGGCACATAGAGAATGCCTGTCTCTGGGTCCAGAGCAGAGCTTTCCCAGTTGGAGCCACCGGTGGAAGAAGGTAATGAAAGCAGGCCGCGCGTACCATCCGCAGCATCCGTCACAGAGGGAGGTGTAAAGATGCTATCGCTAAGGCGAAAGCCTTGGATGGACTCCAGCGCCAGAGCGCGAAGCTCCGGAGTAAAATCTATCAGATCATCTTCGCCAAAACCCTGTCGATCGAAGGCAGCCGGACGAGTAGGGAAGGGTTGCGTGGGGGAATACCACTCTCCCGGCACATCGCCAGCGGGAACCGGTCTTTCGACGATAGGCCAGATTGGCTCGCCGGTAATTCTGTCGAAGGTATAGACCCAGGACTGTTTGGTGACAGACATGACCACCTTGCGGCCATTTGGTAAGTCGGTGACGATTGGCGGGGAAGGAACGTCCCAGTCCCAGATGTCATGGTGGATAAACTGATAGTGCCACTGACGTTCACCGGTTCTAACGTCCACCGCAACGAGGCCGCTGGAGAACAGGTTGTCGCCGTGTCGATCGCCACCGTAGTAGTCACCTGTAGGGTCTTCTATGGGTAGATAGACATGGCCCAGTTCCGGGTCTCCAGAGATGGCAGCCCAGACTCCTGAGTTACCGGTAATATCGTTGCCGGTGAGCCATGACTCATAGCCTATCTCTCCGCGCTCGGGAATCGTATGGAAGGTCCAAAGCAACTCGCCTGTGTGCACGTCGAAGCCGCGTACGTCTCCCTTGGTGTTAAATTTCGACCGCGGTCGCCCGCCGGTGCGGTGTGCGGCGCCTATCACGATGACATCGTTCATCACGAAAGGCGGGGCAGACAGCCCGATATCGGGGTAGGCAAATCTGTCATCTTCGCCATTGCGCACGCCAACGTATAGATCTACGAGGCCGTTATCACCAAAATTGGGGTCGGGAATGCCGGTTTCAGCGTCCAGAGAAACCAGCTGATAGCCTGGAGAGACATCGATGATTCGAGCCGACTCGCCATCGCTCCAGTAGGAGACGCCGCGTCCGGCACCCTTACGTGGCGCCTCGTCAAATCTGTCACCTTCCTGATAGCGCCAAAGCCATAATACCTGACCGTTTGTGGCATCTAGTGCCACTACATTGCGAGTGCTACCTATGTTCGCGTATAGCACTCCCCCCACTTCCAGCGGAGTAGAAGGGTTAACGTAGTCGGTGCCGATGCCAAAATGTAGCGTGGAAAAATTCCAGGCGATCTCGAGATCGCCCACATTGTCCGGGTTAATCTGATCCAGCGGTGAATAGCGCCGCGCCGCCGCGTCGCCATGGATGTTTGGCCAATCTCCCTCATTCACGCTGGTGCCGGCTTGGCTCATGGCTAGTGGGGCCCAGCTTAAGGCGCCTGCAGCAATAATGAGTAGTGAGATCAGTTTTCTTCTTATTATCATTTGGAGCTCTCCTGATACTGTGTGATCTTGTTCGTAAACTACGTATCTTTAGCTGATGTAACCACAGATAGTTGGCTTAGTTCAATGCCGGAATTGGCATGATATGGCAGTAGGCGGGTCTTCTGCGCTATTCGCTCTGTTCGAGGGCTTTGAGAGCTTGTTTGCGCGGCCATATAGGGTTTACGCTAGACACCCTGAAAGCGCCGGCAGTTGAATCAAATAGATGAACCAGCAACACTATCGAGTAGTGATTTCTTATAATGGCAGTGATTATTTCGGCTGGCAGGATCTGGGTGACGGTGGCGAAAAATCCACGGTTCAATTTGAGATCCTACGGGCGCTACGAAAAATCAGTAAATATGCCAAATGCTCGGTTGCAGGAGCAAGTCGCACCGATGCCGGCGTTCATGCTCTAGGCCAGGTCGCCAAATTCTCCACTCCTTTGCAGATCGATCCGACTACACTTCAGCTGGGCATGAACTCCCTACTGCCCGCTACTATACGCATACGAGAATGCGTGACCTGTCTGCCGGATTTCAATCCTAATAAACAGTGTGTCAGCAAAACCTATCGCTACTATTTTTCCATAGATGAGATTGGCAATCCCCTACTGAGAGATGTAGTCGCCCACGTGCCCTTGGTAAGTGCTAAAGAGAACACAAACCTCGATGATGCCCAACAAAGTATTGAGAGAATGCGAGTGGCCTGCGCGGCTTTTATTGGCGAGCACGACTTCTGTAATTTTTCTGCCAGCGATGGGAGTGAAAAATCTACTGTTCGCACAGTACACAACCTCGATCTGCAGAAAGCAGATAGTTCAGAGTTTGGTGGTGATATTTACTTTATCGAGATCGAAGGAAACGGCTTTTTAAAACATATGGTTCGTTATATTGTCGCTGCTTTGTTTGAGTTAGGCAGGATGAATATTGATGTTGCCGCAATAGAGGGAGCATTCGTGAACCCCGAGCAAGGCAAGCTAAGCTCGAAGGCTAAATCCAGGGGGCTGCACCTCGTTAGGATCGACTATTAGGGGACGCGCCATCATTCCTTGAATGAGTCTATTGATTAGCGCTTTGGTGGAATCGAATAAGTTCCGACGGAATGAGCGACCACCTGATCATCTCCTTCAGAAAAAATAGACACCTCGCCAATTGCCAGTGATTTTCCCAATTTCAATAATGTGCACACGCCCAGAATATCCTTGTTCGCTACCGGCTTGCGTAAGAAATTAATATTCAAACCGGTGGTTACTGCCAGGCCAACCAATCCAATCTCTCGAAGTATGGCTATGTAGATAGCGCAGTCTGCAAGAGCCATCATGGTCGGGCCCGATACAGTTCCACCGGGCCGTAAGTCTTCGGGGCCAACCCGTCGCCTAATGGTCACCGAATCTTTGTCGAAGGCCTCGAGTTCGAAATTTACCTGAGGGAACTCCTGGGATAAAAATTCCATCATTTCAGTTTTGCTTATTTTGGCCAAGGAGGTGTCTACCTTTGTTGGAGTTGAGAGAGCGAATTAGATCGCCGAATGTTAGCCGGAGATTGAGGAATGAATAATTCTAGAAAATATTTCACGAGAAAAACTCCGCAGCCAGTTATTGATATAGCGCCAATTTTACTAGTTTTGATGGTAACCTTCGCTGCAGTGCAGAAAATTGTCATCGGATCAAAGCTAGCAATTCCAATGCCTTTACCAATCGGCAATTTGAACACTACAATAACATCATGAGAATTGTTCGAATATAGGAACCGATATGCTATTCAGATCGCCCAAATTATTGATTGCGGCCTCACTGCTTCTGGCTACGCCCATTCTGGCATTTTCCCAGGGAGGCCAGAATAGTGCAGATTTGGCAGATGGGGAGTCTCAATACCAATTATTCTGCGCCGAATGCCATGACGGCGCTTTGCTGGAGGCCCCGCAGCGGGCAGCATTCGATTTCTACACGCCGAATCGTATCGTAGACGCGCTCGAATTTGGTTCTATGGCTACCTCGGGTATGGCGCTGACTCGGCAACAGAAAAGAAATGTCGCCTACTTTCTTACCGGTGAGCAGTTTGATGATTCGCCCGCACAAGCCGTAAGTTTTAGCTGCGATTCAAGTTTGGGTTCAGGTGCGAGATTAACTCAGCCTGTGGCCTGGAACGGTTGGGGTGGCGGAGTTGGCAATACGCGTCATCGAGCTGGCGAATCGATTCTCACAAAGGGCAATGTTGACCAACTCGAATTAAAGTGGGCGTTCGCCTATCCCGATGCTACTCGCGCAAGATCACAGCCGGTAGTCACAGAAGAAGTGACTTTCATAGGAAGTCAGGAAGGAACTATTTTTGCCCTCGACAACACGAATGGTTGTCCCTGGTGGACCTTTAGTGCGGATGCAGAAGTGCGTGGTGCACTCTTCGTCGACACGGATGACCAGGGCGTGCCAGAGACGCTCTTGTTTGGGGATTTCGCCGGCAGCGCCTACGCGATTAGTGCGCAGACAGGTGAGTTGATCTGGAAGCGAGAAGTGCATGAGCATCCTCAGGCGACAATTACAGGGTCAGTTATCGCCCACGAAGATACGCTGTTGGTGCCTGTCTCTTCCTTGGAGGTTCTGCTGGCCGCTAGAGTCGGTTATCCCTGTTGTTCGTTTCGAGGCGCCGTTGTTGCTCTGAGTATTAGTAGTGGCGAAGAACTCTGGCGTACCTATACCACCGATGAGCCGCGCCCAACTATTCTTAGTACTGCTGGCACGCAACAGTTTGGTCCATCTGGTGCGCCTATCTGGTCTAGCCCCACAGTCGATGCGGATAGAAATCTGGTTTATGTGGGTACTGGCGAAAACTATTCCTCGCCAGCTAATGGCTACAGCGATGCGGTGCTGGCCATGGATATGGCGAGTGGCGAGATTGTCTGGGCCGCTCAGCTTACTAAAGACGATGCCTGGAACGGTGCCTGCTCTAGAGGCACTCCAAACTGTCCGGAGGAAGACGGTCCCGATTATGATATCGGTGCTGCTCCCATATTGACTCGAGATGGCGATGGCCGCGAAATTATTCTGGTAGGCCAGAAATCAGGCATGGTCTATGCGCTAGATCCAGCCAATGGTGGTGAGCTGATCTGGGAGCAACGCGCCGGCAGCGGTGGCACTATGGGCGGGATTCATTACGGCATGAGCACCAATGGTGAGAAACTCTTCGTTGGTATTTCAGATCTACCTACGAATAATCCTTATAACGTGGGAGCGGCTCACCCTGGTGTGCATGCTTTGGATGTTAGTACTGGCGAAATACTCTGGCGCAACGATTTGCCGAACAAGTGTGAAGAGGGACCTTTCCTGTGCTGGCCGGGAATTTCTGCAGCTGTTAGCAGTACCTCCGATCTTGTCTTTGCCGGCGGCCTTGATGGCATCTTGCGTGCACTCGATACAGATAATGGTGACATACTCTGGGAGACAAATACCCGGCAAAGCTTTGGCCTTCGCAACGGCATCGAAGCTAAGGGAGGATCTATCGAATCAGACGGCCCAGTTATTGTGAATGGTCAGGTCTTTATTACATCCGGCTACGAGAAGTGGGCTGAGTCACCGGGCAATGTGTTATTGGTTTACTCGCTTAACGGTGAATAATCTACACTTGGAAATAATAAAATTTATACACAAAAAAGGCCGACAATTGTCGGCCTTTTTTGTGTTGCAATGTTAGCTAAGGAAAGCCTTAGTTAGGCATTACGACCTGATCGATAACGTGTATCACACCGTTGTCAGCTTCAATATCTGCGGCGACGACTGTCGCATTGTCTACCATGACACCATTCATGGCGTTGACGGAAATATCGCTTCCCTGCACGGTGGTTACTTCGGCAGTCTTGCCAGCAATATCGGCCGACATGATCTTTCCTGGCACCACGTGGTAAGTCAGAATAGCGACGAGCTGGTCTTTGTTTTCCGGCTTCAGTAGGTTCTCTACCGTGCCCGCAGGTAAGGCAGCAAAGGCTTCATCTGTAGGGGCAAAAACGGTAAAAGGTCCGTCGCCTTTAAGGACGTCTACCAGGCCGGCGGCTTGAACTGCAGCAACCAGTGTTCCGAACTGGCCAGCAGCAATCGCGGTGTCTACGATGTCTTGTGCCTTGGCGCTTACGCTAGTGAAGGCCAATGGCAGTACAGCAAGCAAGGCAACGGTAAAACTTTTAAGCTTGATCATGAAAAACTCCAGTTAAAATAAAATAGGAAAAAGAAGAAAAATAAAAACTATGTAATGACAATAAGAAAAAATAAGGAGATAAGATAAAAGACAAGTTAAAACCAGATTCACTAACTAATACGGCGCTCGTTACATAGTGGATCACAAAATTAAAAATACTTTCAATTACACGTTTTTATTTTTTTGGAGAATATGCTCAAGCGATGTTTAGCTCTCTAAGGCTTTCGCTAAGAGATTGACCTGTGGTCTGGTCTGCTGGGTAAATTTATAGGTGCGAGGCGCCTAGTCTAGAATCGAATCGAGTGTGGTGGCTAGCGTCGAATTGCGCAGCTCAATTCCAAGCTGCGATAGCCTGGAAGACTTTACTCTGGAGTTCCCCAGCAAGAGAACCTCTCCCATTTCTCCGAAGAGTATCTTTACTACCGCCGCGGGAAGCGGGAGGAAGTTCGGTCGATGCAGCTTCTTGGCTAGTTCTGCGCCGAACTGTGCATTCGTGATCGGTTCTTCGGCGACGAGATTCAAGGCGTTAACCGATGGCTTCTTATCGAGTAAGAAACAGATTATTTCTAGCACGTCGACAATGCTAATCCAGCTCATATACTGTGAACCGTTTCCAACGGGTCCGCCCAGACCTAATTTGAAAGGCAGTAGAAGTTGTTTCAACATGCCGCCCCGAGGGCTAAGCACGACGCCGAAGCGCAGGTGTATAGTATTGATGCCTGCTTGCTCGGCTACCGCGGTTGCTTGCTCCCATTGCTTGCTGACCTCTGCGAGAAAGTCAGTGCCTGCGGGGCTGTCTTCGTCGGCGACCGTATCGCCTCCCTCACCATAGAAGCCTACTGCAGACGCGGACAGGAATAATTCCGGCTTTCTCTTTGCCTTGGATAGGGCGTCGGCTAGAGCGGCAGTCAAACGCTTTCTACTTTGCAGAATGAATTCCTTGCGCGCCGGCGTCCAACGTTTGTCGGCAATGCTTGGGCCTGCAAGATTGATGACTGCGAAAAGCGGTAGCGCGGGATCGAGAATCACGCGATCTAGGTCTTGTAGATAACAAAACGGCGCGTCCAGAGAATTCCTCTCTAAACTGTATACGTTATAGCCATCGGCAGATAGTCTATCGCGCAGAGCGCTTCCAATCATGCCGGAGGCGCCTGTGACCAAAATGTTTCGACCTTGCTTTGCAGTCAATCTCTTTGTTTCCTGTTCCAGTGTTTTTTCTAGCACTATATACCCGATGCAGGGCATTCAAGGTTCACGGTAAGAAGAAGGCTGTAGCCCTTCTGCCAGAGAGGTCTCCTACACATACTGGGTTTACGTTAGATATCGGCAACTGGTTCAGTGCCAACAATACGAGGGCGAATACTGCGTGCCCGCAGCTAGTGGATCTGTCGTAGTGCCAGGGCGATTTACTGATCACGTTGCATACAGATCAAGAATGTTGCGAGCCACATAGGGCCATAGCTGTGATCTAAAGACCTCAAATGCGGCGTAGTGTCTATATACTATTGAAAAAAATAATAAATTATTAGCTAAGCTTTCCGAATTATTTCTCATTCACGATTGGGGAATTATCGCAGCTTCAGATGACGGGCTCAGAATGAAATTTACACTCTTTTACGATGGTCACTGCCCGCTGTGCTCTGCCGAGATGCAGCAGTTGCATGAGCTGGATCGCTTTAACCTATTGGAATTGGTAGATATCCATCGCGCCGATTTCGATAGCCTGTATCCTCATGTGGACAAGGTTCAAGCTAATAATATTTTGCAGGGTCAGCAAGACGATGGATCTATGCTCTACGGCCTCGATGCCAATTGCAAAGCATGGGAACTGGTGGGTAGAAAGCGCTGGCTAAGGATTCTTCGTTGGCCGGTGATTCGCTGGTTCGCCGATCTCGGCTATCTATTCTTCGCGAAGAATCGTTCGCTGATATCCTATCTTGTGACAGGCAAGCGGCGTTGCAGCAGTTGTCAGTTGGAAAGTTGAAGCCAATTAAAGGGGTCCAATTAAAGGGGTCGGAGGGATTTAATTTTAATCCCTCCGACCCCTTTAATTGCCTTTAATCGCTAAACGACAGTCCTTTCTCGGGGTAATAGTGTGGTAAATATTGCGATAGTTATCGGGGCAGGAAGCTCGATCGGAGGCAGCTTAATCAATGAGCTTGCCAGAGATGAATCTGTCGATCGAATAGTAGCGGTAGGCAGGACTGCTTATCCTGAGCACGCAGAGCACAGCGACAAGGTCAGCTATCTGCGCAGCGACTATTCTGAAGAATCGATCAGTGCAGTATGTACAGAGTTAGAGCCCGGTAAGGGCTCGATTACTCGACTAATTATATGCAACGGCATATTGCACACCGACGAAATTTCGCCAGAGAAACGACTGGAAGATATTTCAGCCTCATCGATGCGAGAGATATTGAATGTAAACACTGTTATTCCTCTTCTCTGGCTGGCCAAGCTCGCGCCGCTGTTAAAGAGTAAAAGCACTTGCAGGGTTGCCATACTGAGCGCGAGAGTAGGTAGCATCGAAGACAACAGGACTGGTGGCTGGTATTCCTATCGCGCCTCCAAGGCGGCGTTGAACATGCTGATCAAGACGGCGGCGATTGAGCTGCGCCGGCGTGCACCCAATGTAAAACTCATCGCCTTCCATCCAGGAACTACAGACACGAGGCTATCGAAGCCTTTCCAGAGATCAGTGCCCGAAGGAAAGTTATTCACACCCGAGTTTGTTGCGAAGGCGCTGCTGGGATTGCTGAGGACACTGGAGCCGGACACTGAGCAAGAATTCTTCGACTGGGATGGGCAGCCGGTACCCTGGTAAAAAATTAAAGGGGTCCCGGTATTAAAGGGGTCGGAGGGATTTATTTTAAATCCCTCCGACCCCTTTAATTTCTTCTAGCGTAATAGTCGAGCCCGGAATTTTCTTCCCTTTATCTTACCGTCGGCAAGAGTCGCAACGGCCAGTTTGGCGATGCTCTGTTCGACGGCGACATAGGCGACCTTGTCGAAAAGAGTGATCTTGCCTATCTGTGCGCCACTAATGTCAGCGTTCGCAGTCAATGCGCCCAGTAAGTCTCCCGCCCTGACCTTGTCTTTGCGTCCACCGTTTATGAATATTGTCACCATGGGTGGATAGAGCTTAAAATTCTTGGGTACTTTTAGAATTGCTGTATTACCTATAGGTGCAGCGCTGCCCTGGTACTCTTCGATTTCTTGCAGCCGGCGT
>Ga0209309_10004980_pt1 | contig 10745 bp, 7 predicted proteins | sample COGITO_mtgs_1204_2_FD_184807 | JGI IMG/M metagenome (GOLD analysis project Ga0209309, IMG submission 184807) | Pelagic marine microbial communities from North Sea - COGITO_mtgs_120412 (SPAdes) (version 2) | ecosystem: Environmental > Aquatic > Marine > Epipelagic ...
GTTCCGCGAACTACAATATTGGTTCCCATTAAAGGTTCTTGCGTTGTCGCATCAACCACAGTTCCGCTTATGCTACCCTTTTGGGCAAATGAAGCAATGCTGAAAAAGATGCTTACAAGCATCAAGATTTTGATCTTCATAAATTGATTGTTTAGTTATTTAAGACCAATTTAACAAGTTGAAAAGCCTTTAGATGGAAGTTGTAATATTAAAAAAGTGCGACCTATAGAGATAGTGAATAGTAATTTAGCTTAAAATGAGCATTACCGCACTTTTTCTGTAGTAGAATTTAATTGTGACTTAACCCGTAAAAAAAGTTCTGGAAGGGTAAAAGAAAGTCTTTCAATAAATAAATTTAGATCTGCCTGTCCCTTGTTGCTGAATTTATTTAAATTATTAACAGAATTAACTAGTTCTAATTTCAATTTATCTTCAGAAATCAAACCGTTCATATACATAGCAAGATGATAATACCAATGTATCTTAGGTATAAAATCTTCTCTATTCATTTCTTCTTCTTCCCGTTCCAGTAAATCATATTTTTTTACCGTTCTTATTACTTCTTCATGCTTTTCCAAAGTAGTAAGTAGCATTAAATAGTTAGAAAAGAAATGTCTCCACCTATGCTCAAATACATATTGTTTATTATTAAAGAGAAAATTTTCAGCAAAAGATTCTGCAATCTTCACGCGTTTATTTCTGATTAAAGTTCTTACGTAATGTGTTGCAAAACCTAATTTTTGATGATGGTTGTTAGATCTTTTAAAGAGATTATAATTTGCGGTCATCAAATCCAAAGCCTGCTTATTCTTTTCCTTTTTAAGAAGAATAGCAATAAGATTATTTAAATAGAATAGCTTATCAGAATTTTCTTGTTTTATAGAAAGGTGTGCGTAATATTCCGCCTTTTCTAGGTCGTCTAAGTTAGAGTGAAGAATCACTCGGTTGGCGTAATAATTAAAGAGCACACGTTTGGCATACATCTTCCCTTCTGCAAAGCAACTATCCATATAATCGAAGATCTTTGTCGCCTTTTCATATTCTTTATAGTTAAAGTATAAAAACACCAAACGTATAAAAGCATTGTATTTATTCTTCCCATCTAAAACATCACTATACAGATAGCTTAGCAGCTTCTCTTCCCAATGCTTGGCTATTAAAGTTCCGCTGGTATATTCATGAGTTAGATCTTTGGTGGCATAAAAAAGCTGCTCTTTTACAGCTACCGCATTTAAATAATACTCTTTATTCTCTTTTAAGAATAGATCTGTCTGCTCACAATCCTGATATCTAAATCTAATAAGCAGATAATCCTGAAACTCTTTTACTAGCTCATAGAATTTCTGAAAATAAAATGAAGTGTTATTATAAGTAGAGATCAAACTCAATAATTCCTGTTCTTGCTGAGGAGAAATGGTATCTGTAAAGATCTGTTTTTCTGTTTGAGAAAGGTATTCCAGATGCGCATCTACATCTGCCTGCTCCAATTTATTACAGATCCATTTTTTTATGTAGGCGTATTTTCTTTTGTCTATAGCTTCATCAAATTCTTCTGAAGTATAAAATTTCTCGGCATTAATGCAGACCTTCTTTAAGATCGACTCCTTTTCTAAGTCTCGAATTTTGTTTTCTTTCAATAAAAATGAAGCTTCATGAGGAAGAATTCCTTCAGAAAAATCATTGAATATTTTAAGTTTAGATTTCATTAATGTTTTAAAAATGATTCTATTTCGTTGTTCACCATCTTCGCTTTTTCAAAATTTACAAAATGACCTGCTTTATCTATGATCTTAACTTGTAACTGAGGCATTTTTGTCTTGGCTTTTGTGGCCAAAAATTCTAAATCTTGAGTTGGATGAAAATATTTATTAGGAATTAAAGCATCGTTGGCTCCATAGATCATAAGCACCGGAATTTTAATTTCAGACAATTTATCAATCACCGGCTCATCTAACATGGCATGAATATTATTTACGATCATTTTTGAATAATTTGGAAAATCTGAGGCGTTTTTCATTGCGATTCTGTCTGTCACCATAAATTCTGCATCTTCAGGAAATTCGTAAAAATTGAGTTTAAAATTATTTCTTATTTGCTCTTCAGAAGCATTCTCAACCATAGCTGCTGTGTAAGACATTTTCATGATCTTGCCTTCTTCTTCAGAAAAAGTTTCTATCCCCGCCGGAGCTATTAATATTAATTTCTGAAAATTTTCTGGAGCTTTTAGCACTGTGGTCATAGCAATTTGCCCACCCATAGAATGACCAACTAATACCACGTTTTTTAAATCTTTTTCCGCAAGAAACCGATTGATAAAATCTGCATATTCTGCAAGCGTATAATCCAACTTGTTCTTTGAAGATTTTCCATAACCTGGAAGATCAATGGAAATGCATCGATAATCTTCTTTTAAAGAAGAAATATTCTTATTCCAAGCCTCCATATAACTGGAAAGTCCATGAATAAAAAGTAAAGTTGTAGCTCCAGAACCTGTGTCCTGAAAAGCGATCTTCTCGTTATTTATTAAAACTGAATCCACTGGGTTGGTATAGGTTAGGGTCTCACTAATTGTGTTTTGGGCAACTGCATTTATAAAAAATAGAAGCAATAAGCTAAACAACGTTCCTTTTCTCATGATTTATAATTTTATATAAGTCTTTTAATTTTACTCTATCAATTTTACCAATTCCAGATTTAGGCAGAGAATCTAAACAAATAATGTCTTTCGGAATTTTATAACTCGCCAAATACTTTTTTAGGTGGTTCAAAATATCGTCTGCTTTTAGATCATCATCGTCGTTTAAAACAATAAAAGCAACGCCAATTTCTCCCCAATTTTCATCTTCAATTCCTATTACAGCAGCTTCTTTTACCAAATTGTATTTATAAAGCACCTGTTCAATTTCTGAAGGATGAATATTTTCACCTCCTGAAATAAACAACTGATTTTTTCTCCCAACTATGTAGATAAATCCATCTTCATCAATCTTTGCAATATCACCCGTGTACAACCATTCTTCTTTGATCTTATTAAAGGAATAAGAGGAGTTGTTCCAATAACCGGGAGTAACTATATTTCCTTTTAAGCAGATCTCGCCATATTCATAATTTGCCACTTCTTCTCCACTGGTATTCACGATTTTCATATCTACATAAAAATTGGGTTTTCCAATAGAACCCTTTTTCCATAGGGCATCATGATGATGCAATGAGGTAATACACGGTCCGGCTTCTGTTAATCCATAACCCTGACTTAAAAAAATTCCCTTTTCTGCCCAAGCATCAATCAGTTTAATAGAAAGTGGCTCCCCGCCTACCACTATATATTTTAAAACATTTGCCTTAAAGGTTGAAAACGCTTTATTCTTAAACATCATACGCAACATGGTTGGTACCGCTAAAAATAGAGAGATAGGTTCTTCTTCGATATAATTGAGTACTTTTTTAGGTTTGAATCTTTTTAAGAAATCTACTCGAGCACCTCGGTGTAACATAGGTAATAAAAGCACATTCCATCCAGAAGTGTGAAAAGGCGGCAATACATTCAAGGTGTGATCTGCAGAAGTGATTTCCAATTGTACCGAAGTGTTTAAACTATTCCAGAACATCATTCGGTTGGTATAGATCACTCCTTTAGGTTTTCCGGTGGTTCCCGAAGTATAAAAAATGAATATTGGCTGATCTACTTCAATAGTAAATTTGTTTAAAACTTCAGGTAAATCTAATTTTTCTGCTTCTGTAAAAAATGATGAAAATAACGTTAAGCTTGCACTGCTATAGCTTTTTAATTCTTCTTCTAATAATTCAAAACTTGAACCTTCTGCCAAGACCAAAGTTGGGATCACATCGGTAATACAATGTTTCAACTCGTAACTTGTAGCTCTAAAATTTAAAGGCACTAAAATAATTCCCAACCTTTGAGCGGCTATAAATAACATTAAATATTCAGGAGAATGTTTAGTAACAACCGTTATTCTATCTCCTTTTTTTAGCTGAAACCTATTCAGCAATAAGTTTCCAATTTTTCTGGAAGTATCGTCTAACTGCTTATAAGTATAAATGCGACCGGTATCTAAAGATCTTACCGCCTTTTTATCGGGCGTATAAGATGACCATTTTGATATCCAATCCAGATAGTTCATACTTTCTTTTTACTGAATAAATATAGCAAATTACCAATGATAAAAGACGCTACTATAGCTATAGCCGCTGAAACTCCAGGATTATTTACTGGTTCTTGCATATATGGAGTTATCCTTCCGTAGTAAATTATAAAGTGAAGCGCTACAGCAGAAAAACTTGCAATAAATACGGCATTCTTACTTACCTTTTTAAAATAAATTCCGAATAACACAGGCACAAAGGCAGCAGCGAAATAGGCATAAACCCCATTTTGGGCAAAAATAGCCACACTTACGTTTGGGTTTATGATCTGATCATAACTCAACCAAAAACTCACAATTGCTAATAAGATGATCACGATCTTATTAAGCGCTACAGAACTTATCTTTTTCACAGAAGGAAATAACGGTGTAATCAAGTCGGTACTTATAGTAGTAGAAAGCGACTGAATTAAACCTTCTAAAGTAGAAAGTCCTGCAGAGATCAAGCCCGCAACAATTAGAACACCCACCCCGGCGGTAAAAGTCTTGACCACATAGGCCGAAACCAACTCATCCATCTTAAGCGGAACTCCATCTATTGCCAGATCTGGAAACGTGATACGAGCATAAAGCCCAACAAATACTACCAGAAAGAAAACCGTCATACAGCTAATTGCCACAAAGAGGTATTTATTTACAGACTTTGCATCTTTTAAAAACAGTGATTTTGTAATAATATGAGGCTGACAAACAATTGCAATTCCAATCACTATCTGGCAAGCGATAATTTCAAAGTAATCTCTAAAAAGAAAACTCTTTTCGTTGGTAGTTTTTACCAATTGAGGATCAATATCTTTTAAGGTATTTATAAAACCTTCAATTCCATGATTAAAATATTCTGCTCCAGATAAAATAAGAATAAGCGCCACAATAAACATTAATACAGCCTGAATGGTATTGGTATATACCATAGAATTTGCCCCACCAAACATCATATATCCAAAGACAAAAATCACCAACCCAAGCAAGACATAGAAGGGTTCCAAATTCAAAGATTTTGAAATGATCTGCGTAAGTCCCACACAAATTAGCACTATAAAAGTGATCAGCAAAAGAGAAAGAAATGCAAAGAAAATGGTGAGCCCTTTACTATCGTATCGCTTCCCAATCCATTGTGCCATAGTAAGCGCTTTTACTGTAGACCCATACTTTTGAAATGCCTTGGTAAAAAATATGAGTGATGCAAAAATGGCTATTGGCATTACTACTCCAAAAGAGATAATACCGGCAAAACCATACAATGCAATAAACCCTGGATTGATGATAAACGTTGCCGCACTCGTCATAGAAGCAGCCAAAGACAGGCCTACAGCCCAGGCAGGGAAACCGCTACTACCAATGGCAAAATCATCTATATTCTTAGTCTTCCGCATTCCGCGAACTACAAAAAATATGATAACCAATGAATAAACTACGAGTAAAAGTGTTACATATAAAGACCAGGTTTCACTTGCGAACATATATTTAATTGAGTTTGAAAAGTGAAGTTAAAACTTATACTTATTTTAGTTGAATTAATTGTTTAATTATAAAGTGTGACTTAAAAACTATATTGACTTTAAAGCTTCCAAAAGCTAAATATAGATTGATTAATAATAACTACGACTTAAATACTGTTTATTTACATCTAACGTTTGGTTGACGATGAAAAGAAGAAAATTTATTGAAAGATCTGCACTTGCAGGAGCAGGAATTATATTTTCATCAACCATTATTAATGCTTCACCTTTGCAAAATTTTAATCCAAAACAAATGAACAAATTTCCAATAACCATTGCCACATGGAATTTCCCTAACGCTAGTAAAAGAGCTGGCGAATTATTGAGTCAAGGTGCAAATGCACTAGATGCAGTCGAGCAAGGTGTAATGATTGAAGAAGTAGATATTAGAAACACCACCGTTGGAAAAGGTGGAGCACCAGACAGCGATGGAAATGTAACTTTAGATGCGTGCATTATGTCTTCTTCGGGAAATGCCGGTGCGGTTGTCTATTTAAAACATACTTCTAAAGCTGCCTCTGTAGCAAGAAAAGTAATGGAGGAAACTCCGCATGTAATGTTGGCGGGAGAAGGTGCCGATCTTTTTGCCATGCAACAAGGCTTTGAAAAAGAAGAATTATTTACCGAAGGCTCTAAAGCCGCATATCAGGAATGGCTTAAAAAGAAAGAATATAAACCAATAATCAATATTGAAAATCACGATACCATTGGAATGTTATGCATAGACAAGAATGGTGACCTTGCAGGAGCCTGTACCAGTAGCGGTCTTTCTTATAAAGTAAATGGCCGAGTTGGAGATTCGCCCATTATTGGTTCCGGATTATTTTTGGACAATGAGATTGGAGGTGCTGTAGCTACCGGAATGGGTGAAGCTATTATGAAAAGTGTAGGGAGCTTTTTAATAGTTGAATTAATGCGACAAGGAAAGTCTCCACAAGAGGCTTGCGAAGAAGCCATCAATAGGATCATAAAAGCAAATCCAAATACCTACAAAGAATTTCAGGCAGCATTTATAGCCATCAACAAAAAAGGTGAAATTGGTTCACACTGTATCCAGAAAGGCTTTAGTTATGTAAAATATCAAGATGATACCAATGAGAACATTCCTAGCAGCTATAATTTTTAATGTAAACTTACCCAAAACCCGGTTTTTAAAATTGATGGAAGTCTGTAATTCCTCAAGAACTTTGTAATTTTGAAAACCAATATAAAAAATTCAAATGGCAGACCAAAAACGCTTATTTCTTTTAGATGCATACGCACTGATCTTTAGAGGATATTATGCTTTTATAAAAAACCCACGAATCAATTCAAAAGGATTGGATACCTCTGCTATCATGGGTTTCACCAACTCTTTGTTCGATGTAATTAGAAGGGAAAAACCAGATCATTTAGCTGTATGTTTTGATAAAGATGGAAGCGCGGAAAGAACAGAGCTTTATGCCGATTATAAGGCAAATAGAGATGCTACACCAGAGCCTATAAAAATTGCGATTCCTTATATTCAAGATATTCTACGTGCCATGCATATTCCAGTGGTAGTTTTACCCGGATGTGAAGCAGATGATGTTATCGGTACTTTGGCAAAACAAGCTGAAAAAGAAGGTTACCAAACTTTTATGGTGACTCCAGATAAGGATTTTGCTCAATTGGTTTCAGAAAATATCTTTATGTATCGACCGGCGAGAATGGGTAATGGAATCGAAATTCTTGGTATTCCAGAAGTTCAGGAAAAATTTGGAGTTGAGAGACCAGAACAGGTGATAGACTTTTTGGGAATGATGGGAGACGCTTCAGATAATATCCCGGGACTTCCGGGAGTTGGAGAAAAGACTGCCAAAAAATTTCTGAAAGAATTTGGAAGCATGGAAGAACTTTTAGCAAATACCGATAAGCTAAAAGGAAAGATGAAAGAGAAGATTGAAGCTAATAAAGACTTAGGAATCCTTTCGAAAAGACTTGCAACGATCATGACCGATATCGATGTAAAATTTAACGCTGAAGATTACGAACTTTCTCATCCAGATTCAGATAAAGTTCAGCAGTTATTTGAAGAATTGGAATTTAGAAGATTAAAAGATCAGTTTATAAAATTATTTTCAGGAGAAGATCAATCTAACCCTACTCCTATTTCAGGATCAAAATCTACCAATACTCAAAATTCAACTGCAGGTGCAGGACAATTTTCATTATTTGGTGGAGATACCGAAAAAATTGAAGCAACCTCTAGCAGACAAAATTTAAAAGATACTTCTCATGTTTATCAGAGCCTTTCTTCAGAAATGGCTATCAATCTCTTTTTAAAGAATCTCAGCAAGCAAAAAAGCGTTTGTTTTGATACAGAAACTACCAGTTTGAATCCGTTGGAAGCGAAATTGGTGGGGATTGCATTTTCTTGGGAAGCTGGAAAGGGTTTTTATCTTCCTTTTCCTGAAGCAGATGAAGAAGCACAGGAATTAATTGAAAACCTTCGACCTTTCTTTGAAGATGAAGCCATCGAAAAGATTGGTCAGAATTTAAAATATGACATTAAAGTTCTTGCTAAATACAACATCGATATAAAAGGTGCGCTGTTCGACACTATGATAGCTCATTATCTAATTAATCCAGATATGAGGCATAATATGGATGTCTTAGCTGAGACTTACTTGAATTATACTCCCCAACCTATTACCGAGCTTATTGGCAAAAAAGGCAAGAATCAGGGCAATATGAGAGATGTTTCCTTAGAGAAACAAACCGAATACGCTGTGGAAGATGCAGATATTACGCTTCAGCTAAAACAACATTTTGCACCTGAATTAAAAGAAGCCAAAACCGATAAGCTATTTAATGAAATTGAAATTCCTTTAGTGCGAGTGCTTGCAGATATGGAATTGGAAGGAATAAGACTCGATCAAGATTTCTTAAAGTCGCTTTCTGAAGAGTTGGAAAATGATATTAAAAAACTGGAAGAGCAAATCTATGCTGAAGCTGGCGAAGAGTTCAATATTGCTTCTCCAAAACAACTTGGTATCATTTTATTCGAAAAGTTAGAGTTGGTCAAAAAACCAAAGAAAACTAAGACTGGGCAGTATTCTACAGGCGAAGAGGTACTTTCTTATTTGGCAAATGAGCACAAAATTGTACAAAGTGTTTTAGATTATAGAGGTTTGGTAAAGTTGAAAAACACTTATATAGATGCTTTACCAAATCAGATAGAAAAAACCACAGGGAGAGTGCATACAGATTACATGCAAACAGTAGCTGCAACGGGAAGATTGAGTTCAAACAATCCAAACCTTCAGAATATTCCAATTAGAACAGAACGTGGTAGACAAGTTAGAAAAGCATTTGTTGCTAGAGATGATAACTATACTTTGCTTGCTGCCGATTATTCTCAAATTGAATTGAGGATAATTGCCGCTTTAAGTGATGAAGAAAATATGATTGAAGCTTTTAAGAACGGAGAAGATATTCATGCTTCTACCGCTGCAAAAGTTTTTAACATACCGTTGGAAGAAGTTACCAGAGAACAACGCAGCAACGCAAAAACGGTAAATTTTGGAATTATTTACGGAGTTTCTGCTTTTGGGTTGAGTAATCAAACAGATCTTTCCAGGGCAGAATCTAAAGAATTGATAGATACTTATTATAATACTTATCCTAAACTTAGAGATTATATTCAGGAGCAAGTAGATTTTGCTAGAGAAAATGGATATGTACAAACCGTTCTAGGGAGAAGACGTTATTTAAAAGACATCAACTCTCAAAATGCCGTGGTTCGTGGTGCTGCAGAAAGAAATGCTGTGAATGCACCCATTCAGGGAAGTGCTGCAGATATTATTAAGATCGCAATGATCAATATTCACAAAAAACTGAAAGGCGGAAAATATAAGACTAAGATGTTACTTCAGGTTCATGATGAATTGGTATTTGATGTTTACAATGAAGAGCTGGAAGAAATGCAGAAGATGATAAAAGAAGAAATGGAAAATGCTTTTAAGCTCGACGTTCCATTGGACGTAGAATTAGGATTAGGTCAAAACTGGTTAGAAGCTCACTAAAAAACGAAAGAGGCTATTATAATTAAATAATAGCCTCTTTCTAATTAACACTTGCTGTAAAAATAATTGCTAATTCTTAGCATATTCTAAAGACAGGATTCTGATTGGGGATGCAGAACTGTTTCCTGGATCATTCACATACTTGTCTGATTCAAACTTAGTAACTGCAAATGCAAAAGTTGTTGGGGTAATTGTAAGCTGTTTTCTTTCTGTGTAAACTGTTCCGTCAATATTGATGTTCAAAATAAGCACATCTCCATCTACATCCCAAGTTCCAAAGTCACTTCTAGCTTGTACACAGGTAAATTCGTTATTATTAGTTCCTCCGTTAAAATCTAATCTGGCGTTGGTAGTGGTAAAGGTCATATCTTCATTAAACACAACACCCATATCATTAAAACAATTAGTTTCAGATAAGATATTCTTATTGCTACTACCATCTTTATTAATATCTACTGCGGTATCTGCTTCCATCATAGAAAGATCCCAAGTTCCTACAAGATCTGAAGGGACAAGTGTTGTTGAAAGATCGGTAGAATTTAAAGCTGCAGATTGCAAATCATCGCGGTCTTCTGCCGCACATGAAAACAAAGTAATAGCAACTGTTAATAGTAGAGCTTTTGGTAAAAATTTGTTCATAGCAAAACATTTTTTTTATTTTCTTAATGCAAACATACGGCGATAAGGATTAATTTTATGACTTTATTAACATAAAAATTACCGTTAAACGGTTTTTTAACACACTTCAACGTTTTCAGGTAGAAGCATTTGTAGGCAGATTACAAGAAAAGATCTAGAAGGCTAGTGCTATATACATCCGTCTTGTTTTATAAAATTTGAAGCCTGTTTTAAAATTTTAGAAACAGTTTGACTTCCAAACTATTCAGACCAAATAAATTAATGAAACTCCTATTTGCAATATGAATTTATAATTGTACATTTGCACCCCTGTTTTCACGATAGAAATATCGGGAACGGGGAATGGAATGTTTAATAACAAGTAAAATTAATTAGTGTGGACACATTAAGCTACAAAA
>Ga0209309_10004988_pt1 | contig 10729 bp, 8 predicted proteins | sample COGITO_mtgs_1204_2_FD_184807 | JGI IMG/M metagenome (GOLD analysis project Ga0209309, IMG submission 184807) | Pelagic marine microbial communities from North Sea - COGITO_mtgs_120412 (SPAdes) (version 2) | ecosystem: Environmental > Aquatic > Marine > Epipelagic ...
GCGCTTAGGAATTGTGTTTTAGTGCGCCGGACAAGATTCGAACTTGTGAAGGCTGAGCCAGCAGATTTACAGTCTGCCCCGTTTGACCGCTTCGGTACCGACGCATATTTTGTGTGAACTTGGGTGTGTAGAAACGTACCCAAGTCAGACCAAAATATCACACCTGAGAGCTTTTTCAAAGCTTCTGCATGGTATTATTTTTAGATGAAAGGAAAAGTAGTCTCAATATTGGTGGCAATCATGTTGGTGATTCCAATAATAACACTAGCAGCTGGTCTGGTGCCGTGTGGTGGTGCTGGTGAGCCAGCATGTCAGGCCTGTTATGTAGTTGAACTAATGAATAATGTGCTTGACTGGCTTATAGGCATTCTTTCAGTTGTTTTTGCAATTATTGTTGTTACTGCTGGATTCAACTTAGTGACTTCTACTGGAAGTACCTCAGCAAAAGAAAAAGCCAAGAGTATGATTACTAATGCTATTGTGGGATTCGTGATTGTCTTGGCCGCGTGGTTGCTGATTGATTATGGTATGCGTTTTTTGGTAGCAGAACCCGGTGATTCAGTACCTTTTGGTACCTGGAATACCGTACAGTGTGTTACTCAGCCAACCACTCAGTGGCTAGAGACACCAATACTTACTGCTTCAGACCTTGAAGCTGCGGGAGTTTCTGCTGATCCATCTCTAGCACCTGATGCGTATTCAGCAGGCGATTGCTCTCCTGCTAATTTAATTGCCAATGGCTTCACAGCGCAGCAAGCTCAGGTGATGTCTTGTATAGCACAGCCAGAAAGTGGATGTAATAATAATGCTGACGCAAGTGATAATGGCTTAGGATCTACAGCCAGAGGAGCTTTTCAGATTGTATATGGATATCCTGATGAGTGTCATAGCTTGCGATTACCTGAATGTACAGCTGCCAATGGTGGCGTACCACTTAATTGTGGTAGGTCTGATGATACTCCTGGAAGTGCGTGCAACAGAGCTGCCTCTAACTTTGCCTGCAATGCCGCTGCTGCGAGGTGTTTGCTCAATGGAGCAGCTGGTGTTGCTCCAGGTTATCAGCACTGGTTAGCAGACAGCAGGGCTTCAACACAAGCATCTTGTGTTTCAAGGTACGCTAATTAAACTTGATTATGAATATTTTTTTAAAAACATTTCTCATACTATCTGCAGTCACCATTGCTGTCTTGAGTGTAATTACTTTGTATCAATATACAGCAAATCAAAATACTCAGATTGAGAATACAACACAATTCTTCCCAGAAAAAAATGAAGATAGGGTGCAGCAAGCAATCACTCCTATTTCGGAACCAAACAATTCTTTGCTTAGCGGAACAGTAGCAATAAATGTAGATAATTTTATGAACTTTGGAATGACATTTGAAGATCCTGTAAACCCAAATAATTATATTTTGTCTGATAACTTAGAATATTGCGTTGTAGATGGTTCGTGTATAAATAACCAAGTGTCTAGCAACTTCTCGATACGATTTGATGCAACAGATGGAGTATTTTACGTACAGCTATTAGAGCAGCCAATAGAAGAAGCTAGGCGTACTGCAGAGTCCTTCTTGACAAAAGTGTTACAAATTTCTCGTCCAGAGTTATGTGAATTGAACTATTATATGTCTGTACTGGAGTCTGTAGATAAGCAGTTTTCAGGAAAACATTTACAATTTACTGCTTGTGCTGGTTCCCAAAGACTACAATAATTATCTTTTTATGAAAAAAATTCTTTTCACATCGTCACTCATAATCCTAGCTGGATTCTATCCAGAAACAACCTTAGCTCAACCGTTTGTCTCTTGTGACGGGCTACAATGCAACGCCTGCTACTTAGTTGACATGGGAAATACAGTACTGAACTGGCTAATTGGTGTGATGTTTGTAGTGTTTGCTGTGATTGTGGCAGTAGCTGGTTGGGGACTCATTACTTCAGGTGGAAACCAGACGGCTCTCAGCGCAGCAAAATCTAAATTTACCAATGCAATCATTGGATTAATTATTGTGCTCGCAGCGTGGTTGATAGTTGATACTATTATGCGCGGTTTGGTTACTGGAGGGGCTGGTGAAATAGAAGGGTTTGGACCATGGTCACAGATTGAGTGTGTCGATCAGCCAACAACAGAGTGGGTGATTACTGAGATTGATACGTCCAGATCAGGAACTGATACATTTATCGGACCTAACCAAGCATCCGGTCCTGCTGGCTCAGTGGTTGCTTCGCCGGGAGGAAGTACCTGTTTTCCGGGTCGTGACGGTAGGTACGATGGAGGTCGACCTGATAGTGATGACGTGTGTATCAGTAATTCAGAATTATCTGGCTCAGATTATAACCTTCCTGATGGTAGCAGGTTAGGCTACACCGCCCCAGTTGGATATTTTGGTCCTGAGACTATTGCTGCAAATCCACAGATTTCACCTAACTTTAGACTATGTGATGTCACAAACTGTGATGCTTCCCGCCGAAGAGGTGATTATGTATATATTGACCCATACATGGTTCAACAACTTGAAGGTGTGCGTAATGACTTAGGAGGTTTTCGGGTGAATTCAGGTTATCGTTCTCCCGCCTACAATCAAGGGGTAGGCGGAGCTACTCATTCACGACAATTCAGGTTATCGTTCTCCCGCCTATAATCAAGGGGTAGGCGGAGCTACTCATTCACGACACCAATACGGCGATGCAGTAGATATTGCAGTATCCAGTGGAAACTCGCAGGCAGCTATTCAAGCGAGCTGTAGAGCGCGCGGAGCGACCAATATCTATACCTATGCTTCAGGTGCTCATGTGCACTGCGACTGGCGTGGGGCGAATCGAAATAATTAGCCCATATTCCGGAGGTCCGGCCCCAGGGAGGAGCAGGTTGTTTCTGTTGCTCGCGATTTCACGAGGAGTCTTGGTTGTAATTAAATATGTGAATAGTTGAATGAAAATTTATTTACATTCAAGCTAAGAATGCAGTTTTAGAAAGTTCTGCTTTAGGAATATACATATATTGAACTAATCCCCGAAGGGTCTTAATCCCCGAAGGGTCTTCCTTCGGAGATAAAAACCAAACTTTGGGTAAAAGAAAATAGCTTGCATTAGCAAGCTATTTTCTAAAGGCGGGTCCACGAGGAGTCTCGGTCATTACATGACCAGTATACCTTTTGGACAGATTATTTCGCTCTGCTCATAATCTGACTCAAAAGCTTTTCGAGTCCTCGTGGAACCCAAAAATATAGTCAAGAAAAGTTGCTCTTTTCTTTCGTTATTTTAGCGGGTCCACGAGGACTCGAACCCCGGACGTCGGTTTTGGAAACCGATGTTTTACCACTAAACTATAGACCCGTTACTCACTTGAGTAAGTCAAAACAGTGTAGGGGAAACTTGGACTGCGGTCAACTGCTTTATTGAGTCAGAAATTTCTCTGTGAGCTGGAAAATTCCTGAAGTATTCTTGGGCTCTACCCAGTGGATTTCTGGATACCGTTTGAGCCAGGTGAGTTGCCGTTTGGCAAACTGGCGACTTTTAGCGTCAATCTGTTCGCACATTTCTTCGTAGGTGATTTCTTGTTGAATATACTTAAGTATATAACGGTATTCTAGTCCAAAATCATCCATTCGTTTTGGGGTGACTCCTGAGTTGAGCAATCCTTGTACTTCTGCAATCATGCCTTGGTCCAGCCGGGTCTCTAATCTAAGGCTGATATTGTAGTGGAGGGTTTCTTTTGGGATATCCACACCGAGTAGTAGCCAGTCGTATGGACTTTCTGTTTTTTCTACTTCGGGCACTGCGCCAAGCGTGTGAATAATCTCTAAAGAGCGCTCCAGTCTGCGTCTATTATCTGGATCCACTGTCTCGGCTCGTCTTGGGTCTTTTGCTTGGAGCAAATCAAACAATTCTTCAGTAGAATATTTCTCCAAGGTTTTCCTGAATTCCAAGTCTGGCTCAACCGGTGCTGCCTGCATGTTGCCTCGCAAAAGTTCGAGATAGAAAAATGTGCCTCCTGCTATGATAGGGAGATGTTTGCGAGAAAGTATGCCTTTAAGTGCTTGAGAGGCGTCACGAGTGAAATCTGAGCCGGTATAGATGTCCATCGGGTCAGCGACATCAATTAGGTGGTGTGGAATGTCTTGCATCTCATCAACCGTAACTTTTCCAGTACCTAAGTCCATTCCGGTATACACCTGCCTTGAGTCAGCAGAAATCACCTCACCAGAGTATTTCTTGGCGAGTCTGATAGACAGTGATGTTTTGCCGCTAGCTGTCGGTCCGACCACAGCAATTACTTTTGGCTTTTTCATACTAGCGAGTGTAACAAAGTGTGCTCAAAAGAAAAGACTACATCTATGACTTGTAGTCTTTTACTTCAACTAATGAGTGCCTCGGGTGGGAATTGAACCCACACTCCTTTCGAAATACGATTTTGAGTCATTAAAAATGTCTTGAGCCCAGTGTGCCGGAGGCGGGAATTGAACCCGCACCCCTTGCGAGACACGATTTTGAGTCGTGCGCGTCTACCGATTCCGCCACTCCGGCACACTGGGCTCAACGACGGATATTTTATCTCCCAGATAAAGTATTACCGATTCCGCCACCGAGGCATGTTCTTGGTGTGCACCAGAGTCTACCAGAAAACGTCTAGAAATTCACTAGTAAAAGTTCTCCCCAGGCTGAATGCAGAGGTGTGCTAAAATAAGTGAAATCGGGCAGGTAGGGCTCGGAGGTAATAAGCAGTATATTTGTTATGGCATTTCAAGGAGATTCAATCTACTGGGTAGAGGTAGAAAAAGTGGTACCAAACCCCTTCCAACCACGGAGGGAGTTTGATCAAAATAAACTGCAAGAATTAGCAGACTCTATTCGTATGTACGGCGTGCTCCAGCCTTTGACTGTGACTCGCAATGAGGTGCAAAGAGACGACGGGACATTTTATACTGAGTACGAGCTGATTGCTGGAGAGCGACGATTGCGAGCGAGCAAGCTCGCAGGGACAGCTCAAGTGCCGGTAATCATTCGAGAAGGGGAGCAGAGTGAGCAAGAGAAGTTAGAGCTGGCGATTATTGAAAACTTGCAGCGAGAGGACCTCAATGCTATCGATAGAGCAATTGCGTTCAAGCAGTTGGCCGAAATGTTTGGTCTGTCCCACTCACAAGTAGCAGAAAAAGTCGGACGGAGTAGAGAGTATGTCTCGAACTCTATTCGTCTGCTTGGTCTACCGGAGAAGATTCAAGAGTCTTTGAAGTACGGCAAAATGTCGGAAGGTCACGCACGTACCTTGCTGATGTTGAATGACCGTCCTGAAGAACAAGACGTGATTTTTAGAGAAATTCTCTTAAAGAAAATGTCAGTTCGAGAAGTAGAACGAATTGTTCGTAAGATTGCTACCGACAAAGTGCGTAAGAAAACTGCTGGAGATCTTGATAGCAATCTGATTGAGTTCGAAAAACAATTTACCGAGACTCTTGGTACTCGAGTACAAATTCAAAAGACTGATTTTGGCGGGAAGCTTACCATTGATTATTTCTCAGTTGAAGATTTGGAAGGGATGCTCGAAAAAATGAAAAAAGACGCTGCTGAAATCCATCCCGCTGAAGATTCTGTCCAAAAACTGGCCGAACACACACCGCTAGAATCAGTTACTGATAACACAGTTGAAACACCAGCTGTTCCTTCTTTGGAACATTCTCGACTTAATGAGGTGATTACTCATCATAATCAGTCACCACAGTCGACAGATTCTGCGCCTGATGAAGTAGAAAAAGAAGAGTATATTCCACAAGATGTCTCTAATGCTTCGCAGGCAATAGTTCCTGATTTGGAGCCTGAACAAACCCAATCAGAACCGGAAGAAACTCCATCTGAACCCATTCATCATCAACCCTTCGCAAGTCGTTACGCGGCGCCATCTTTTGCCAGTCCCCGACCAATAGTTCATCCAGAAGAAACTTCTTCTCCTGAAGCTGTAAATGAGTCAACCGATGCACCTTCATCAGATGAGATAGAAGAGCCTCTAAATGAGGTCTCAACAACAGAAAAACCTCAAGAAGATGAGAGTAATTTGTATTCAATTCGAAACTTTAACGTCTAGTATTCTCCAGCTTCTTCAAGCGCTGTTTTGATGCGTCGCCTCGCGACTGATGTCTTGGCAAACTGGAGCCACTTGCGACTTGGCTTAGCGGTTTTGCGTGTTTGGATTTCTACTATATCTCCATTTCTTAACTCAGTATCTAGTTGTACGAGTTTTTTGTTTACTACACTTCCAAATGTCCGATCGCCAATCTCTGAGTGAATAGTGTACGCAAAATCAATTGGAGTAGCGCCCACTGGTAAATCAACTACGTCACCAGTTGGAGTAAAGACAAATATCCGATTTGAGAAAAAATCACTCTCTGCGTCTTCTACGAAGTCACTGGTGGGGTGCTTTGAGTCGTGATTATACGCGTGTCCAATCTGTGATATCCAGCGGGGGATTTTTTGGTGGTGGGGGGTAGCACTTCCTGATTTGAGATTTTCGTCAACTACTTCTTCACGGTTAGAGAACGGACGGAATAAATTTGGGATTAGAGAAGAGAACACCGAAGGTTTCTTGACGATGTCTGAACTGCTTGGTTCTTTGTATAAAATATGTGAAGCAACACCGAATTCTGCCTCACGGTGCATCTGAGCAGTGCGGATTTGAATTTCAAGTATGACCCCGTTGGGAGTAGTAACAGTAGTGTGAATGGATTGGTAACCGTTTGGCTTAGGGAAGGCAATGTAGTCCTTCACTCGGCCGGGGAGTGGTCGCCAGAGCTCATGAATGATACCCAGCGCTCGATAGCAGTCTTCTACTGAATCTACAACCAGCCGCATAGCAAGTAGATCGTAGACCGCTTCAATATTCCATTCTTTGCGTTTGAGTTTATGGAACATGCTGTACAGGCCTTTTACCCGAAAAGAGGTAGAAAACTTAAGAAACCTAACTTCTGCTAGACGTTTTTGCAATACCTTTCGTTCATGTTCAAGTATTTCCTCAGCCTTACCAAATCTTTTCTGCAGAATATCTTTTACCTTTTTAGCTTCAGCCGGATAGACGTAAGGGAAAGCTAAATCTTCCAATTCTTTTCGGATTTTACCCATTCCAAGTCTGTGGGCGACAGGGACATATATCTCGAGCGTCTCACGGGCAATACGGGTTTGTTTTTCGGCTGGAATATGGCTGAGCGTTTCCATATTGTGCAGTCGGTCTGCGAGCTTCACTATCAACACTCTGATGTCCTGGCTGGTTGCTACAAATAGTTTCCGTAGACTTTCGTTATGTCTGTCAGTACCGTAATAACGCACCGAGCTGAGTTTAGTTACTCCTTCTACTAAGAAGAGAATTTCCTCACCAAAATCTTTTCTGATATCTTCTGAGGTGACTGCGGTGTCCTCAATAGTGTCATGGAGTAATCCCGCGCTAATAGTCCGAGGTCCCATACCCATATCGGCCAGCTTGTAGGCGACAGCAGCTAAGTGGAGCATGTACGGCTCTCCAGTATATCGAGTGTGGTCTTTGTGAGCCTCTTTGGCGTACTCATACGCGTGTTTGATGAGATCTCTGTCAGCTTGTGACGGGTTATTGAGATGAGAAATAATATCTTGTTCCGAATACATACAGCTATTCTACGCTCTATTAACAAATTGACAAGTTAGATAAATGTGTTGCACAGAATTATAAAGTACGATACAGTATTTCTTGTTCCGTAAAACACGGAACGTAAATCAAAGAGGGAAAAATAATGAACAAGGTAAATAGCGAGACTTTTGAACGTCCCGCAACCCCCAGCGACAACGTGAACTGGCTGTATGCAGCAGCTGTACCGACAGAAGTGCTGCATATGCGCAGTGCAGGCAAAACACCCGACGGTCAGATTTTGACCGGTCCGGGCGGACAAAAAACCTATCGTGGGCGAATTGCCGCTCGCGACACAGACAACAGTTGGCGTGACAATTTGTCGCAACTCCCCGACAAATAAGTCAATCATTATGGTCCGGAACACTTAACGTGTTTCGGGCTTTATTTTTGTTTAAGTAGGTCTACTGCCAAGTCTAGAGTGATGTCTTTGGTTTTGATGTTGTCTGGAATACCAATTCGCTTGAAACCTTTTTTAAGATAGCGTCCTGATTTTGATTCAAACACATTTACCAGCTTGCGCGTCTTGGGATGGATACCGAGCTCAGCAATCATCGTTTCTCCTTTGCGTAATGTTTTTGGTTCAGCCAGAATTTCCATCGCTCGTTCAAAGGTAATATCGTACGGATTGTCTTTCTTTGGGTCCTTGAGTGACCGGAAATCTCCAGCGTGAGCGATGTACGGTCCGTATTGACCAGAATTAGCCATGACAGGTTCGCCAGTCTTTGGATGTTCACCAAGTTCGCGAGGGAGTAACAGATACTTCACTGCTTCATCGAGCGTGACATCTTCAACTTTTACTTCAGCTGGCAGGGAAGCGCGACGTGGTTTCTCTAACTTTTTACCTTTTACCTTTTCTGGCATTTCACCCAGCTGTACGTACGGTCCAAATTTACCAGTCATTACAAATACCGGGTCTCCAGTCTCTGGGTGCCTACCGATTGGTGCATCAGGCTTTGGAATAGTTCCATCTATCAGACGAGCCCCATTACAGTCAGGGAAGCGCGAACAAGACAAGAACGTACCATTCTTGCCCAGTTTCTTATCCATGGTTGCTTTACACTCAGGACAAGGGAATTCTTCTGGTCCAGGACCAAGGGTGGTCAGCTTCTCAATATCTTCTTTGGAAGCAACGGCTTTGCTAAATGGGGTGTAAAAATCAGACAAGGTCTTCTTGTAGTCACGGTCTCCAGAGGCAATCTCATCGAGCTGATCCTCCATGTTACTGGTGAAGTCGTCATCAATGTAGTCTAAGAAATGAGTCTCAAGAAAAGTAGAAACTACATCTCCAGTGTCAGTTGGAATAAGAGTTCGCCCTTCTTTTTCTGCATAGCCTCTAGCCACAATAGTATTCATAATAGCTGCGTAGGTGGATGGTCGTCCGATACCTCGCTTCTCAAGTTCCTTAATGAGACCAGCTTCAGTGTAGCGGTTAGGAGGCTGGGTTTGCTTGGCTTCGATAGCGACTTCTTTGCAGGTAAGCGTGTCGCCGGTGGTGAGCTTGGGGACTTCAGTATCTTCTCCACGAGCGCGCGTGTCTACCTTGAGCCAGCCGTCAAATACTACCCGTGAGCCATTGACACTAAAGTCAGGAATAGTTTCACTCGCGCCTGTAACATTTGTCAGAAGCTTGGTTCGAAGTAAGGTCGCGTCAGCCATCTGCGAAGCAACTGCTCTTTGCCAAATCAGTTCATAGAGGGCCTTCTGGTCGCCAGTAGTTCCGGCAGATTTCTTGGTAAAGGTAGAAGGTCGAACCGCTTCGTGAGCTTCTTGAGCTGACTTGCTCTTGGTTTTGTACGTACGAGCTTGTACGTATTCTTTGCCGTACTCTTTTTGTAGTAAAGCAAGAATTTGTTTTGAGGCCTGATCACTGAGGCTCGTACTGTCAGTACGCATGTAGGTAATATGTCCTGCCTCGTAGAGTTTCTGCGCTGCGCCCATAGTACGAGATGGGGAAAAGCCCAGCCGGGTAGAGGCTGTTTGCTGGAGAGTAGAGGTCGTAAATGGTGGCTTAGGTGAGCGTTTGGTTTCCGTTTCTTTGATAGAAAGCACACTCCAGTCGTGCGCTTGGCCGACTTTTTGAATGCGTTTTGCTTCAGCTTCTTCTTTCGGTTCTTTGGTGCAGACAAAAGGAATATTCGTCTTGGCTTTGAGTAGGTGAGCAGTAAGTACGAAGAAATCTTCTGGGATAAATGCTCGAATCTCTCGTTCGCGCTCCATCAAGATACGCATCGCTGGAGACTGAACTCGTCCAGCAGAAAGACCATAGCGAACTTTTTTCCAGATAAGACCTGACAAATCGTATCCTACGAGGCGGTCGAGAACGCGTCGTGCTTCTTGGGCTTCTTTGAGGTGCATATCGATATCACGAGGCTTCTTGATAGCTGCTTGCACCGCTTCCTCGGTAATTTCATTGAACGCTACTCGCTTGAGATGCGGATTGACGCCCTTGACCAGCTCGGCAACGTGCCAGGCGATAGCTTCTCCCTCCCGGTCGGGGTCAGATGCCAGTAGTACCTCATCTACCTTACTGGCTGCTTCTTGGAGCCCTTCGATGACTTTTTCTTTTCCGGGAGAGACGATATACCGGGGAATAAAACCACCTTCGACATCGACAGCGTCTTTGTTGGTTTTAGGTAAATCGCGCACGTGACCAATACTCGACATGACCTTGTAGTCTTTGCCTAGGTATTTTTCGATGGTTTTGGCTTTGGCTGGCGACTCTACAATGACCAGAGTCTTTTTGGTAGCTGTTTTAGACATAATTTCAGTATGAATACTAGCATAGGTGAAAGAAGTCAAGTCTTATTGACATAAATAAATATTGTGTAATAATATAGCGAGATACACAAAGGAGAAAAAGGTGCTTAGAATTTTTGATTCATCAAGTGACATCAAGACAATGATGGAACGCACGTTTGCGCAAACCCAAATTGGAGTTTCTCTTGTGGTTATGGGGCTCACGTTTTCTCACTACTTCCAAGATGTGGTGTCTGTCAGCTTCATCGCCAGTGTTCTTACTTTGAGTTTTGGCCTGCCTATGCTGGTTATCAATGGTGCCCGTTGCGCTTTGTATACCAATGAGT
>Ga0209309_10004992_pt1 | contig 10721 bp, 9 predicted proteins | sample COGITO_mtgs_1204_2_FD_184807 | JGI IMG/M metagenome (GOLD analysis project Ga0209309, IMG submission 184807) | Pelagic marine microbial communities from North Sea - COGITO_mtgs_120412 (SPAdes) (version 2) | ecosystem: Environmental > Aquatic > Marine > Epipelagic ...
TGAGAGTAAGATCCTCCTAAGTCAGGATCTATGGCTGTTGGGCCAGCTTCTACACTCCTAGTCGTTGTAAGCTTATACCATTTCGAATTACTTACATCCTTTGCTTGATAGCCAGCTTGACTTTCAGTAATAGTTACATTTCTAAATACATCTTCAGCAATTTGTTCAGAAACTCCTCCAATATTGGGTGGAGGGGTGATCGCAGCGTTACTGATTAATGTGGTACTGGTTCTTTTCTTACCAGTAGAATAGCTAACAGATATGTCGCTGTATTGAGCGGCTTCGACTTCTGTTTTACTGTTCCTAAAAATGTTATCAGCTAACTGCTCATTCTTTCCTCCAGAATTTCCTAATGCTTTAGTACCTCCGTCTATTGATGTTTCAGTAGTCCTGACCACTCCTCTAGAGTAGTTTATATTTTTGTCTGCATAAATAGCAGCTGCGACATCTACTTTAGTGTTTCTAAAAATGTTATCAGCTATTTGTTCTATTTTTCCACCCGAGTTACCAAGGGTTCCTTTAGATCCAACACTTGTTACAGACTTTCTTAATACTCCTCCTGAGTAAGACTTAGACTCGTCTTCATATTGAGAAGCAGATACGTTAACCGTAGTTATTCTAAATATATTACTTGCAAGTTGTTCTACCCTGCCTCCAGAGTTACCTACACTTTGTGATGCGCTTCCTATAAAGGTCTGTGTTTCTTTTTTAACACCTCCTCCATAGTTAATGTTTCTATCTGTATAAACAGAAGCAGAGATGTTTTTAGTAGCGTTTTTAAATATTACATTACCTATTTGCTCACTAGAACCTCCTGAATTTCCTAATGCTTTTGCACTACTGTCTATGGTAGTTTCCCTAACAGTTTTTATTCCAGATCCGTAAGTGGTGTCTTGAGAGCTTAAATGTGCCTTGTCTATGTTGATCGTAGTGTTCCTAAAGACATCTACTGCCAGCTGAACTACCGCACCACCGTCTGCATAACTGTTAGCACTGGTCTTTCCAATCTCAGTGGTTGATATTCTTTTTACCCCACCTCCAAAACTTTTAGAAACTTCTTTTGAAAGAGTAGGCTCTATATCTGTTGCAGCTCCGATGTAGTTTCTGCCGTCTAACCATTTTATAGACCTACCTCCAGCAGCGTCTAAATTTGGATAGTTATGGTTGATCTTAGATCTTGTAGTGCTGAAAATACCACTAGAATAGTTAGACTTAAAATCTTCTTTTGTAAGGTTTGCTACTTTTAATTCATACTTGGTTTTTTGATAGCCCTGTTCTTCAGAGGTAACAATGTTAACAGCTTCTCTTGGAGGAACGGTAGGCCCTAAAATTACATGGGTTTGGATAGAAAAAAGGCCTTCTTCTCTCTCCCCTACCTGTATAGACCCGCTTCCTTTTGCAAACTTTTTAGTTACTGCGGCATATTCTTTGTATGTATGGTCTCTGTGAGACACTTCAACATACCCAGGAGGAGTGTTAGCCGCATTCCAGGCGTCTCCCAAAGAAGTACGGCTTATGATAGTAAGGTTACCGTTGTGAAACTCTTCCTCTTTATTATCAATTAATGTAAGAGCTTGATCTGTGGTTGAAATTGAAAGGATTTTATATCCGTCTTTTTCATCTACTTTTCTTTTTAGTTCGTTTGCCTGTAGGTTGGTGTCTACAAATGTCGTGTCAGGAAACAGCCTTACGGTTTCAACAACCGTAGCTAGTCCCTCTTTTCTTTTTGTTGTAGAGATAAGCCCAACGCCCTTTGCAAAAACTTTTGTGATCGCAGGGTAAACATCGTATCGATGTTTTCTTATAGAGACCTCTACAAAATTAGCAGGAGTGTTTGTAGCGTCCCAAACTGTGCCCAATTGCATAAGTGTCTTTATTACAAGAGCACCGTTATTTTTTGTATCTGTCTTTTCTTCAACTAGACCACTGTCTTCGGTTGTGGTAGAAGCAGTTAGTTTTTGGTAACCGTCAAGAAGTTCTACCTTTCTAGTAAGCTCGCCAGCTTGAATTGAGATCGGGAGTGCGGGAACTGGAGGGTGGAGAGATACAGTCTCGTTTACTATAGCAAACCCAACCTTTTTTTCAGTTTCAGAAATTGTTCCATTACCTCTGGCAAAAGTTGATGTGAAGACGTCGTATTCACCAGTAGTATTTTCTCTTTCAGTGACCAAGACATAAGGCCCAAGGCTAGAGTTGTCTCCAGCGGGATAAACAAAACTAAGTACGTCTAAAGCGTCAGGAGCTATTCCGTAAGAGATTGCTTTTGCCACCTCTAACTTATGGTTAGGTTTTTGTCCGTGTTTGTATTGAACGTCTACATCTACCACACCGTTATCGGTATTTACTACTACGCCCCGTATGGTATGTAATTCCCAACCGTCTTTTTCTTCCTTACCTTCAAAAGTCCTTCTCGTAAAAGCAGGTATGTCGGCTGCTGGAACTGCTCCATTTTCTCCTGTAATGTATTTTACAGTAGTTACCTCAACTGTGTTTGGAGGCTTACCTTTAACCTCTGCATCTACTGACAATAGCCCTTCGCCCTTTGCAAAAACGACTGTCTGTACGGTCTTCCCTAGTTGGCCAAAATCTTGATTACCTGGGCCTTCTTTTTCATCAACTCTAAACCAAGATCCGTTTCCAGGACCTTCTGTGTTGGGAGGACTAGGGATATCTACAACTGATCTAAGCGTACGTACTTCCAGCCTGTGATTCGGGTACTGGCCGTATTTATAAGACACACTTTCTGAGAGAACACCGTCTTCAAAATAAACTTCTGTAAACTGTGTAAAGACTTCATTTTTTTCAGATTGAATTGTTCCAAGGTAGCACACAGAGCCTGCCACGTTTATGGTAACGACTCCTATTCTCCCTGCCGAGTAGTGAGCTTCATGAGGGTTCTTTACAATAAATACTTTAGTGACCGTGAGTCTGTCTTGAGCACCCCTAACGATCTTTTCGGAACCTATCTGCACTGGTTCATTGCTTGCATCGAGTTCTTGATAAACTCGAGTGAGGCCAGCTTCATTCATGCTCTGGCCAGGAGTAATGGATTGCTCTACTAGATATGCTCCAGTTACTTCAGAATTTGTTAAACCTCCGTTGGTCAGGTCTTGAGTGATCGTAGCATCGTACTCCACATCAGCAGTTCCGTAAGGAAGGAATACTTGAGCCTCAACATTACCTTCAGTTACCGCAGATCCTTGTACAATGTATGTCCTTGTAATACGACGAAGACCGCTTGAGTCTCGGTCTATCTTCGGCCTACCAGTTAATCTGATTACTGCGTCTGACATATTACCACCCGAATCGTTTTTTCAACCTAATAGGTCTTTTCTTTTGACTACTGCCAAACGACTTGAGCCTGTTCCTTGCATTCTCAGCAAGTTTAAAGACGATCTCTTTGTTGTCTCCACTGTACCTTGGATCTGAAAGAGCAAGGGTAGCAGAAGCTAAAGGAAATAAAATGTCCCACACGATGTTTCCAGGAAGTCTAGCAACGTCGTCATCATGGGTAAGTTCTAAGGGTAGGATGTTAGCCCTCATCCTTATTGGCTGTTTTGTATCAGGCAATGGATATACGCAAAAACGATTCCTCAAAGCTTTTTTATCTAAATCAGTAGTGTCTATTTGTTCTGAATATACTTGCAAGTCAGAACTGTCTACATAGTACCAAAGCGGACGGTCTACATGGAAGTCTCTGCCCCTAGAAGCTATGCTGGGGACGTTTCCGTAATGCTGAGAAGGGTAAGGCATGAAGTCCGCCGCATAAGAGGCTCTCATTTCTATTTCCTGCTCCTTGCCGTGCATGGCAGACAGTTTACCCCAGCCTACTATTTCAGGGCTGTCACATACATCTATTACTTCACGATCTAACTGATATGAAGAATGGTATATAGTTGCAGGTTTTTGCCCAGTGCCGTTTGACCAAGGAATTAAAGTCTTAATGTCGTCGTTTTCAATTTCTGCAATAACATAAAACTCTTTCTCTATTTCAATATAAGACCCTACATATTTAGGATCTACAGGGTCGTCTAAGGTTATTACATTAAATCCATCAGTACAGGTTGCTATTGTTTCTTTTTTAGCAGGCAGTTCAAACCCGTAATTAGCAACAGACCATTCGGGTCTACCTCCATCAATAGGAGCGTAGCATTCTCTATATGCTTGATTTATGTATATACCGACTCTTTGTTGATCTATGGGAGACAAGTCATCAACACCGTCTGCTCCGTAAAGAGTAGCTAACTGATCTTTAAGGTTCCTAAGGGTCGGCGAAACTCCGTATGTTAAATTTTCTGCCATGTCCCTATGCTACATTGGTAAGATTACTCTTGCCAACGGTTGTAAAATTTACTGCCCAGAACCTAGCTTGTATGCATTTATCATTCTAGATAAAGATCTTTCTTTGTCCTGAGGAAGTACTTCTATACCTAAGCCTCTGCAGATTTCTTTTAATTCTATTAGAGTTTTACCATCTAATGCTTCTATTTCTTTTTTTTCTACTGCTTCTGAAGTTTCAGAAAATACAGGAGTGAAGAAATAAGGATATCTCTGGCTCTGAGATTGAAAGATATCTTGAATATCTCTAGTGTCATCCGTTTCATGTATGTAGCCTTTTCCAGAGCGTTTTTTAAATGCAAACTTCTTTCCAGAAGGCCCACGTACTTGAATTGTACTATTACCAACCGTACCGGTTGTTTTTCCTACCATTTTGATTTCCATAATTTTTTGTTTAAGGGTTAAAAAGAAGGGGCTCCCCCCTAAAGAGGAGCCCCTAAAATGAAGCTAGCTTCCGCTAATCATCAGGTTGAAGCCAGACCAGGGACCTGACGAACCATTTTGATCAATTGAAGACCAGGAATACGACCATTCGTATCCTTGTAAGCAGCCCATCCACGAACACCTTGCATGCCGATAGCATTTAAGTGTGCGTCGTTTCCGCTATTAGCGAAATCGTCATAATGGAAGATTTGCTCAGCATCGACTGCACCTTTGGCGTAGTAGAGAGCATTTTTACCCATCATGAGACCGTAACAGATTGGAGTACCGTTTGAGTCAGCAGGAACAATTAAATCTCCTGGACCAAATGCAACAGTACTTGCTAAAGCAGAGATACCATTAGCACCAGCAGTGAATGCAGTAGCTTGAACATTTACAGCATTGAGCCTAGAACGATCTGCTTGCATAGCAGTATACGTGTAGTGTTTAACACGTCCACGCTGAGGACCAGTCATCTTGATTGCCAAGAAATCATGGGTACCAGCAGCGTCATCCCACTGAGTATCACCAGAGATAAGATCGAGATTGGCATGATGCCAATTTGCGAACCAATCACCAGTTCCAGCTTGTCCAACAGTTTGCGCACCTGCGCCAACAGTTAGAGCATCACCAGTCTGCAAGTAGTACACAGGAGCCATTGGACTTCCTTGACGACCATTTGCAGTGTCGACGATGTTATTGTGAGAATAAACCATAATGTTATCCCACATTGCATATTCACCACTGTAGAGCTTATTGTCTCCAGAACGAACGTCTGCATTGTAGATAGCATTTAAGTAATCTGTGTCACCACGAAGAGGACGAAGTCCAGCGTCAGGAGCAAAGAATAGATAACCTGGAATCTCATGTCCGCTTTTTGCATCGGATTTAAGATTTGTAGGCTCACCACCAACGGCAATAAGACGTTGTTTCATGTGCTCAAGTAAGTCTGTTGACAGACCATCAGCTGCATAACTAAGAAGTCCACCTATTGAACCATAAGAGTCCAAGGTGTTTGCTTCTCCAGCTAAGATACAGGTTTGACGTGCAACATAGAGACTGTCGTCTTGTTCCTTACGGGCATACCACTCAGACATAACTTCCGAAGAAAGTTGGTCAAGGGTCTTGCCTGTGAAACGCATAAGTTTAAGAACTTGCGTCCAGGATACAGCGTGACGAATTAAGTCAACTTCAACTGGGAATGTTCCGAATTTCAGAGATTCGGTGCTGTTCTTGAGGATTGCTTCCCCGAGTACACCTTGTCCACGAATTGGAGCAACAGTTGTGAAAGTTACCTTGTCAGATCCTCCAGCAGAGAGATCACGTTTTTCAACGATAGGTTTACCGCTGCCTTCTCCTCCGATGAAGTCTTTGAGGACGTTTTTTTCCCGTGCATCTCTTTTTACGAGCTCAGACCAAATCTGAGTGCGCAAGTTTGCATCTTGGGCTATAGTTCCTGCATAGGAAGAAGCGTTAGAAATAAGGTCTACGTTTGTAGCACCTCCGAGTTGATAGTTGGCGGGAACTCCGCCTAAGGTTTTAGCCATTGTATTGTATAATTAAGTGTTTGTTAGAAAAAACACACTAATCTATCTTAAAGGTGCTCGTTGGCCGTTTGACTGTCCTAAATATTGATAAAGTTGTTCATTAGACAGCTGGGTGACATCACTAGCAGATTGATTAGTGTTTACCGGTTGTGCCGTGCTCCCAGAGGTTAAAACTCTAGCCTGATTTCCGACAGAGGGAGGAAGTTGTTGAGAGGCTTGCTGTACCACTTGCTGTTGCATGTGGGGTTGCTTGCCTTTTATATTTCCGAATTCCCTTGCCATCAACTCAGGCCATTTTGGCGACTGAAAGATTGGCGAATAGTCAGGGTTATTTGAAGCCTGGGTTACGAAATTATCAAACTCTTTACGATAAAGTGAATTATTATCGTTAAGATCTGGGTATTCGGAAACTGCCTTCTCCCTACTCTCCGTCGACTTTTGTCTCTGGGTGGTTTTGAACTCTGCTTGCATACGATCTTCAGCAATAACCTGACGGGTTTCAATTTTCTGAATATTTAGTTCCTTGTTCATTATCTCTCGCTGAAGCGAAAGAGCCTGAACGGTGTCTAAATTTTCAGAAGCTTCTTCAACCTGTTTGGTTAAGTCGTCGATCTCTCCACGGATTCCGCTAATTTGATCTACCTGTTCCTGATTAGGGTCTCTGGGAGGTTCCGCAGAGGGCTGGACTGGTTGGGAAGTTTCAGACTGTCCATAGATGATATTCGCGGCTGCTTGAAAAGATCCATCAAACCCCTCGCTTCGATATAAATCGATAACTTGTTGGTCTTCGTTACTTTTCGGCCGGATTCTCCTCTTGGCGAGTCTTTCCTCTTCCGTTCCCTGTTCAACAGGTGTTTCTATAACTTCTGCCGTTTCCATTGGAGGGTTCGCCCCCTCTGGTTGGGTCTCGAGATTAAGCTCCTGTTGGGGAACCTGGCTCTCGGTCTGCGCTGCTAAGAAGTTTCGGAGGTCGTTTGTAGACGCGTCCTCTACTGCTGGTGTATCTTGGGGGGAGTCAACCACCCCGGTTTCGTTTTCCATGAACTATGTATAACAAAGTTTACGGATGTTTTCGACCGGTTGTATTATTTTAACACTTCCACCTGGCTCTAGCGGCTTTGCCTCTCTCACCGTTCCAGCTCTTAGATCTAGCGCAAAATGCTTTACGTCGTTTTGCTGCTTTTCCACCTTTTTTGACTTTACCTGTAACGGCAGTCTTGAGTTTAGATCCAGGGTTGGCTTTGCGATACGCAGCCACTCCCTTCTTCGTCATGCCGGCTCCAGCCTTAGCGGTGCGGTAGTTAGCTCCCTTACCTTTAGTGGTTTTAGGGATCCGTTTACTGGGCTTCCTTTTAGTAGCCACCTTTTTTGCCGGTCACTTGACCTGGTTTTTTGGGCTTCCCGCTAGAAGCTTTCTCGGAAATACACTTACCGATCTTTTGACATGTTTTTGGGTTAATACATTTACCCCCTGGTGCTGAACATCCTTTTTTACTCATTTTAAGTTATTGCTGCGGACTGTTATGATTAATTCGTCCAATTTTTTAAATATTTCTGAAAGATTTGCATCAATGCGTTTTACATTAGAATACAATTCCTGATTTTCTTGTCCCTGTTTAGCCATATCGACTCTAAGATTATCAATCTTGACTTCATTGTCTCGGATTCTTCCGGTCATATATTTCATTATAAATCCGAATAGACCGAGAACTATACCAAGTAAGATATCAACTATGTCGTATGCACTCATTTTCCGGCTGCTTGTCCAAAGTAAAAAGAAGATACTGCTAAAAATACGGTTCTGTTTTCTTTAACTAATAAGTACCCGTCTACTTGATGGTAAGAAATCTTATCCTTACCTCCAATAAGACCAAAAAGCCATTCTCTTGACTGTTCGTTAATTTCAACGAAAGTCGGTACAGAAAAGAAAGAAGCCAAGAAGGGAAATCCTATGACCGCTAGAACTACGCTTATAACAATAAAACGTCGTACTACGACACCCCCTCGCGAGGCAGCTTTGTCAGCACTTTCGTCTGACGCTTTTTGAGCACTTATCGCTCGCTTTAGGGCTTCGTCCTTAGCCTTGCGACTTTCGGCCATAAATCTAAAGACAAAGCCCAAAGCAGACGAGGCCCCCATTACTAGGAGATCCGTCATGCGATTAAAATCAGGTAATTGTTATTGCGCCAGCAGCGGAAGTCGTTGCAGATTTTCCGATACCGTTTTCTGCCTCTACTCCGTAGATATAAGTTCCAGCGTTAGATTCTTCGTACTGAACAGTAAAAGAATTCGTTGTAGAAGGATCGGCAGTTGGAGCTGCTCCAACGAAAGCTGCGGATGCGGTTGAGTCTACTACTCCAGAAGCGATGTCCCAAATAGAGTTAGTAGTGTTCCAAGTAACTGTAGCAACTGCTTCGGTGGCAGCGGCACTTGTTACTGCTGCTCCGTCTGCGGAACGATAAATTGTGAAAAGATCCTCGTTGTCCGAGTTGTCTGTAAATGCGATTTGTACTGTAGCCATGATAAAATAAGGTTAATGGTTAAGACTATAAAATAACACCTAATGCCCTCTTTTGAGGATCGGTTGTATTATTTTTAAAAGAAAGTTTTTATCGTCACATCCGAAAGCCTAGAGCCTATATAGTATAACGAGGTGTCTATAATTAGATCTGAACCATTTGTAGGATTACTGGCAGTATGAAAAGTTACATAATCTTCAACTTCTTCTATTACTTCATAAAAGTAACCCCTAGGAATAGCTGTTGACAGGTAAGAGCTTGCAGCTGAATTTTCTTTCCTTAGCAGAGGCTGTCCTGATCCTGAAATTCCCTCGACAAGAGCGTAGTTTCCCTGAACATAATACACTCCTGCACCGGTTGAGAAAGAGTTTTTGATAAGCACCTTTTGACCAATGGTCAAAGCATCATTTGGCTGTTCCACGTCAACGAGTTGTTTCTTTTGATACTGGATTTGATTGCTTGCGGAATAATGTCTAATTCTAAGCCAATCACCTGCGGTCAAATAGTGTGCACCCGTGCTAGGAAATCCAGGAGCATTAACTGATCCGTTACCATTTACTGAAAGCCAATATGGTTGAAAATTTCCAAAATCTACGTCTTTGTAAGTAAGTCCTACCTCAAGGGACTTCCCAAGAACTACCTGGAACTGAGTATACCCGTCTCTGTTACCTGACATTGTTTGAGCTGAAGAAGCTCCAGTATTGTAACCATTAGGGCCAGCAGTTTTCTCAATACCTCCTCCTGGGTAAGTGGTGACGACACCAGCGGCTTTTACTCCTTCAAAGAAAGAAACAGAGTTTATTGTTCTACCATTAAAGCAGAGGACTTTTAAACCGTAAATAAGAGTTCCAGAAGGCACTTCAACGCTTGCAGTATTTATGCATGTACAGTTCTGAGTATTGTTTGTTCCAGTAGAACCTGTCCAGGGCAATGTAATCGAATTTCCAGTCGAAGTAAGAGCAGCTACTTGAAGTATTCCAACATCTGCATAAGGTCTTTCGAACACTACGGTGTAAGTTCCTGCTCCTACTGGAGATGAAAACATTTGCTTGATAACTATATCTGTATTATAGCCTGTTAAAAACCCTGAATAGAGCCCTACAGTGTCTGCGGCTCCGGTTACCTTAGTCCAACCTACTGGGGCTTCAAAAGGTGAAGTACTCGGAGGAGTAGCGTATTCCCATTTTGTCCCACGATCAGACATATTTACCCATTCCCAATTTCCTGTGTTTTGATTGCTTGACCAATAGGGATAATCCCGTGGGTCATTTGGGTCTTCCATCCTTTGAAGTGCTCCACCCCCTCCGCCTCCGACTCCATGTAAAACAGTGCCAACAGGAAATACGATGCTTGGGTCACCTAAAGCAAATGGATCCAAGACAATTATGTTCACAGGAGCATCCCCTGCTCCACCATTTGTCCCATCGTTTTGAGGGTCTGCCACGATTTGCTGGACAGCATCAAGTGTTCCGTTTACTAACAGCTCTGAGCCCTCTCTAATATATTCCTTGTTTTGCCATCTTACTGGTTCGTCGTAAATAAAATCGGCTGTGGGTGGGAAAGTTGCATATGGAAATGCTCCTACTCTTATTGGAGTTCTGGGTGCATTTGGAGTGAGAAGACCAGTGATAGTAGTGTTGACTGCGGCAACTGCATTTGGGGCAGTATTTATAATAGGTATTTGAGGCGCGTTTGGATCGTAAGATACAGTAGGTACCAATGTCTGGTTCGGTCCTACGAACAATCCAATTACTGGTGCTTGAGGCGCAACTGGTGTTGCTAATACTACTGGCACTTGAGGAGCGGTAGGTCTTGCGGACACTCCAATCACAGGTGCTTGAGGCGCACTTGGTGATTTTGTTATATAGAATATAGAGTTGAGTGTTGGTGCTGCTGG
>Ga0209309_10004993_pt1 | contig 10721 bp, 7 predicted proteins | sample COGITO_mtgs_1204_2_FD_184807 | JGI IMG/M metagenome (GOLD analysis project Ga0209309, IMG submission 184807) | Pelagic marine microbial communities from North Sea - COGITO_mtgs_120412 (SPAdes) (version 2) | ecosystem: Environmental > Aquatic > Marine > Epipelagic ...
GTAGCATCACTAAAGAAATTTTGAAGATGTATATGAATCGTGACAACTGGACCCTTGACAAATCTACGGAAACCTGATATAGTCTTTATATGAACTTTTACACAAACGTATTGCAATACGGTAACTCCATTCTTGTCCGTGAAGTCAGGGATGGAGAACGCACGACTCGCAGAGTTAAGTATGAACCTACGCTGTTCGATCTGGTCAAGACCCGTGAGGAGACTGGCTACAAAACTCTAGATGGTCAGGGTGTTCTCCCACATAAGTTCGACTCTATCAAAGAAGCCAAACAGTGGGTGTCTGATCGTGAGAACCAAAAAGACATTATGTTTGGTAACACACAATATCCCTATTGCTGGATTGCTGATGAATATCCTAATCAGGTCGATTGGGATTTGGACCAAATGCTCATGGTCACCATCGATATTGAGGTGGAGTGTGAGAACGGTTTCCCTAAACCAGAAGATGCAGCAGAACCTATGCTGTCTATCACTCTCAAAAACCACCAGACTAAACGCATCGTTGTTTGGGGTATCGGTGAGTTCGTCACAGACCGTGATGATGTAACCTATGTGCAATGTGAGAGTGAAGTGCATCTGCTGAAAGAGTTCCTAGCATTCTGGGAACGACACACACCTGATATTATCACTGGATGGAATACAGAGTTCTTTGATATTCCCTATCTTTGCAATCGTATTCGTAATGTGTTTGATGAGGAAGAAGTCAAACGTCTGTCTCCGTGGAAGAACGTGTTTGCCCGTGATGTGTATCAGATGGGTCGTACTCATCAAGTCTATACTCTAGATGGCATCGCTGCACTGGATTACTTTGATCTATATCGTAAGTTCACATACACCAATCAGGAGTCCTATCGTCTGGACCACATTGCGTTTGTCGAACTAGGTGAACGCAAGGACGGTAATCCCTTCGAAACATTTCGTGAGTGGTACACTAAAGACTATCAGTCGTTCATCGAATACAACATTCAAGATGTGGAAATTGTTGACCGCCTTGAAGACAAGATGAAGCTGATTGAACTTGCATTGACGATGGCATATGAGGCAAAGGTTAATTTTACTGATGTGCTTGGAACTGTGCGGTATTGGGATATCCTTATCTACAATTATCTGCGTGAGAGGAACCTTGTGATTCCTCAGAAGAAAGATCACAAGAAGGTGGAAAAGTTTGAAGGTGCCTATGTGAAAGACCCACAGGTAGGTATGCACAAATGGGTTATGTCCTTTGATTTGAACTCTCTGTATCCTCATCTAATCATGCAGTACAACATCTCACCTGAGACACTAGTAAACAAGGACGCCGAACTTGTTGAGGGTATGGTAGATAAGATGTTGGCTGGTAAGGTAAAGAATGATACAGAATATTGCATGACTCCTAATGGTGCGTTCTTTCGCAAAGACAAACGTGGGTTTCTACCAGAACTAATGGAGGGCATGTATAATGATCGTGTCAAATATAAAAGACTTATGCTCGACGCTCAACAAGAGTATGAAAACACTGGGGAAAAGTCTCTACTTAAAGACATTGCCCGATACAACAACATCCAAATGGCGAAGAAGATTTCTCTTAACAGCGCATATGGTGCTATTGGGAACAATTGGTTTCGTTATTTTGATCTGCTGGTTGCCACTGCAATTACTTCATCTGGTCAATTGTCTATTCGATGGGTTGAGAAAAGTCTCAACATTTATCTTAACAAAATCTTGGAAACGAAGAACGTGGATTACGTTATTGCTTCGGACACAGACAGCGTATACATCACTTTTGACAAGTTGGTTAGTAAGGTGTTTAAAGAGGGAACAGACACTAACACTATTGTCAACTTCTTGGATAAGGTTGCAAAAGAGAAGCTGGAACCTCACATTAATAACGCTTATCAGGCTCTTGCTAAAGTAACCAACGCATACGAACAGAAGATGGAGATGGGACGCGAGGCAATTGCTGACAAGGGAATTTGGACTGCAAAGAAACGATACATTCTAAACCTGTATGATATGGAAGGTGTTCGGTTTAAGGAACCTAAACTCAAGATCATGGGCCTTGAGAGCGTGAAGAGCTCAACCCCTGCACCATGTCGAGATAAGTTGAAGGAAGCAATCAGGATCATCATGGGTGGTGATGAGGAAATGCTAAATACATTCATACAAGATTTTCGTGAGGAGTTTATGACATTGCCACCAGAAGAGATTGCCTATCCCCGCTCCTGTAATGGACTGAAGAAGTTTCGTGGAACAGATCGTTTATTTGCACTCGGCGCACCCAAGCATGTTAAGGGTGCAATACTCTACAACCATCTCGTAGATGAGAACAAACTTGGCAATAAGTACGTTACTATTCAAGAAGGAGACAAGGTGAAATTTGTGAATCTTAAAGACAATATCTATCAAGCTTCTGCGTTTTCTTTTATGACAAAGATACCAAAGGAACTTGACATATTGCCGATGGTTGACTATACTAGTCAATACGAAGACAGCTTCTTAGCGCCGTTGCGTGTGATAACGGATAAGATGAACTGGATATTGAAAAACGATGAAGTTGGAACATTAGAGGATTTTTTTGGATGAGTAATATAAAACAATTTGCAAAACGGGGTTATAATGATAAACCTGAGCGAGATGCATTTAGGAAAATGGTTAGAGCAAAAGATTCTACTCTAAGAGATTTTCTAAAAGATTATTGTCAACTAGATTTGAATAATGGACCATACACTGAGATTGATGATCCTTTGGGCCCCTATGCGGTTGATCTGGGAATAGTTGATAAGGATAAAAATATTGTGTGTCTCGTAGAGGTAGATGTTTTCTTTGCGTGGACAAAGGAGTGGCCTAGTTTTTACAGGTGGTGTCACCGTCTGGCAAGAAAAGAAAGGTATTGGATCAATACACCATATCCCTATATTAATATCACTTTTAGTGCAAATCATAAAGACGGCATTATGACAACTAGAGAAATAGAAAGTCAATATCCTATAATAAAGAAATGGTTTAAACAGAAAAAAATGTACGATCAGCTTAGAGAAGTTCCTATTTCAAGTGCGATTAAAGTAGGTGCTTGGGCATGAGATATTATCGCTACACACTAGATGACCTAAAGGAATCTTCTGATCGAAAACTATTCTCATACATCTCCTTCTTTGCAGGCGGCGGTGGATCATCTGCTGGTTATAAACTGGCAGGTGGTGATTGTAAATTTGTGAATGAATTTCAGCAAGTCGCAGTTGATACCTATCTTGCAAACTGGCCAGACACTCCACACATATGCGGTGATATCAAGGATGTAACTGGACAACAGATTATGGAGATGACAGGTCTAAAGAAATACGAATTAGATATCATGGATGGTTCGCCGCCGTGTCCACCTTTCTCCATGTCTGGAACTAAGAAGGCAGGATGGGGTAAAGAAAAGGTGGCTTACGGTATGAAGCAGAAAAACATCGAAGATTTGACATGGGAGATGATTCGGATTGCAGGTGAGATGATGCCGAAGGTTATCATATGCGAGAACGTCAAAGGTCTAACGATGGAATATGCAAAGCAGCATTTAGATCGCATGGTCACAGACTTTGAAGCACTTGGATATTCAACTACATTTAAAGTTCTAAACGGTATTCATTTTGGTGTTCCACAGAAACGTCAACGTGTTTTCATCGTATCAGTACGCAATGATGTGCTGGAAGATATTGGTATGCCGTGGATGCTCGTTTCATCTCTATTTCCAGAGCCTGCACTGGATGAAGAACCAACGATAGAACAAGCAATTGGTGACTTGCAACTTAACAATATGAATCGTATAGATGCTGAAGAACTTTGTGAGAGGATGAAAAAGTCTGCTAAATATAAATGGTTGAAACGGCTACCCAAGAATCCTGATAGGGTCGTGTCTGTCGGTGATGACGTTGTGTCAAATTTTTATGAAAAATTTATTGCACATAGAAAGAAGTGGGGCAAGAGTATTCCAGAAGCTAAACACTCCTTCTACCAAAGTCGCCGTGTACCATGGAATCAAGCATCACACAGCCTCACAGAGCAGGGTTTGGCAAGTCTTTCCGTTCACTTGCATCCTCTAGAAGATCGCATATTTACTCCGCTAGAGGCCGCAGCTATAATGACGCTACCAACAGATTATGTGAATCCTTCTGAAGATATTTACGAGAGGGGTAAGCGCATTGGTCTGATGGTTGCTCCATTAATGGCAAAATATCTTGCAGAGAGTATATACGAAAATGTGTTGCAAAAATACAACGAAAAAAGTGAAATTAACTGTTGACAAATCCTATTCCAAATGTTATAGTTAGTTATAGTTAGAAATGAAGAGAAAGATTAGATTATGAGTAAATATTCAAATATTAAGAAGTTGCGTTTGGTATCTAAGCGACTTATTATAGATTCATCTAAGAAGTGGGAGAAGGGTAAGATTAACATCATTACCGCTGGTACTGGTGTTGGTAAAACTTTCAATATCATGAACAACCTGATCCCTGCTGATATTGAGGATGGTTATAATAAGTTTCTATTTCTGACGGTATTTACAGATAACGTATCTCAAGACTCTGAAAAAATGGAAAACACTTTTATTGAAAATGGTGTTAAAGCAAAAGTTACAACAGATGTTAAGACGTTTCTTGAGTATAAAGGAAAATTAGCAATTGTTCTAGTTTCTACTGTTTCTGGTGCTGTAAATGGTGGTACAGATAATGAAAACTCTAATATTCTGATTAACTTTTTGAAGGACGAAAAGTTTGCACTTTATTGGGACGAGGCTCATTTTGGTGGGTCTTCTTCTCTAGCTACATACAAATATAATACTGGTTGGCCGGGTACGGTATATAAAGCATCTTATTATAATTTTGCAGAAGCTCTTGCTCTTCTTGAAAATTCTAAAGTGTTTGGTTTTACTGCAACGCCCTTATTTGAACATAAAGGTCTGATTCCAAATATTAACTCTAAGATGTACAATCTTCTAGTTAAGAAAGAGGATTGGGCAACTCAAGAAGAGCTTACTGAAATTACTAGCCAGTTGCGTGATATTTCAGTTTATAATCCAAATAAGCTTGGTTTTGAGAAGGGTATTCAGTTAGCACTCAATGATTATTTGGCGTTCTCAAAAAATCTTGAGTTAACTGCTGAAATTATTAATTCACATGAACCGCTTCTTAACTTGGCACCAAAAACTATTATGACTTTAAATGCTGGTGCTAACAATGAAAATACAGAAACTTCTTTGAATATCTATGAAAATATTGATGTAGTAAAAGATTGGTTGCGTGGTAAAATTGATGAGACATCATATATTTTAGGTAAAGCTGATAAGGATGGATATTTTATTGGTAATATTCAAGGTGATTGGATTAAGCTGACAGGAGATTATGCTTTTACAGAATTTGTCCAAAAGATGGAAGATTCAAACGATCCCTTGCGGTTTATCTTTCACATTGAGAAGTTTAAATTTGGTTTGAATGTTCCTAATATTTCTCATGAAGTTCACTCACGGGAGCGTAACCAAGTTGGTGAAAATAAAGTAACAGTTTCTATTCTTCAAATCTTTGGCCGTGCTGTTCGCACTAACTTTGGAATTGAAGATTTGAATGTAAATTTTGTATCGGATGCTGTAGATTGGCTTGTAAAGAACTACAAGGACTCTCCTATTTTTGACGAATTGCGTGAGTATATGATGTTGCAAAATTCTCACACTTTCTTTGTTCCTGACACTGAAACCTATAAAGCTGCTATTCCAGAGTGGAAGGAAGACTATTCTGCACCTCTTTCTAAGAGTCAGTTCAATAATGTTGATCGCAATGGTTATAAAAAAACCATTTCTGCTTCTAAACAAGAGCGTGATGCTGCATACAAAGCAGCACAAAAGGATCGTTGTGAACGTGAGGGCTGCAAATGCTTTGAAGACTTTGTTACTAACCCGCCAATTGGTTCTGAAGAATTTCCTCTTTCTGAGGAAGAGCGTTTAGTAAATTATAAAAAGGGTTTGCAAGTAGACCACGTTGACCGCAATCTAAATAATCTTGCGCCTGAAAATCTGAAGACTTACTGCCCTAATGCACACAGCGGTAAGACTATGAAGTATGAGGACTATATGCCTAAATGATAGATAAAATTTCATGAAAATCTCTATAGTATTAGGTAGAGGTATTGAAGGATGCGGTGTGACCAAAAATTCTGTCGAGTGGGAAACTTGGCTAGAAGATAATGGTCACACTGTAACCGTCTATGCATCTAAAGACAAAAAATGGTCAAGGAACAGCTCTCATAATATCAAGAACTTAGTTCATGTTCGATTTGACAATGACGATTTTGATCAAGTTTATGAGGGATGTAAATCCTCTGACGCAGTTATCTTCAGCTCTCTGCCATCCACGGACCATAGTCAGAAATGTATCAATAACTTCGCTAAATTATTTGATTTGAATGTTAAGAAAGTATCTTTTCAGCATGACCATAATAAATCAAGCTTGAGAAGAAATGCACAAAATCTTCTTTTAGATTCAATAGAAAAAGTAGATATGATATTTGCTCACTCTACAACGAGTGATTTTGCAGATATGGTCAAGACGCCAAACCTGTTCGACATGAGAGAAAGAGAAATACATTTACGGCAGCCTGCAATAAACTTTGCAGAGCATAAAAAATACCGAAAGCCAGTAGACCAGCAAGACCCTAAGCACCACAAATGGGTAGGAAGAACTGCACGGTGGAAAGGTTATGACTTGATGTTCAGTTGGCATAATTATCTTAAAGATATTGGCCATCTAACTACATTTGAAGGAATAGAAAAAAGTCCAGTTTTCATAGAATTCAAAAGAGATTTTGAGTTTCATGATTGCCTAGGTCTAAATCCAAATGATATAGACTTGCAAGATAGATACGGAGAAAAAGCCACTGTTTTCTCTCAATATATAAATGAGGAAATGCTAGAAAGAATGTCACGATGTGGTTTTGGATATCAGCTCAGTATCTTAGATGAAAAGTTCTTAGAGAAAAGCTTAGAGTTTACTCACTTAGAAATTGTTGCAGTTGGAGCAATACCTGTGTTCAGAAAAGAATACGGGGATATTTGTATTCATCGTTACTATGATAAACCTTTAACAGAATTAGATAGTGGAACAATATGGCTTTCTAATGACAACATGGAAGAGTGCAGAGATTTGGTGCAAGAGCTGTCTGCTAATGAAGAGCTAAGGAATGATTATAGAAATAAATCATACGAGGTATATTCTTATTATGATAGCAAATATATAATTCAAGAAATGTTTGATAAAATGGAGATGTCATGAAGCATATAATCGCACAGAATGATTTTGGAGAGAAAGCCACTTTCGATAAATGGAATGGAAAGTTTTACGACGAGTCTGATCTTGATGATATTATCCATGTAACAGAGGATACTGTTATCATGCGTCCAGATTCTACTCTTGACGGCGGGGGTGTACCTATTGCATATGTAGTGACAAATGCATTTTCGAATGATGATATGCGTGATGTTCTGTATGGGATTGAAGATAGTTCAGTTATGAGAGCGAACTGCTCAGGCCCTATTGACCCCGTAGAGATGGCAAAGAGGGGATTGATTGAGGGTGAACACTATAAACTTCGTAGCCCAAACTCCTACCATACTCGCACTAAGAGCGGTGGTTGGGGTATGATCGCATATTCCAACGAAATCAATTCAGTCATGATCGGTGTTAAAAGAGGTCGCTTCACAGGGAAGATAAATATGGCTAACCCAGACAAGTGGGAAGCACTGAAACCTCTATGTGAAGACGTTGAACGTGCATTTGAGAAAGCTGCGCCAGAGATTTACAATAGACAGAAAAGGTTCGCAGAAGAAGCAATCGCACCAGAGCATCGTCATGGTATGATCACCACCCTGAGTGCTAATCGGTACAGTGCAATGCAGAGTAAAGCCATGGGTGTTCATAGCGATGGGAAGGATGTTGAGTATACAACTATGAGTTGTCATCGACAGGGCGAATACACGGGAGCGTATCTCTCATTCCCTCGTTGGGGTGTAGGTCTTGATCTCCCAGATAACTGCGTGTGTATTGCAGATTCTAAGAGTTTACACTGTGTTACACCTATTCGTGGCGCAGGCCAGAGGTTCACCACAGTGTGCTATACAGACCTATCTACAGCGACAATAGGGAATATGGGAAAGTCAGAACGCCTGATTGGCCGGTTTGCGAAAAAAGAAGTTGGAAGTTTAGAAGACTTTATTTAATTGACACACATCAAGTTCCATGTTATATAAATAGAATATAACACACATGGAGCAGTTGAATGTCTAACCTCAATCACTATGTACGGCAAATCCGCCCAAGAACGGAAAACTATATCCCGCATGTAGATAAGGTTCAGAGTCTTTTCTCTGAGGAAACATCGCTCCCTGTTGATGTTTTTGGTGGTTTATCTTACGAGAGAAATGAACGTCAATCATCTTCTAAAAGAGATGTTATCATTGTCCGGTCTAAGGACAGAGAAACAGATAGAGATGAAATTTTAAGAAATCTTAATCAGTCTGGGATTCCTGCAAAACTAGGTTCGGGTCAATCGAGTGTTGATCCTATTGATGGCACTTATGAAGAAAAAAACTTTCGTATATTTTTAAAACCTATTTCTGGTGGTATGCAAGAAACAACTCTAAATGCAAGTATCACTGAATTATTTCCTTGCATAGCATTTGAGAAAAATTTTCAACCAAAAGACCCAACTAGTTTTCATCAATTTTTATTGAGTGTTGATGTTAAAAAATTAAGATGTGTTGGTTCTAAGGATATTGCAGCTGCCGAAGAAACTATTAACAAAGCAGATACTTCTTCTAAATTTGAAGAAAAAATGAATAATGCTATTGGTGTGTATAAATTTATAATAGATTCTTCTCAGGATAAACCAATTAAAAATGTATTCTGGGGATATAGACAGAAACCATCTGGTGTTCCAAAAAATCATCCCGGCGATATGTTTATAGAGTACAATGACGGTAAAAAGTTGGGTGTTAGTCTCAAAGCTGGCGGTAAGAAAACTTCTGAACCACAACTAAATACATATGTAACTCCCGTTTTTAATTCTTTTGGTGAAAAAGGAAAACTTAATCTTTTAATGAAAACTGCGTACAGTCAAGTGTATTCTAAAATTGACGGTATGCCACCATTAAATAAATTTATGAAGGATAGAAAAACTCAACAGGTCTTGCGAGATTTTGATAAAAAAAATAATAAACAGTATGAAGATTTTTATAATCAGTATTTAGAAATTATGAGAGATGGTATCATTGCACTATTTAACTCTAGTACGAAAAAATCTCTCAACTATATTAAAACAGAAGTTTTGAGGGATGCTCCTGATGTACCAACAATGGTTATCAAAGCAATCGGTTCATCATATGAAGAGGTAACAGATAAAGATGTTGTGGGTGTATTTCTACCACAAGTTAAATTTGTTAAGGCATATAAAAGTAGTTCTTCAAAACAAAATTGGTTCATTGAATTAAAATCTGGTGATGAAAAACTGATAATGAATATGACTATAAGAACAAACAAGTCAGGCCATGCTGGACAAAAGAAATTGGGTCAATACAGTTTGTCTGTTAAATATAACGGATTGGTAAAATGATAACACAGTCAGATTTAAATCAGGTTGAGAAGTTTGCTGACCGTCTGTTTGCAAAGGTTGGTATCGATGTAGAATTCACTCGACACTTTATGGACAGGGTGAATGATGCTCGTAATAAGAAAGATATTACACCTTCTGAACTGACTCGTCTATTCAAGCAGTCTTATTCCAAGTATGGTAAGAAGATAGCACAGCTTGGTCCTGATGCTGAAGCTGTTATCAATGACATGAGGACGAATATCAATATGCCATTTGTCCTTAATCTCAAGGGAAATGAGTTGGAGTTGGTGGCAAAAACTGTTATGCGTAAGAAAGATTTCAAGACCTCTGGTCCTAAGTTGTCTTTTGAGTCTTTTCTTGCAGAAGATAAGAACGCCAAGAATCTTCACCTAGAACACATAGAGGATGAAATACTCAACTATGGTGTTGATGGTGGTAGAGCTGCAATTAACTTCCTACAATCATTGCGTGATATGTTAGCGGGTTCTGCACGTTCTAGTGTAAACATGACGGTTAAGTGGGATGGTGCGCCAGCAATCTTCGCGGGTGTTGAACCAGAGACAGGTGACTTTTTTGTTGCAAAGAAGTCTGTATTCAACGTCTCACCTAAATTATACAAGACCATAAAAGAAATTGATGATGATTTATCTGGAGCGTTAAATGAAAAGTTTAAAGTTGCACTTAAAGAGTTTTCTAAATTGGGCATCAAGGGGGTACTCCAAGGTGACCTCATGTTCACTAATGATGTGGAAACGGATACTATCGATGGCGTTAAGTATTATACTTTTCAGCCTAACACTATTGTTTATGCTGTACCTGTTGATAGCGTATTAGGTAAGACTATCAATCGTGCAAAGGTTGGTATTGTCTGGCACACCACATACACAGGGTCTACTCTACAAGGAATGAAAGCATCATTTGGTGCAGACATTAAGGGGTTGAAGAAACCTTCTAGTGTATGGATGGATGATGCAACCTATAAGGACACATCTGGTAGGGCAACATTCACTGCCAAAGAGACTGCTAAAATCACTGCCGTACTATCACAAACTGGTAAAACCTTTCAACGTATCAATGCAAATG
>Ga0209309_10004995_pt1 | contig 10720 bp, 3 predicted proteins | sample COGITO_mtgs_1204_2_FD_184807 | JGI IMG/M metagenome (GOLD analysis project Ga0209309, IMG submission 184807) | Pelagic marine microbial communities from North Sea - COGITO_mtgs_120412 (SPAdes) (version 2) | ecosystem: Environmental > Aquatic > Marine > Epipelagic ...
TCAGCGTGAATATCCCAAAACTCTTCAGGGATAAATGCCTTAATTTCACGTTCACGCTCAACTAATAAGCGTACCGCAACAGACTGAACTCGTCCTGCAGATAGACCACGTGCAACTTTTGCCCACAACAAAGGAGAAACCATAAAGCCTACAACACGGTCTAAAAAGCGTCGTGTTTGCTGAGCGTAAACCATGTCAGTATTAAGCTCACCTGGTGTTTCGAAGGCTTGTTGTATTGCGTTTTTGGTAATCTCGTTAAAAACTACGCGCTTATACTTTTCAGGTTCGCCGCCAATGATTTCTTGAAGGTGCCAAGCAATTGCTTCCCCTTCTCTATCCAAATCCGTTGCGAGGTATATTTGATCTGCATTTTCAGCCAGCTTTTGTAATTCTTGAACAACCTTCTCTTTACCTGGCAGGATTTCATAATGCGGCTCCCAACCTTGCTCAGGATCAATACCCATACGCGCGACCAGGTTAGTATAATCTCGTTGCTTTTTATACGCTGCTTTCTCTTCAGGTTCCATTTTGCGAACTTCTGCTGGCGTTTTAGTTGCCGGCACTTTAGCTTTGCTCGAACCTGAAGTAGGTAAATCACGTACATGCCCAATACTGGACTTTACGATGAAGTCATTACCTAAATATTTATTAATTGTTTTAGCCTTAGCAGGTGACTCTACAATTACTAGCGATTTGCCCATAGTTGCCTATTTCTAACCAAATATTAAAAATGTGTTTTGCCGACATAAGCGGCGCGAATATTTATAGGTATATCTACAAACACTAGTTGTTACAAGCTTTTAATACAAACTTTTCAGTATTTACTGAATAAACGAACAATTTTTGTCGTTAAATTAAACAAACAGGTGTTTTTAGATTAATTGATGTGGAATATATAGAACAGAAACAAAAATGCCAACCTAAAGGTTGGCATTTCGTAAAATTAATAAATTATAAATCATCATTAACTGTAACTTGGATCGTACTCACTAGCTCTGATGTAGCCTCTACTCTCATAGTTAATGTACCACCTTCACCTATGTCATTTCTTCCGTCTATTGGCTCTCTAGTAATACCAAAAGAAACACTCATAGGCACTATGCTTGTAGTATTAGGGAAGGTATAACTAGTAGAGCCAGTTAAAATACCATTATCTGAAGTAATAATGACTTCGCTGCCAACAGGTAGTGGATTATTGTACCGATCTGTAACAAATAATGTTAACCCTAGGCTGCCAGTCCCAGTATCATCAGTTAAATCAATTTCTGATACATTACACATCAATTTTCCAGAGGAATTACGAATAAATGGACTGTCTGTTTTGCTATTTACACGTACTAAAGAAGCAGTTGCCCCAATCATTGAAGAGCATTCATCACTAATAATAATATTACCATCACCATCGACCAAACCTACTGTATCAAAATTACCATCTAGATCAGCGACGAAGGTAACAAGTCTAAAGAAAGCCTCATCGCCAGACATTACAATCTCTTGATTTTGAAATACATTAACCATCTGGCGGCTACATAGTCCTGCGGTTTCGTCTTCTTCACGACATAGTAAACCATTGTATAAACCGTTCTCTGTAGTCCAAGAGCCATTACCATCAAAATCTACGAACTCTTCAAACTCATCACCAGTTGAATTATCACGAGAACATGGTTCTGTTCCTGTATCATCCCTACAATCTTTTTTGCCACCAAAAGTCCCATCTTCATTGTTATCAATAAATGCTTCTGGGATATCAAATAAATCATCAAAGAAGTCTGTACTATCAAAGTAACCGTTACCGTTGAAATCTGAGAATGTTTCTTCACCAATCGCGTAAGCTAGAACTGTTGCTCGACCACCTAATGGACGGTCAACAACTAAATTGTCAAGAGTATCTCCTTCAACAATACCTAATGGACAAGGTAAGCCACCATCACATTTTTGTGCAATTGTGTTTTCGTACATTGAATCAGTAAAGGGACGCGGATTACTGCTTGTCCATATAACGCTACAAGCGCCATTGGTTGTTGTACAGCTCGGTTCAATAACACCACCTTCAGTAATAAAGCTTATGGCCGTACCATCAGGGACTGGATTATTAAAGTGATCAGCTAAACGCGCATTTACTGACACCTCGGTACCATCAACATTCAAACCATGTGGGTTAAATTCAGAGCGCGATAAAGAGAAACTATTTTGATCAGCAATACCTGTGCTAATAACCAAAATATCAGATGGTGCTGTTACAACAACAACTTCGCCATTTATATCTTCTTGGCTTGATGCTATAACACGAACTGGCGTAGCAACGGCTCCAGACTGAACTGTTGTTTGTATTTCACCAGCACTATTAGTGATAGCTGAAGTTGGAGTAATAGTGATACCACCAACCGAAGTTGATAAACCAAAGTTAACAGTTTTAGAGGCTAATGCATTCCCGTTAGAATCAATAAGCTTAAACTTAACATTTGAAATTTCACTTCTATTTGCACCACCGGTACCTTTCAATGAAATAACAGGTTCTGTAACTTCAATAAATTGTATGAAGCCAATATCTGCCTCTGACACATTTATTGTTGTAGTACCTGATACAGTTTCACCTCCGGTAATGACCGTTGCAGTAATTATATCACCACCTTCACATGTTAAAGGGCGGTATGTTGAGCGCGCAAAACCGCCAATACTGGTGACTGACTCATCCATTACAGCTAAATCACTCGCTACACAACCGGAGGTAAATTCAACATCTAATGGGGCTGTATATAGTTGACCGTCTTTAGTAATTTCGATAGAGATTAATGCAGTAGCTCCAGCCGATAATAACTCATTTGCTGCTAATGAACTTGTAAGGGTAATATCAATGTCAACAGCCGCAATTTGAAATGCTTTCGTTAAATTACTGTCTAGCACTGATACTGTAACTTCACCTGCTCCTACATCACGTCCAGGTACGATATCTAATATAGCAATACCATTAGAATCTGTAATTGCAGTACCTGTAGTAGGTGAAATTGCACCAATAGTGGTAGTAGCGGTTACTAAAGTTTGAGTAAGTGGTGTTGTTGAATTTTCATTAGTCACTTCAATAAATAAAATAGCTGAAGAATCACCTGAGATACTTGTTATCTCTTCACATAAACTTGCATCTCTAGTTGTTTTAAAACCAACCGGACAGTTTTGCAAAATTTTAAAATTGATATCCGCAGTGCTTTGATTAGGGTCGATAGCGTCGCCACGGGTATAAAACCCTACCGTTTCTGTAATAGCTTCGTACTGTGCTGTAACATTACCGGCTCCTTCAATTGTACCTGGTGTTAAATTTAGAGTGGCAATACCATTAGTATTTGTCAGCGCAGTACCCGAACTAGGTAAAAGACTACCTAAAGTAGAGCTAAAAGAAACCACTTCTCCCACTACTGGGTCACCATTTGAATCTAGGACTAGAGCTTGCACTAGGCCATTATCGTTAGCACTAATTTCACTTGTTTGTATAAGTGTTGTTGACGATATTAAACTTAGATCAATTGTGAAATTATCGGCATCACCTTGATCAGGAGAATCCCCCGCAGTTGTATATGTAAAAGCTTCAGCTGTGTAACTCGTGTTATCGCTATCAATATATTCGGCCGTAATTGAACCGGCTCCTGCTTCTGTCCCTGCTAATAAATCAACCTTCGCAATCCCCAGTTCATTGGTCAGTGCAGTACCATTAGAAGGATTAATAGTGCCTAAGCCTGATAAATTAAATGCTACTAACTTATAGGCACCTGGTTCACCATTTAATAAGAGTTGCGCCTGGGCAACAGCAGGGCTTAAAAAATCTACATTACGAGTGGTAGAACCATCACTTGCTAATAAGCTCACCGTAATTTCAGCCTTTTCAACAATGATAGATTCAAAGTCAAAAGCTTCCGATGAGTACGTAACACCATTATTTACGTAAGTTACAGATAATTCTGAAGCACCTTCAATATTTCCCGCTAGAAGCTCAATAGCAGCTATACCATTGCTATTGGTTAAAACACTTCCAGAACTAGGGTTTAAAACACCGATATTACTAGCTAACGAAAAATTAACACTTTGTGAGCTAACTGGAGTACCGTCATTAAGTAGCGTAGCTCTTAGTTCAAGTGGCGCTAATGAAGTAACTCTATTTGATTGAAGATCAGTTTCACTATCATAACCTTGTATAGTTAATGTATATTCTGGCTCGCTTCCCTCTTTACCGTCAGATTGGAATGTAAAGGTCTTTCTGTATGTAACGTCATCGAGTGTATAGTTTGCTGTAACTGCTCCAGCACCTTCAACTGTTCCAGATGTCAGTTGAACTTTAGCATCACCATTACCTTGTGTTAGTGCTGAGCTAGACCTCAAAGAACCAACATTCCCAGAAAGTGAAAATGTTATAACTTCCCCACTAACTACAACACCTTCATGAGTTAAAGTTGCAATTATATCTAAAGGAATATCTCCTTCAACAGTCGATGAAACTATACCATTGTTATAACCCTGAATCGCTATAGAATAAGCTGGTTGGCTCCCTTCTTTGCCATCTGATTGAAACGAAAATGTAGCACTATAAGTAATACTATTTTGAGTAAAACTTGCTGTAACTTGACCAGCCCCTTCAATTGTTCCTGATGTTAATTCTACTTTCGCTTGTCCATTAGTTTGTGTAAGTGCCGAACTTGCATTTAAAGAACCCACATTACCCGATAGAGAAAATGTTATTACCTCACCAGATACTTGACTACCGTTATTAGTAAGAGTGGCGATTAAATCGATTGGAGTATCCCCTGAAACTGAATTAGTTTCAGATCCATCCCCTTGAGAGAAGCCTTGTAATTGGATTACATATTCATTATTTGGATTTATAGCTGCATCACCAGCTGAACTAAACGAAAAGCTTTTTGAATAAGACTCACCACTAACTGTATAAGTGGCTGTAATTATACCTGCACCTTCAATAGTGCCAGCTGTTAATATAACTGATGCTTGACCCATTTCGTTTGTTAAATCTGATGTCTTATCCAAAACACCAATATTATCTGAAAGTGCAAACGTTATACGCTCCGCTACAACAACTGAGCCTTCATCATCAAACAGTATTGCTTGAATATTTAAAGGGTTAGCCGCCGTTACCGCTGTTGCTTCTGTACCATCAGATTGAGATAAACCTTTTAGCTCTATAGTAAAGTCGCTTTCAATATTCTGTTCTGAATCACCAACAGAGCTGAACGAAAAAGTACTCGAATAGGACTCTCCGTTTATAGAATAAGTAGCTGTTACTTCACCTGCTCCCTCTGTAGTGCCTGCGGTTAACTCAATTGTAGCTAGACCATCAGCTTGAGTTAATGCCGAAGATTGAGCAAGAGAACCAATATTGTCTGCTAGAGCGAATGTTATACGCGCTCCTGAAATAACATTTTCATCTGCATCAGAAAGCATCGCTCGTATATTTAATGGGAAATTGGCTGAAACAGCATTTGACTCACTCCCATCGGCTTGAGAATAGCCTTGCAAACTAATTGTGTATGCGTTTTCAACATCACTTGCTGCATCACCAGATGAGCTAAACGAAAAGCTATCTGTATAGGTTGTTCCATCAACTGTATATGTGGCAGTTACTTCTCCAGCACCTTCGACAGTACCAGCCATTAGTTCAACTTCGGCTTCCCCATCTGTATTTGTTAGTGCAGATGTTTGGCTTAAAGCCCCAACGGTATCGGTTAAAGTAAACGTAATTCGCTGACTAGCGACAACATCGCCGTCGTTATCAGTGAGTATTGCTCTTAAGTTTAAGGGAGAACCTGCCGTAACAGCATTTGACTCTGTTTCATCTGTTTGGGAGTATCCCTTTAATGAAACCGAGTATGTAGCAGCATCTGTAGTGGAATCACCATCACTAATAGAACCGTCTTTTTCAAGTGACCCACCGCCACCACAGGCTGTGAGTAAAAAACTTAGCAATGAAATGCCGAGCAGTCGCATTAAAGGCATGAACCTCTCCCTAGCGTTGTTATTATAATCAAAATTAATTTACACTTAATATTAACCTATAACTTAGTCTAAAATCACAGTTTTTTATTACTTTTTTGTGCAAAATATTTTTAAATAAATACTAACTTTTTCTGTAGTAAATATTTCCTTGCTGGTAGTCTATGGCAAATTTATAAAAATGTAGATCAGGAAATATGTCAAAAATCCGTTCAATGAGTTTAACCACTCGCATCATGATTGGTATGGCGCTTGGGGTTGCAGTAGGTTTTATATTTCAGGCTATATTAGCTGGTGAAGACGATTATCTAATACCACTTGGGTTATTCTCTTTGCCAATTAAAGCCTTTTTTGTTGATGGTATTTTCCATGTTGGTGGTCAAATATTCATTGCCAGCTTGAAAATGTTAGTTGTGCCTCTTGTTTTTGTATCGCTTGTTTGTGGTACCTGTAGCTTAAGCGACCCTAAAAAATTAGGTCGCCTAGGTGGTAAATCTATTGGTTTATATTTATTAACTACAGCTATTGCTATAACAGTCGCAATTACACTTGCCTTATTATTTAGCCCTGGTGAAGGTATAAGCTTGCCATCTAATGCAACCTACGATGCTAAAGAAGCACCTACCCTTGCACGTGTAATTATAGATATGTTTCCTACAAATCCTTTTGAAGCAATGGCCAAAGGCAATATGCTTCAAGTTATTGTGTTTGCACTATTATTTGGTGTAGCAATGGCATTGAGTGGTAAAGCGGGAAAACGCGTTGCTACCGTATTCGAAGATTTAAACACTGTAATTTTAAAACTAGTCACGCTTTTAATGAACATTGCCCCTTATGGCGTATTCTTTTTAATGGCCAAACTGTTCACAACAATTGAGCTTAACTTAATTGTGAGCTTAGCCAAATACTTTGGCGTTGTAGTGTTAGCACTGTTATTACATGCGCTTGTAAATTACACCGTATTACTAAAAGTACTTACAGGCTTAAATCCACTTATTTTCTTAGCAAAAATGAAGCACACATGCTTATTTGCATTTAGTACTTCAAGCTCAAGCGCAACCATGCCTATTACACTTGAAACAGCCACTAAAAAGCTAGGCGCTAATAACTCTGTTGCCTCATTCACTATCCCTCTAGGTGCTACTATTAACATGGATGGCACAGCTATTATGCAAGGTGTGGCTACCGTGTTTATTGCACAAGTGTTTAGTGTTGATTTAACGATATCTGATTACCTTATGGTTATATTAACGGCAACACTTGCCTCTGTAGGTACAGCAGGCGTACCTGGTGTTGGTTTAATAATGCTGGCAATGGTACTTAACCAAGTTGGCTTACCTGTAGAAGGGATTGCAATTATTATCGGTGTAGACCGCTTACTAGATATGACACGTACAGCAGTTAACGTAACCGGTGATTGTATGGTTACATGTGTTGTAGCTAAATCTGAAGGAGAGCTTGATGAGAGCATCTTTAACGACCCCAATGCAGCTAAAGATTTAGAAGATTATCATAAGTCTATTGATTCATAATCTATAATTATTGAGTAATAAAAAAACCTTGATGCAATGCATCAAGGTTTTTTTTCGAGTCAAAATAATTGAACTGAATCCTGAAAATGTTCTAATCTAAGGATTTAGCGCCTTAAACTTAGAAAGTAAGTTTATTCCCACTTTATTTACACCACTACTCAAACCAAGAGCTAGCTTATCGCTCAACCCTTTTTTAACTTTGTATTTAATCTTATAAATTTGGCGCTCATATTGTTGCTCTAATAGCGCATCATCACTTGTTTTTATTACGTCCACCAAGCCTTTATCAATCGCTTGAGTTGCAAACCAATGCTCACCTGTCGCAACTAAGTTTATATCTAAGCTTGGACGTTGAGTGCTTACAAACGTTTTAAATAAATCATGTGTTTGTTCAATTTCTTCACGAAATTTTTCTCGGGCCTTATCTGTGTTTTCACCAAATAAAGTAAGTGTGCGTTTAAATTCACCTGCTGTTATTTGATCAAATTCAACATCATTTTTCTTTAATATTTTATTAAAGTTAGGTATTTGAGCTATCACACCAATAGATCCAACTATTGCAAAAGGGGCTGCAAGTATCTCATCTGCGACACACGCCATCATGTACCCTCCACTTGCTGCTACTTTATCAATTGCAACACTCAGAGGGATACCTGCACTCTTAATACGCTGTAACTGAGATGCAGCAAGTCCGTAGCCATGCACGACTCCGCCGCCACTTTCTAAACGAATAAGCACCTTATCTTTACTTTGATCGGCGATAGAGATAATTGCAGTAATTTCTTCTCGTAAGCTTTCTACTTCATGGGCGTCCATACTACCCACAAAATCAATTACATATAAACGGGGTTTAGGTTCATCTTTATCTGCTTTGTTACTATGCGATTTAAGCTGTTTTTGATGCGCTTTAAGCTCTTTTTTACTTAGCGTGTTTTGTAAAAAGCTTTCTTTAAGATCGACTAATTGCTCTGATATATCGTCAATTTGTATTTCACCTTTTTTGGCCTTTGGCTTAACTGCAGCGCCAACTATTAGCATTAAAATAACTGCTATAGCGATAACAAAAGTAACTGTTTTAGCAAAAAACAAACCGTATTCGTATAAAAATTCCAACTGGTTTCTCCATTTATAAATTTCAGCTAATTTAGCATGCTTTAAAGCAAAAAAAAGCCACTTTTCAGTGGCTTTTAAAGGTTAATTATTTTACTGGTTATTAATCAGTCACAACCTCAGGATTTGACACTAATAACATACGTCCACGAGAAGCTAAGTAAGTTGCTACTTGTAACTGCATTTCTGCATTAGCGGCAGCACTACCTTCAACAGTTGCAGACTGTGCAGCATCTTGAGCTGGTGTTAATATAGAACCATGATGCCCTTTAGTGAATTTAACTAAGTAGCTTGCCGGTGTTTCACTCAATGCTTGCGAAGTACTTACTGTTTCAAGACCCATCAAGTTAGCTAATGGAATTGTGCCAGAAATAGGATTGTTAGCTGCCATTGGTGGTATCACTTGGTCAGGCTTGTTATCAACACCATCACCCACAACAACATTAGTATAAACAGGAGTACCTAATGCTTTCACAGTGGCTGCGTAGTTCGTTGGGTCACCACTATCTAATGCTGTTTGCGCCGCAAAAGCAAACTGTGTAAATACACCTTGAATGTTAGTAAGCTTAGTCGTTTCACCCGCAGTGGTAAGTGATGCAATATATTCGCTGTAACCACACGTTAAATAAGCTTCCATATTCTCCGATGCCAATGAACCACAGTTAGAAAGCGCAGCGCTCTGTAAGTAAACGTTAAGTTCATCAGCTTCTGTTGTGCCCGCTTGTGAAAGTACTGAACCTTGAATAAATGGACCAAACGCAGCGGATTCAAGTAAGAAACTTGCTATACCGCCACCACCACTTGCAAGCGCTACCGTGTTTACATTAAATAGCGGATCAAGCGTTTCTGCCATTGGCGTATTAGCTTGAGCAATAAATGCTGGAGCAACAATAGAACCTAGCGAATGCCCAATGTAGGTAACGTCTTTACTATTAATAGTTGTATCGTTGATAAAGTTTAAGCCTAAACGAAGGCCTAATAAATCAGCAGCCGATTGACGTAAGCTATCACGTGCAACAAGTAATGAACTTAAATTCATATAGCTAAGCACAGAACCCGTTGTAGCATTAAAATCGTCTGTGCCATCATCACCAACATCTACTCCACGTTCACCATGGCGAGGATGATCAATTGCAACGGTAGCAAAGCCCTGGATTGAAAGTTGCGCAGTTAAAGCAAGCATACTTTCTTTATTTGTCGTAATGCCGTGTTGCATAATTACAACAGGCCAACCGCCTTCTGGGATACTTTCAAGCTCAGGTAAGCTATAAGCTGAACGATAAACATTTATATCAGCTAAAATTGGCTTTGTGATTTGTACAGGTATAGTCTCATAGCTTTGAGCTAGTGGAACTGGGTTATATTTAGTTAAATGCCGAGTAATATCAATTTTTGGATAATCATGTAGTTGAGCATTTATTTGCTGACAAACGTCTTCATAAGGCCCTTCGTCAAACATAGTTGTATCAATTTCTTCTTGCTTACCTTCATCTCGTAATTTTTGATCTGCGGCTACCTGATTTAATACTGCAACAGGGCTCGAACACATAGCTTTCCAGTATGTGTCATTCAAAGCGCTTATTTCTGTACCTGTAGGTGTGCCTAGATACATTGGTAAAGTAATTTCACCTTTAATATATTCAACAGCATCAAATGGTGCAAAAGTAGCTATGTCTGGAAAACCTAAAAAATCTTTAACCGTTTCTTCAGACTCTGTGATAGTTATTTTTGGTATGGTTGCAGGGTTTCTCAAACTACCAGCTAATAATTGTTTAATAGTACCAAGCACTGGCCCTGCTGATTGAATAGTCATTGCACTAGAAAAAATAATATCTTCTTTTGTGATATCGCCTGAGCTAACTACTACATTTTCGTAGCTATTTACAGCACCTTGCAAACCAAGTTGGGCTTCTGTAATTAACGGCGCTTCTTCACTCACAGAGGCATAAGTAGAAGAAGGTTCAATAGAACGACCTAATGAATCTTTAAGCCCTGTAGTTAATACATTGATGTATGAGCTACCTGCCGTAAATGGTTTTAAAGGAATAATTGCAACGGCATCACCAGAAGCTTGAGTAACAAAGTCA
>Ga0209309_10005010_pt1 | contig 10696 bp, 12 predicted proteins | sample COGITO_mtgs_1204_2_FD_184807 | JGI IMG/M metagenome (GOLD analysis project Ga0209309, IMG submission 184807) | Pelagic marine microbial communities from North Sea - COGITO_mtgs_120412 (SPAdes) (version 2) | ecosystem: Environmental > Aquatic > Marine > Epipelagic ...
CCACAGCTCCTCGTTTTTCACAGGCTTTTTCGCAGCGGTTTTCCAGCCGTTCCGCTTCCACCCGTGGATCCACTTGGTCAGGCCGTCCTTCACATAGGATGAATCCGTAACGATGGTGACCGCCGCAGCCCGCTCCAGTGTTTCAAGCGCGCTGATCGCGGCCATCAACTCCATCCGGTTGTTGGTGGTCTGGGGGGCACCGCCCGACAGCTCACGTTGCTTGACGACGGTGTCGCCGTCCTTGGCCTGCATCAAAACGCCCCAGCCGCCAGGGCCGGGATTGCCGGAGCAGGCACCGTCGGTATACGCAAAAAACTCAGCCACGGATTGCCTCCACATATAGGTTTGCAGTGGGCGTCCCGTCAAAGCTGACGCCGTCGCCCTGCGTGATGGAGGTCACTTCGAACCCGCCATGATCCAGACGTCGCCGCAGCTCCGCCTCGGTGTAATAGGTATAGAGGCGCCCCTGCGGGTCGCGCGCGGCACCGTCGCCTTCCTTGAGGCCCATATACAGCTTGGCCCCCGGCACAGTCGCATCGTAAATCCGGCGCAGAAGGTCCGGCATCCGGTCGCGGGGCGCGTGCATCAGGCTAAAGAACGCCCAGACCGCATCAAAGCTCGCCTTCTCGGCCAGCTCACCAAAGCTGACAACCTCTACGTCAACACCGTGGCGCTGCTTTGCTTCCTCGGCCAGGCCGCGCGATCCATCCATGGCACGTGCAGCAAACCCGCGGCGGCGCATTTGCGCAGTGGCCCACCCGATACCGCAGCCAAGGTCCAGAATACGCGCACCGGGGGCCAATCCATCCAGCCACGCGGTCAGGCGAGGATGCGGCTCACCTGGCTCCGAATACTCGGCATAGCGGGCCGCATTCTCATCATAAAATGCCAAGGTCCGCCCGCGCCGCCAATCGGCCCACGCATTGCGCAGGGCGTCTTGCGTTTCGGGCTGCCCCTCATAGGTCGGCACATCGGCCAACATCTGCACCCACGGCTGCGCTGATCCGGTCCACAATTCGGCGCGGGGCATCAGGTCGTGACCGGGGTCCAGCGTGCCAGCCTTGATCGACACGTAATCCGCATCCTCGGCTTGGCGGTTCATCAGGCGGGTGCCGCAGGTGGGGCAAAAATCGCGAATGACCTTGCGCCCGCTGGCGGCCACATCGTGCCACTGGGAGATATCACCGACCCAATTCACATCCGCTGGCGACACATACAGCGACAGGCCAAACGCAGACCCGCTCTGCCGTTGGCAATCGGTGCAATGACAGCGGGCAAAGCCCAGCGGCTCCCCCAAAATATCGTAACGAACGGCGCCGCACTGGCATCCTCCGGTCAGGCTCATAGGAATGCTCCGGTCAATAGGCAAAGAGAGACGATAATCGTCAGGGGGATGCGCAAACTCAGCCACCACCAGACAACGATGGATCGACGCGCATACCAACATTCGATCAGCAACAATCCGGCAAAGGCATAGGTCAGGATCAGGTTGGATGTCGCATCATCCGATAAAAAGAACAGCACGAACAGTGGCGGCAACACGCCCAAGCCCAGCTCCAGCCAGCTCGGCTTGCGCCCGTGGCGCGACGCAAATCCCCAGAGGGTTCCTGACATGAAACACAGGATAATGGTGCCATATAGCGCCAGCAACGCCCGCCCGCCTGCCGCAGACCCGTCAAACCGGCCGAAGGATGGCAGCGTGTCGGGCATGATGACGGCAAATGCGCCCGCCAGAAACGGGATCAAACCTGCCAGCGCCAGAAACAGCGCGGGTTTTGGGATTCTGGACATATCGCGCCTCCGTCAATTCGCCCCTTCGCTACACGCCCCCCCGTGCGCGGACAAGTGCGGCAGCCGCGTCGCGAATCTTACGAAAGTGCAACCAGACGTTAAAAACGATGAGGGCTGGATGTTCCCCCGGAACATCCAGCCCTTCAAGCCAACCTGCGTTCCCGTCGGAACCCAGTGCTCCGTATCGCCATCCGACCGAGGCTCCCCAGCCCGGAGGATGAACAGCTGCGCCAACAACGCCCCCGCGCCTTGCCGCATCCATTTGATCGAACTCACTGCATTTTCAGCCAGTTGCGATCCTTTAACGGCTCCCCGATACTCCCCAGATTCGGTTTTATGTGCCGCCGGTTGAGGCACCACCCTGCCTCTAGATCATCAACGGAACCGACGCGATTTCGTTGCAGGTAAGATATGTTCAATACGTCTTAACTTGCATTCATCTCCCTAAACACATGCCACGCGACTCAGGGATTCGGCGTGTGCTTGCACCCACAGCATTTTGATCGCGCAGCGCCGCGAATCTAACGTTGCGCAGGCCAAAACCGGTCCCAGCAGTATGGGGGCATATCCGTCTGGATAGCTGCGCTCTCCTTCGTCGCGCCGCCCTATGCCAAGGCTCGGGTTCGCGCGCTGCCATCAAGGCGTATTGTAATCCCAACGAAATGACATGGACGACAGCGCTGGCAGCCACCTTGGGATTTGGCCTCAGCGACAATCAAACTCAAAGGGTGCTAAAATGAACATCGCAGCAAATCTTCTCGCCAAATCCACACTCGCAATCATGGCTGTTGGCGCATTGTCTGCCTGTTCCGGAGAGCAGATGCTGTCTTCACTCGAAGATTCCGGGAATGAGTTGCGGGCCGTATATTTCTCGCAAGCACTGCCCAACACCGACGCGCAGCTGCGCTACAGGTTGGTGGGCAACGGGCAGGGCGGTTCACGCCTTTGCGGATTTACCGATGCCGCCACATTCAACGACCGCACCCTTGCAGCAGGCGCACTGCTGAACGGTGAGCTGACGTTGCAGGGCCAGACATATGATGTCGACATGCTGCCACTGTCCGCGTCGAGCGAGCGTTGCGTCGATACACTGGTCGCATGGAACTACGATCTGCCAATGCACGAGATGGATCTGGGTGTCTCCGATGCCGGCGTCTTTGCCTACGTACAGTAATAACGACTAGGCGACGCTTTCCCTCAGAACGCGCGGGACCTTGAACTCTACGTTCTCCTGCGCGGTTTCAACCACCTCGACGGTTACATCGTACCGGGTGCGGAAGGCGTCGATGACTTCCTCGATCAACACCTGCGGCGCACTGGCCCCGGCCGTGATTCCCAGCGTGGTGATCCCGTCCAGCGAGCGCCAGTCGATCTCGGCCGCACGCTGAACCAATTGCGAATACGAACAGCCCGCCCGCGCGCCAACCTCGACCAAACGACGCGAGTTTGACGAATTGGGCGCGCCAATCACCAGCAAAGCATCCACCTTTGGCGCAACAGCCTTAACCGCCTCTTGGCGATTGGTGGTGGCATAGCAGATGTCCTCCTTGTGAGGACCGATGATCGCAGGAAACTTGGCGTTCAGCGCCTGCACGATTTCAGCGGTATCATCCACGCTCAACGTGGTTTGCGTAATATAGGCCAGCCGCTGCGCATCGCGCGGCGCCAGCGTTGCCACATCCTCGGGCGTTTCGACCAGCAAAACCTCACCCTCGGGCAATTGACCCATGGTGCCGATGGTTTCGGGATGGCCCGCATGGCCGATCATGACCATCTGCAACCCGTTTGCGTGATGGCGCTCCGCCTCGATGTGAACCTTGCTGACCAGCGGGCAGGTGGCATCCACGTATAACATCTGACGCGCGGCGGCGGCGGCAGGGACGCTTTTGGGAACACCATGCGCGGAAAAGATCACGGGCCGGTCCAGCGGGCACTCGTCCAGCTCCTCGACAAAGATCGCACCCTTGTCGCGCAAACCATCCACCACGTATTTGTTGTGGACGATTTCGTGGCGCACATAGACGGGCGCGCCCCACTTTTCCAAGGCCAGTTCCACGATTTTGATCGCACGATCCACGCCAGCGCAGAATCCACGCGGTGCAGCCAGATATATGGTCAGAGGGGGCATCGACTTCTCCGTCATTCATTAAGGCACATATAGCGTGCCGGATGCGTTAGATAAACCAGTGCCGCAATCGTGCGCTTGCCTTCCCCCTGCTGGAACGGGCTACTCAGCACTGCGTAACGGAGGAAACCTCGATGAAATATGCCCTTGCTGCTGTTTTCGCCATCGGCGCCACGCTGACCGGTGCGCTTTTGCTCGCTCAGGACGGGCCAGTTGCGATTCCCTACGATGACCCGGACATGGTCGCGCGGGGCGTCGATGTCTATGCCGCAACCTGCGCCGCCTGCCATGGCGTCGATTTAAAGGGTGAGCCGGAGTGGCGCACCCGCGGCGCAGACGGCCTGATGCCCGCACCGCCCCACGATGAAACGGGGCATACTTGGCACCACCCCGACGCGCTGCTGATTGAGCTGACCACACGCGGCCCCGCCGCCGTGATAGGGCGCGATTACGCCAGTGCGATGCCGGGCTATCAGGATGTGTTGAGCGAGCGCGATATCCTTGCCGCGCTCGCCTATATCAAAAGCACTTGGCCCCCCGAGGTGATCGCCCGCCACGATCAAATGAACGCAGGGGGCTAAAAAGCGGGGGGCTAGATCGGGTGCTTACTCTTCGTCAGAGCGCGGATCACGTGGAGGGCGTCCAACGACGTCCTTCAGCTCCTCCAGCTCAATAAAGTTATCGGCTTGTCGCCGCAGCTCATCCGCAATCATCGGTGGTTGCGATCTAATGGTTGAAACTACAGAAACCCGCACACCCTGACGTTGCATTCCGGCAACAAGAGGGCGGAAGTCACCGTCTCCAGAAAACAACACCATGTGATCAATGTGAGGGGCCATTTCCATGGCATCGACGCTCAGTTCGATGTCCATATTGCCCTTCACCTTGCGCCGGCCCATGGAGTCGGTGAACTCCTTTGCCGGTTTTGTCACCATCATAAATCCGTTGTAATTTAACCAATCTACCAACGGGCGGATGGGCGAGTACTCATCATTCTCTAACAATGCGGTATAGTAGAACGCCCGCAGCAGCTTGCCGCGGCGCATGAATTCTGTGCGTAACAGCTTGTAATCAATATCGAAACCCAATGCCTTGGATGCCGCATAAAGGTTGGCACCATCAATAAACAAGGCGAGCTTCTCGTCGCGATAAAACATTCTTTCTCCAATCTGGTAGGCGTGCCCGCATTAAAATTTCCGGGCGGACGACTTGTGCAATACCGACACACTATGAAAAAGGGGTTGACGTGCAAAGACATATTGGAGGGGCCGCACCATGATGCATCTGATCGCACTGGGCGCCAATCTGCCGGGCCCCTTCGGCGCACCAGCAGACACGTTGTCGCGGGCGGTGGCGGAATTGAATGCTGCATCCCTGCATGTGACGGCCCTCAGCGGCATCTACGCAACACCCGCATGGCCCGTAGGGTCTGGCCCGGACTTCGCCAACGCGGCGGCTTGCGTCGAATCCTCGTGTGATCCGAACGAAGTTCTGGCCATCCTGCACCGTATCGAATCCGATCTGGGGCGGGTGCGCGGCAAACGCTGGGCCGCGCGGGCCTGCGACCTTGATCTGCTGGCCAGCGACGGCGCGGTTCTGCCCGATTGCGCGACGGTCCAGCACTGGATGGATCTGGACATCGGTGACCCGCCACCGCCCGCACCTGGCGAACTCATACTGCCACATCCACGCTTGCACGAACGCGCATTTGTGCTGGTTCCGCTAGCAGATATCGCGCCCGACTGGGTGCATCCGATCACCGCAAAAAACGTGCGCCAGATGTGCGATGCACAACCCGCAGCCGACCGTGCCGCGATCCGGCCAATCCACGCGGCCGGGTTCCTCTGAAATCCCTCGCGCACACGCCTTGCATCCTGCGCCATCTCGCGGTACACGCATGTTTTTCCCGACCACGAAACGAGTGGAGGCCACCCCATGGCACGCGTTACAGTCGAAGATTGCGTAGACAAGGTTCCGAACCGGTTCGAGCTGGTCATGCTGGCCGCACATCGTGCGCGTGAGCTGGCAACAGGTTCACCGCTGACCGTCGAGCGCGAGAACGATAAAAACCCCGTCGTCGCCCTGCGCGAAATCGCAGAGGAAACCCTGACCGCAGCCAAACTGCGCGAAGAGGCGATCGAGTATTATCAGCGTCAGATCGAGGTTGATGAGCCTGAAGAAGATCAAATGGCCCTGCTGATGGGGGATGGCGGCGACAAGCCTTCGGAGGACGACATGTCCGAGGAATCCCTGCTGCGCGCCCTGATGGAAGCTCAAGGCGAGAAATGATGAAATTGCGGGGGCGTCATGGCTGACGGTACGACCGACGGTCGCCCTCTCTTTCAGCCTGTCGCGGCGGACCTCGCCGCGCGGGCACTATCATACAACCCGACATCCAACTCCGCATTGATCGAGGCGGCCTATGCCTACGCACAGGCCGCGCACACCGATCAGCGCCGCCGCTCGGGTGAGGCGTATTTCACCCACCCCCTCGCCGTGGCCGAAATGCTGGTGGACCAGCAACTGGACGATGCCACCATCGTCACCGCCCTGCTGCACGACACGGTTGAGGATACAGGCTCCACCCATCAGGAGGTGACGCGCCTGTTCGGTGAGGAAATCGCGGACCTCGTCAACGGTGTGACCAAGCTGACCAATCTGGAACTTTCCTCCGCCGAAACCAAACAGGCCGAGAATTTCCATAAACTGCTGATGGCCGTCGCCAAGGATTTGCGCGTTCTGTTGGTCAAACTGGCCGACCGCCTGCACAACATGCGCACCATTCGCCACATGCGCCCTGCCAAGCAAATGCAAAAGGCGCAGGAAACAATGGACATCTATGCGCCCCTCGCTGGGCGTATGGGTATGCAATCCATGCGTGAGGAGCTTGAGGACCTCAGCTTCCGCGTGCTTCAGCCCGAGGCCCGATCCTCGATCATCCGCCGCTTTATCACGCTGAAAAACGAAACCGGCGAGATCATCCCGAAGATTACGGACGATATCGAGCACGCGTTGGACAATGCAGGCATTCCCGCGCAGATCACCGGCCGCGAAAAACGCCCGTTTTCCATCTGGCGCAAGCTCAACGACAAAAATGACCCCGAGGGCGACTTCTACCGCCTGTCCGACATCTTCGGCTTTCGCATCATTGTCGAGAGTGAGGAGGACTGCTACCGCGCGCTCGGCGTGGTGCATCGTCGCTGGAACGCGGTGCCGGGCCGGTTCAAGGATTATATCAGCCAGCCCAAATCCAACGGCTACCGCTCGATCCACACCACGGTTTCGGGCCGCTCCGCCCGCCGCGTTGAAATGCAGATCCGCACGCGCGAAATGCACGAGGTCAACGAAAGCGGTGTGGCCGCCCATTGGTCCTACCGCGACGGTATCCGCTTTGAAAACCCGTTTGCCGCTGACCCTGTAGCATGGCTCAAGGATCTGTCCGAGGGGCTGGCAAACTCCGACAATCCCTCCGAGTTTCTGGAACACGCCAAGCTTGAGATGTTTCAGGATCAGGTGTTCTGTTTCACGCCCAAGGGTAAGGTCGTCAAACTGCCACGCGGCGCGACCCCGCTTGATTTCGCCTATGCGATCCACACAAATCTGGGCAACTCCTGCGTGGGGGCCAAGGTAGATAACCGCCGTGTGCCGCTGTTCACCCGCCTGCGCAACGGCCAATCGGTCACGATCATTTCCGCTCCGGGGCAAAAACCGCAGGCCAGTTGGGCCGAACTGGTGGTCACAGGCCGCGCGAAAACCGCGATCCGCCGCCATGCCAAGGATGAGGAGCGCGAGGCGCAAATCCGCTTGGGCAAGGAGTTCGCCCGCGTTGCGTTTTCCAAGGTTGGCAAAAAGGCCACGGATAAGGCGCTGACCACAGCCGCCGAACGCATGAACATTCAGGGCGGCTCTGACGAGCTGCTGCGCGCACTGGGCGCGACCGAGGTTTCAGGCGACACCGTTGTTGCCTCGCTGTATTCCGAATTGATGGACATCGCACCCGAGGGGCGCAGCCGCGCCGACGGCGTTATCGGCCTCGACCCCGGTCAGGCCGCCCGCGCCGCGCTGTGTTGCGAACCTCTGCCGGGCGAACGCATCGTTGGCATCACTATCAAGGGCAAGGGCGTGATCGTTCACGCCATCGATTGCCCCACGTTGAGCGAGTATGAGGATCAGCCCGATCGCTGGGTCGATCTGAAATGGGGCGTGGGTGAAAGCCTGGGCACCCACGCGGCGCGCCTGTCCGTCACCATGGCCAATGACGCCGGCGTGCTGGGGCGGCTGTGCTCGCTGGTGGGTGAGCATAACGCAAACATCGCAGATGTGCGCATCATGGACCCCAAGCCTGACTTCTACCTTGTGGAATTCCGCATTGATGTGCGGGACATAAAACACCTTTCCCGGATCGAGACGGCGATAAAGGCCGATTCGGCGGTGACAGATGTCGCCCGGCAGCGTAATCCGGGTGCGAAGCAACCAGAGTGATACAACCTCATCTGGCCCCTCGAAACATCGATCAAGGACTGGCCAAACCATGGTGTTCAAGCGCAGAGAACCGCTGAGCATCCTGCAATGGGTGCGTGAGGGGATTCTACCACGGGCCGGATGGCGCCGCGTGGTCGAATATCTGGCGCATCGCGTCCGCCGCCTTCCCGACAGCCCGCACAAAATCTCGTTGGGACTGGCCTGCGGGGTGTTCACATCGTTCTCACCGTTTTTCGGCCTGCATATCGCCGTGGCGATGGGGCTGGCGTGGGTTCTGCGCGGCAATGTTCTGTCCTCGGCCATTGGCACGTTTTTCGGCAATCCGGTCACGTTCCCCTTTATCGCCTACACCTCGCTAGAGGTTGGCCGCTGGATGACGGGGGCAGGGGGCACCAGCGATTTCGGGGTCATCGCCCGCTCCTTTGCCACAGCGGCTGAGGGGGTCTGGCTGTCTACCAAAAGCCTGTTCGGGTATGGTCCCTCTGCGTGGGATCACCTCGGTGATTTTTTCCACGAGCTGTTTTTGCCCTATCTGATCGGGGGTATCCCGCCGGGGTTGATCGGGGGGGCGCTGATATATTACGTCAGTCGTCCATTGGTGCGCGCCTATCAGGCTCGCCGCCGTGAAAAAAAGCTGAAGCGGATCGCCGCCCGCGCCGCCGCCAAAAAACGCATCGCTGATGCGACTGAAACACCAGACTAAGCGAAGGATCGATCATGCAGGACAACCGCCTCAGACTTGGGATCAACATCGATCACGTGGCGACTGTGCGCAATGCGCGCGGCGGGCATGTTCCCGACCCCCTGCGTGCGGCCAAAATCGCGCAACGCGCCGGCGCTGACGGAATCACCGCGCACCTGCGCGAGGATCGCCGCCACATCCGCGACGCGGATATCGACGCGCTGATGGAGCACCTGACGATTCCGCTGAACTTCGAAATGGCCGCAACCGACGAAATGCACGCCATTGCCCTGCGCCACAAACCCCACGCTGTCTGCATCGTGCCCGAGCGGCGCGAGGAGCGCACGACCGAGGGTGGATTGGAAGTCGCAGGCGATACCGAGCGTCTGACCGCCTTCATCAAGCCGTTGGCCGAACACAGCCGCGTGTCGCTGTTTGTCGCTGCCGATCCCGGTCAGATTGACGCTTCAGCCCGCGTCGGTGCGCATGTGATCGAAATCCACACCGGCGCCTATTGCGATGCCCATAACGAGGGTCGCTTTGACGATCGTGACTTTGAACTCGCCCGCATCCGCAACGCGGCCGAACAGGCGCACGCGCTGGGGTTGGAGGTTCACGCAGGCCACGGCCTCGCCTTTGATACCGTCGGCCCCATTGCCTCGATCCCCGAAGTGCGCGAGCTGAACATCGGTCATTTCCTGATCGGAGAGGCGATTTTCCTCGGGCTTGAGGGGGCTATCGGCCACATGCGCCGCCTGATGGATGCGGCCCGGTGATAGCGTCCATGCCCATAAAAACTGTCCGTCGCAGCGCAGCCACACCGCAGCCGCAGCGCAGCCTGTGTTTTCGGAGGCTGTTTTGATCCTCGGCATCGGAACCGATCTGGCGAATATCGAGCGGATCGCAGGAACGATTGACCGCTTCGGAGAGCGGTTTTTGAACCGCTGTTATACTGAGGTGGAGCGCGCCCGATCCGACCGGATCACCAATCGCGTCGAAAGCTATGCCAAGCGTTGGGCCGCCAAGGAGGCCTGCTCCAAGGCACTCGGCACCGGCCTGCGCATGGGCATCGCATGGCGCGATATGGAGGTGCGCAACCTGCGCACCGGCCAGCCCACCATGCGCGTGACCGGCTGGGCCGCGGACCGCCTGAAAACCATGACGCCTGAGGGGTTTGAACCCTTCATCCACGTGACTTTGACCGACGACCACCCATGGGCCAGTGCCTTTGTGGTGATTGAGGCGCGACCTATGCTACGTCCAGTCTCAGTTGACATTCCGGGGCCTTAGGGCAAGAACGCGCACTAGCTTCGTAACCAGTGAGGACTGCTTTTCATGGCCAGTAAAAAATCCGAGGGCGGCGTGTTGGACACGCTCAAGACGGTCGTCTACGCCCTGCTTTTGGCCGGCCTGATCCGCACGCTGTTTTTCCAGCCGTTCTACATCCCCTCAGGGTCGATGAAACCCACGCTGCTGGTTGGCGACTTTCTGTTCGTGAACAAGTTCGCATACGGCTACTCCAGCGAGTCCTGCCCGCTGGGCCTGTGCCCGTTTTCGGGACGTATCTGGTTCACGGAGCCTGAGCGCGGCGACATCGTCGTCTTTGCGCATCCGGG
>Ga0209309_10005025_pt1 | contig 10669 bp, 7 predicted proteins | sample COGITO_mtgs_1204_2_FD_184807 | JGI IMG/M metagenome (GOLD analysis project Ga0209309, IMG submission 184807) | Pelagic marine microbial communities from North Sea - COGITO_mtgs_120412 (SPAdes) (version 2) | ecosystem: Environmental > Aquatic > Marine > Epipelagic ...
CTGTAAGCTCTCGCTCTCGATGATGATTTCCCCGACGAGCGTCACAACTTTGACGGATTTGATTCAAGATTTCTCAACCATGGAGGAGGAGGAGGAGGCGCTTAAAAAGCAGCGAGAGATGACGACGGTGAATAATGTTAAAAAGCAACAACCGACGAGGGTGGTAACGACGGGAGTCGCACAAACGCCAAATAATAATACTAACAACACGCAGCAGCAGCAAACGAGAAATCAGGAGCCGGGGTCGATCGCGCAGCCAGATTCGAACACGTTTAAGAACCACTACCAAGATTTGGTGATGCTGTACCGAACGCTGCACGAACGAGCGAAAGGACCGAAAACGCTGAAGAAAAGCTTCCTGGTGAGGAATTTGAGGTACATCAAACCGAAGAAAAGAAAGAGGAAATCAACGACGACTGAGATGAGTGCGGAGACGACAGAAAAGAAGATTAAGAGTAACGAGAGGAGTAGGAGTAGGAGTAGAGGCGACGACGACGACGAGAGCGACAAGGACGAGAACGAAGAAGAGGAAGAAGAAGAATCAGAGGACGAGAAGCAACCGAAAGACGATCAAGACGTGATGTTTCGATACTTTTATAAAGCCAAAGGCATCGCGGATTTGAGAGTGAGCGAGAAGACGGAGAGAGCGTACCGGGCGCGGTGTCCGTTTTGCAACCTCAAGCCGAGGAATTTTATCGGTTTGTGTCAACACCTGAACGCGTCGCACGATCAGTTCTATTTTACGTTTTTACCGGTGAACACGGTGCAGAAGAGGACGCTGACGGATCCGAACAGAATGTACGTGGCAAAATCGGAAGACAGAGTGGTGACCATGAACACGATCGAAGTGAGGATTAAGAAGACGTCGTTCGTGATGTGCGAGAACGGACAGGACAAATTGAACATGTTAGACGCGACGCTGTTGAAAGACCCGGCGAATAAATCGTTTGAGTTCTTTAGCGGAGGAAAATACCAGAAAGTTGGAACGAATAAAGTAATTTTACCGGCGATTGGGAACTTGGCGCCGACGAATACGTCCAGTCAAGACGTTCAGAGTAAAACGCACGGGTGGGAGAACGAGTTGGCGATTTTGAAGATAAAGTTGAACGAGGAGATTAGGAATAAGCAGTTGCAGAAACAAAATGAGATGCAGCTCAAAAGCATCGAGGAGAATATCTCGCAAGTTGCGAAGAAAGCGGCGTTGAAAGAGAAAGAGCACAAGAGAGGGTGGGAGGAGAATCCATTCGCGCAGTTTTTTACTCCGCATTATTACGACCAGATTTCCTTGGACAAAGCGGCGGCAGTTTTGAACGGAGAAAATGCAGAGGAACACGTGAAGGATTTTTACAACAGTCAAAAGAGGATGTTTGGGAACGATATCAATTTAACCAAAGTTGTTCGCGCGGCGAAAGAAAGAGTGCAAGCGGAAAATAGAGCCACGGCGGAATTGGGACAGTTTCACGTCGGCGCGCCAGAACAGCAACAGCGCTTGTTGCAACAGTGGAGCCATTCGAACAACGTGAAACTACAAGGAGTGGGAGTTAAAAGGAATCGCGAAGAAGGTGGCGACGGGAGAGAAGAAGAGTTTCCTCTCGGCTACGCCGCTTCGGAGCAGTTGATACGTCAAAGACTCGCGAAAGAGGCTGAACAGAAATATATAGAGAAGAGGATAAAAAAGGAAAAATCGAAACTGGAAAAGAGGAAATTTGCTTCGCAAGGCGAGCTCGATAAGGCGGCGAGTCAGAAGAAAAATTTTCGTCAATCAGCGCAGTACCAAGAAGTTGTCGCCACGAAGAAGACGACGATTCAAGAGACGGGCTCGAGAAAATCATTCGCCATCGGCGGTCGGTATTACCACTCGCGAACGTGTTTACCCATGAGCAAGAAAATTTTCAAAACGGAAGACAAATCTACCATTCCCGATTCCGACGACGACGAGAGGGAGCAGGAAGAAATGTGGGACAAAGAAGACGCGCTGTTTATAGACGAATACGTGGACGTGGCGCAAGTCGAGAAAGATTTCTTTAGAATGTGGAACAGACACGTGCGTAAATATTGCGCCATGGCGAACAGGCAAATGCCAGACTGCACGAGTTCGTTCATGTACGTTCACAAAGAAAAGCTGGTGAAAGACCGCCAGATGAGAAAGTTGTTTCATTTACACCTGATGAACATGTACGATTTTGGTGTGTTATCCGGGAAAGTGATTCAAGCGCTCGTGGCGAAGATGAACGAGCTCAGACGCGAGTCCGAGAATCACGCACCTAATTCCAAACTCCTTTCTGAAAAAGAAGAGGATACGCAATCAGCAGAGAAAGCTCCTCCTGCGGTAGTTGAAGCGATCGAAATAAAAAACTAGAAGAGAGAGAAAAGAAAAGAAAAGAGACGCGGAATACGCTTCTCGGTTGAAAAAGAACGAGCAATGTAACAAAATCAAAAGTAATTACCACTCGCGCGCATACTGTACCGTATCGTCGGTTGAAAATTCTTCTATCCTCTTTCTATATTACGAAAAACTAAAATACATCATTCTCTTCTTCTTCTTCTTCTTCTTCTTCTTCTTCTATGCATAACTACTCGGACTCTCAATCACCCCCAACTGGACGCACTGCAACCTCACGTCTAATCTTTGCGGTTGCTTTCGGTTTCGCCTCGCCCATAACTTCGCCTCGCCAAACTCCGGCATCGAGCGACTGTGCGGAATCAGGCCTCTCTTGGCGCCGACGCGAGGCGGCGGTTGTTCGCTCTCCCGCTGATTCGGCGGCGTCGTCGGTCCTTCTTCTTCTTCCTCTCTATTATTATTATTATTATTATTCGTGTTTCTTCTATTCTGGCGACTCGTGTTGATGTTTGATGATGAGTATCCGTACGCGCTGTCCTCTCGGTTCAGTTGCGCGTGCAGTTCTCGTCGTTCCGTCGTTTCGAGCTCCTCCTTTCTTCTCGCCTCGTAAAAATCTTCATCATCATCTTTATTATCCATTCTTTCCTCTCTCTTCACCCTTGGTTGTCTCGCATCTAATAACTCCACGTCGGAAACCCCTCCGGCATCTCTCAACGCGTCCAATCCGCCGGAGACGGAGCAGTACGCGCGTATCCTTCCCGGTCGCGCGAACATCTGATTTTTTTGATCGTGGTTTCCCGACCTCTCCTTTTTTCCCCAAGAAGAAAAAGAGTCAACAATTGCTCTTTCTTCGCGCGTCGCAGAAACTACTCGGAAGAAAATAAAGAAGAAGAATACTCGGGGGGTTCTCTCGTCTCGTTTTCTCTCCTTCTTTTATTCTCACGAGAGCGTCGTTCTGCTTTCTCTCTCTCTCTCTCTCTCTCTGCTTCAGAGAGAAGAGAAGAAGAGAAAAACTTCTTTCTTCTGGCGAGATTAGTATTCTCGCACGCTCGTTTTATTTGAAAAAACTCTCTCTTCTGCGGCTGTGGAGCTCGCACACACAAGAACGCTCAAACCAAAAAGCACCACAGACTACTTACTCTGTTCTCTCTCTTTTTTTCTCTCTTTTGCTCCCTCCTCTCGTTTTTTTTATTCTCTGCTTTTTTTCACTTTTTTTTGTTGTTGCATGCGAGAATTGACTGATTTTTGAGTGATGTTTGTTGTTGCCTCTCTGATGAACACACGAAAGATATTTTTTCATCCATCACAAAAAGAAGCACACATCCATCATGAACGCAGCACTCACACCGACGACGACGATTCAGACGACGAGTTCGAACGCGGCAGCTTTAGCAGCTTTAGCAGGTGCAGCGGCGGCACCAAAGAAGCCGAGACACCAACGCGTGGAAATATTATGCCGCTCTAAATCATTCTCCCGAAATTTCGAGGCTGCCGACGACGTCGATGAGTGCTTCGTCGTGAACTCCGAAAAATCATTTGATTCATCATCATCAAGTCAGACGACGACGATTCAGAAAACGACGACGAGAAGGAAAGCGATGATGGTCTCCGCTACGACCACCGCGTTCGCGTTCGCGTCGATGGTGCTGAGTATGGATGATACTAATAAGAATAATTATTACGCTTTCGCGGCTGAGGAAGATGAGTCATCTACTAAAATGATGAATACGAATACTAATAAGAACACGACGACGTATACCGACGAGGTGCTGAAATTCAGTCTCTCGTATCCGACGGATTCGTGGCAGCTTTTAGTCGGCGAAACCGGCGGTTCGGGAGATCGATCGGGATCTCGACAAGTCATCGCGTTCGCGCCGAAAAACGCGAATCCCAAAGACGTGAACATTTCTTTAGTGGCGACTCCAGTCGGGGCGGATTACCCGAAGATGGGAAGTTTCGGATCGCCGTTCGAGTTCGGTTACAATATGGTGAACCCGATGAATAAACCGAAAGCGAAGAAAGGCAGAGAGGACGAGGTGCAGTATTCCGAGTTGATTGAAGCGGGAAGTAAAGGATTGAACTATTTCGTGGAGTACGAGTTGACGCGACCGAGCACGGGGATTGATTCTAAACAGTTAGTCGTGGCCGGGATTGGGTACGACGGGAGAGTCAGTCATCTCTATTCGACGACCGCGCAGATGCCGAAAGGAGAGGAAGAGAAGTGGAGACCAGAGATTGAAAAGATATTAGAATCGTTAGTGTTGCCGCCTCCGTTGTATAATTAGAAAAAGTATTATTGCTGTTATCGCTCTTTCTTTTATTGTGGCGGCGTGACGCTGGAACCTCTGGTCGTTTTCTCGCCGTGGAGTTTCTTTCGTCTCCTTCTATCCGTCCCGGACTCGTAATGAGAAGAGGCCGCGCGGCGTTCCACGGGGGAGATATTTTCTTCGTCGGATTCTGACGACGACGAGTCCGACGATTCACTTTCCTCTTCTTCTTTTCCTTCTTCTTCTTCTTTTCCCTCTTCCTCTTTGTTGTTGTCGTTGTCGTCGTTATTATCGGCGTTCTCATCGTCTTCCTTTTGCTCGACGACTTCTTCTTCTTCTTCTTCTTCTTCTTTTCCTTCCTCTTCTTCTTCTTCTTCTTCTTCTTCTTCTATGCGTTCGGTAGGCGCTTCTTCCTCGCGTTGCAAACGCGGGAACTCTTTCGAGTCGTTCAAAAGATGTATGGTCGATTCCTCTCCTTTCTCTTCCCCTTTTTCTTCTTCCTCCCTCTCCGACTCTTCTTCCTCTTCTTCTTCTTCTTCCTCTTCTTCTTCTTCTTCTTCTTCGGGAGGGGCTTCGAGAGACTCGCGCGCGACTCGATGATACGCAGTCGTCAGCCTCGGCGGCGCGGTTAACCGCGCCATATCGCGCTCAACTTTTTCCAACAAATCCATGGTCTCCTTCAACCTCTTCTTATCGAGAGATAACCCTATAGATATCATCGGTCGATCTCGAGGAAAACTCGGTGCATGCGTCTCGTCGTGCCCGTGAAACACTCTCTGTCCTGCTCGAATAGTTCCAATCGTCACCTGTCGATGCACCGTCCCGCCAACGAATCTCCTCGAGACGTATTCCGCAACTTGAATGGCTTTACCAACACATTGTCCACTCCCGCGCACGAAAACGACCGATCGTATACCTTTTTCGTCCTCTTCTCCTCCTTCTTCTCCTTCTCTCCTTCTCTCCTCTTCACTTCCGAAAAGTAATAAAACTCTTTGTAATCGATCGAACACGACGGTGGAGTACCCTCTCAGTTTACTCCGCGTCGCGATCCACACGTCGTACACGTTCTCGAGCTCATGATGATGACTTTGATCGTCTTCTTCAAACGGGGTTCCCCCGCTCATCATCCTCGCTTTTGAGAAGGAGAAGGAAAAAATATCTTGTATGAAGCAACAAAAAAGTGTGGTTTTCTGCTCTTTTCCGTGTATTTTTTTCTCTTTTTTGAGGACGAATTTTGATATTTTTTGCGATCTCGCAAAGTTTTCAAAAAGTCAGAGTCAATAATAAAGCGTCATTATATACAATCCTATATACTAATCGCTTCTTACACACACAGATCACACAAAGAGAGACGATAATAAAAATGTCGACAATAACCACCACCAGATCGCTGCTCTCCTCCGCTTCTTTGCGCGGATCCGCTGTTTCTTCGTGAGTTTTATGTCACTAATCTCTTTTTAATTATATTCCGTAATCCGAGAGCCGTCACTTTCCCGAGAGAGGCACTTTTTTTCTCAATTTTAACGAACTCTTTCTCCCCCCGAAACACCTTTTGGCGGGCGCTTTGAATTTGAACGCGCGCGACGATTCAGACGATTCAGGAGTATTATTTTGTGAGATCTGATGAGATCGCGTTCGTATTCGTGGTATTATCTTCTCGTTTTTTTAACCGATGAGTCGTGTTATTATTATTAAAATTGAATGTTTTTTTCTTTTGCAGGAGGAACAATCGCGCGAAGAGCAGCAGCAGATCAACGAAGCAAGAACGAAGAAGAAGATTTTGCGTCTCCCCGAAAATGTCATTTTTGGACGTCCCATCGGAGGATTTACCGGTCGTGAACGCGAACAAGACGATTAAAATCGGGATCAACGGGTTCGGGAGAATCGGTCGATTAGTCTTGAGAGCCGCTTTGGAACGCTCTGACATCGAAGTCGTCGCTATTAACGATCCGTTTATCGAGGCTGAGTATCTCGCGTACATGTTCAAATACGACTCGACGCACGGGAATTTGAAGTGCCCGGTTTTGATCAACGACGACGGCGAGTTGGAGATTGGTTACGAAGGCACGCCGTTCGCGAAGAAGTGCGTCAAGTTATTCACGGAGAGGGATCCGGCGATGATTAAGTGGGATAGCGCGAACGTGGATGTGGTTGTTGAATCTACGGGCGTTTTTACTACCACGGAGCAAGCCTCGGCGCACTTTTCCGGGGGCGCGAAGAAGGTTGTTATTTCCGCCCCATCCGCGGATGCGCCGATGTACGTCGTCGGTGTCAACCACACGGAATATAAGGAGAGCGAATCGGTGATTTCGAACGCGTCGTGCACGACCAACTGCTTGGCGCCGTTGGCGAAGATTATCCACGAGAAATTCGGCATCAAGGAAGGTCTCATGACGACCGTGCACGCAACGACAGCGACACAAAAAACCGTCGACGGTCCATCTGCGAAAGATTGGAGAGGTGGGAGAGGCGCCGGGGCGAACATTATTCCATCTTCCACCGGAGCCGCTAAAGCAGTCGGCAAAGTATTGCCGGAATTGAACGGCAAGCTTACCGGTATGGCCTTCCGGGTCCCGACGCCGGACGTCTCCGTCGTCGATCTCGTCGTCAAGTTGGAAAAGAAAACCAGCTACGAAGAGATTTGCCAGGTTTTGAAAGAAGCCTCGGAATCGAAAGCGTACGCCAACATCTTTGGCTACACCGAAGACGCCGTCGTGTCCACCGATTTTTGCCACGACTCGAGAAGTTCCATCTTCGATGCCAAGGCGGGTATTATGCTCGGCGACGACTTTGTCAAACTCGTGAGCTGGTACGACAACGAGTGGGGATATTCGAACAGAGTCTTGGATTTAATCGCGCACGTCGGGAACGTCGCGGATTTGGGAGAACTAAGATCTTCCTCCTCCGCGTCTGACGATAAAAATAACAAGACGAAGAAGAAGTTCGCGTTGTTCTAAAAGAGCTCTCGCCTTAAAGGACTCTTCATTCTTTGCGCATATATACGTATTATTATGTTTAAACGTTTAAATACAATTATTCTTCCTACCTACTGCACACATACACACAACACGCGCGCAAAAGTGCTCTTTGGAGAGAGAGTGCTCAAATCAATAACCTCACCTTACAAAAAAGGCACCTTGAATTTATATATTCCTCGAGTAGTAGTAATCGCGTCTCGTTTTCACGACGAAGAGTGAAGAAGCCCGCTCGAGCCGTTCTTTCTCTCTTTCCGTGTTTGTGCGTGTGTTTTCGTCTCTGCGCTGTTCGAGAAAAGAGACGCTTCGCGTTCATCTTTGTATCGTCGGAGGATATCATCCGTTTGAGAATTATCCGTTCGTTATAAATAAGAGGACAGACGGTTAAAATCACGCAACAACAACAACAACAACAACACCAACGACACGACACGTTCTCATCGTCAGCGAAGATGACGACCAACGGTTTTGAGAAGAACACGAAGAAGGCATCCGCTTTTTCTTCGGCGGTTTCTCCGTCCTCGAAAAGAAGAAGAAGAGGAAGAAACGACAAGATGTTGGGTTTTTCTTCTTTTCTGGGCGTTGCTTTGTGCTGCGTCTTCCTCGCCTCCTGGGCGCCAACTTCAGCGCACGCGGCGGCGAAAGCGATAACGTGGGCGTATAGCGCGCAAACGGTGACCATGTTGACGACGGACACGCTCACGATTTCATGGAGCGGGAATCACGATGTGTATTATTCAACAACCAAGACTTGCCTGCAAAGCGGTGGAACATCGAAAGCGGAGGCAGCGAGTTCGGGTTCGTACACGACGACAAGTGGTGAGATGGATGTCGGGACGCACTATTTTTATTGTTCGATCGGCGCTCATTGCGCGAGTGGGATGTACGTCACGGTAAACGTCACGAAAGGGAACAGCGCGATCTTAGATCCTTCTGATGTAACCTATACAGCAACGGACATAAATGGGGCAACAAAGGCGGCGGATTGGCAAACGGATTGCTCGTGGGGAGGCACCGGCTCGTGCGGCGCCGGTTATTGCACAGATATGTCGACTAAACCGAAGTGCGATGCCAATCAATTAAAATCCCCGAACGTGGCGGCTACAAGCATTGACTCTGCAGAAGAGCTTGCGAAATACACAGCACAGACGTGCACGCAAGCGGATTCAACGGTAGATGAACGCTGCGGCGCGACGTGGTTGAATACTTGGATGTCCGCCGGACGTTTAGGCACCGGCGGCGCCGTCGCGGCGTATTGCAACGACAAATACCTCGTCATTATCGGGACGGGTGCGACTGGATTTACGACAAATATGGCGGATATTTCGCAAGCACCGGGAGGAACATACTATCCGGATGGTACGACTGCAACAGATTGCGTGACGAGCGAAGTGACGGTATCATCTCCAAAAATGGAAACGACGGCAATCCCTTTGAAGACGGGCGATTATCGCTACACTTTGTTGGATACTGCCCTTGGTTCAAATAATTTCGATACTTTTTCCGGAGGAGCAGGCGATGGAAATACCAAATACTTATGCGATACCGACGCTGAAGGGTGCTTCGGACTTCCATCTTGGACGGGCGTCGGCGTCAGTACGACGGGACAGTCAATCTATCCCTTGTACTCCAATGTCGTTCGAATCACTTTGGACGCGTGCGAAGTCGATAGTTGCAACGAACACGTCGGGCAAGGTGGTGGTCAACCGCATTTACACGGCGATCCATTCCACGCGAGCGATACGATGTGTCATTATGGACCCGCGAATTATACGGATGGCACTGACGGTCATCCTCCGGTGATAGGATTTGCGTACGACGGTCCGACCATTTACGGGCGATATTTAAGCACGTCCGCTCCTGGCTTCAGCGATGGTCTCGACGATTGCGGTGGTCACGAACACTCCGCCGACTCGACGGCGTATGGAGGATATCACTATCACGCTCAAGTCATTTCTGCGACAACGTCTTCAGGGAATAAAGGAGTTAATAAGAATGCAAATACGGGTAAAACTTATCCGGCTTTCACCCCTGGTCCATACAAGTGTTTCCGTGGAGACCTTAGTAAACGTGGAGATGCAGACTACAGCTATTGGAGCACGAATGTGCCGGTGCAAGATACAAAACCATGCAACGGAATGACGCATTATTGGGTGAAACCTGGCTTAAGTATTCCCGGAGCTGGAACTCTGGCGGTGACATTAGCCACGTGCGACGCTTCGGCGGCACCAACCAACGGTGCCGTGGGTGATTGCACGTCGACACTCGCGAGTGGTTCTACGTGTCAGCCTACCTGCAATACCGGTTATACTGTTTCGGGCACGAGTTCGTGTTTGGCGGGCACTTTGACCGCCGCGACGTGTTCGGCTAGTCCGTGCGACGCTTCGGCGGCGCCAGCAAATGGTGCCGTGGGTACTTGCACGTCGACACTCGCGAGTGGTTCTACGTGTCAGCCTACTTGCAATGCCGGCTATACTGTTTCGGGCACGAGTTCGTGTACTTTGGGCGCTTTGACCGCCGCGACGTGTTCGGCCAATCCTTGCGACGCTTCGGCGGCGCCAGCAAATGGTGCCGTGGGTGATTGCACGTCGACACTCGCGAGTGGTTCCACGTGTCAGCCTACTTGCAATGCCGGCTATACTGTTTCGGGCACGAGTTCGTGTTTGGCAGGAACATTCACTACTGCAGAATGCTCTGTCGCTCCGTCGCCTCCGCCGCCATCTCCTCCTCCTCCGGCCGCCGCGGCTGTGCAGGCGGAAATGCAGCTCACCGGCTACAGCGCGGCTGAGTTTGACGACGATAAAAAAACTAATTTCAAAACCGGAATGGCAAAGTATTTAGGCGTCGATTCTGCCGCGATTACGATTACGTCCGTTGCTGATGTTACTGCTGGTCGAAGAAAGCTTTCGGCAGTCGATTCTGTGTTGAAAGTCGAATTTACCGTGGAAGCGACCACATTTTCCGATACTACAGCTCTCGAGACGAAATTGGTCGTAACCGATGTGACAACGATGGAGAACGAATTAAATTCTGCTGGTTTGGCCGTATCTAATATCGTTGCACCGACGACGATCACAGCCTTGGCG
>Ga0209309_10005030_pt1 | contig 10661 bp, 8 predicted proteins | sample COGITO_mtgs_1204_2_FD_184807 | JGI IMG/M metagenome (GOLD analysis project Ga0209309, IMG submission 184807) | Pelagic marine microbial communities from North Sea - COGITO_mtgs_120412 (SPAdes) (version 2) | ecosystem: Environmental > Aquatic > Marine > Epipelagic ...
CCTCACCGCCTCCCACTTCTCCACCCCGCTCACGCCCTCCCCGTCCCGCCCCAGCTCCCGCCCGGCCTCTCCCTCGCGAGTGTCTCCGGCCTCCACCCGCACCCTGCTGAGCCAAGGCCCGCAGCCCCGCGGGAGCCCTGCGGGCGCCGCGCCCCGCGCCCCGCGCTCGCAAGCTCCCCGGCCGCCCTCGGAGCCGGGCAGCGTCGAGGAGCTGCTGTGGGGCGCGGGCGCCCACGCGGCGGCGTTCCCAGTGGAGGGGCCTCGTGGTGAGGGGTGCGAGGCCTCGAAGCTTGGAGCAATGGAGACCGATGGCTCCAGAGACCCGGCGACTAGATGGCTCCGGTGACCCGGCGACTAGCAGCGACCGCAGGCCTTCGGTCTGCCATTGGACGCAAGGGCCTGGAGATTGGACGTCCGGGACCCACCCACATGAAGGCCTTCCAGCGGTGGCCGGGGTCAGGGGAAAACGACCTGATGGGGACCGGTACGATCGATTCGGGCCCGGCAGGCTTGCCGTTGTGGTTCATGTACAAAACTTGCAGAGCAGTTATCGGGCCCTTCACATCGGGAGTTGCAGACCCACTCATCGCCTGTCCCCCACGGAAACCCACACCAACCTCGTGGCAGCTGAGAGGCAGTGGTGGGTCTAACAGCACTGCCCGCGCCGGTAAGTCGGCCTTGCGTCGACTCGATTGACCGTCTCGCCTGCAGTTCTTGACTCCCACGGAGGGAGTCAAGAATTGCTGCGCGCCCGTCCGTTGAGCCGTACCCCGCCCTCCGACGGAATATCCCACACACCACAGCATTCCTGGGGTTTCCTAATCGTCGTCCGGCGACTGGTGCCGCTGCCGTTTTCTCCCACCAGCGTTCTGCCATTGCAATTGCCGTGTCACTTTCGGTGGGAAAGCGCCCGTGTCTGGGCTTGCAATCACCTGCGTCGACCGCTGCGTCGATGACCCCCCATCCGGCTTGGCCGTCGCTCCCCTAGCAGTACCTCTCGATCCACTCGTCCTCCCCCTCTGCAAGGCCCCATACTCTTTGGTTAAGCACAAATACCTGCTGCTCTCGGGGCACGGCGATGCTGGAGATCGAAGCAACGGCCTGCTTGTTTAGCAAGGAACAGGGGAGCGAGGACGAGGGGAGTTGCCTTGGCAGGAGGGGCGACATCCTCGTCGTCGACGCTGATTCGATATTCATCATCTGCCAGCCCCGCAGATTACAGGCGCTCAGGTCGCAACACTGCGTTGGGTTCTGACAACGGGCGGCACAGTAGCCCTGTGCGTCGCAGTTGCAATGATGTCAAATGCACCGGCCTAGGGAGTGGTCCGGACAGGTGACTACCAGAAGCATCGTCGACGTTGCTTCCAGCATTGTCACCTTCATCGTCATCATCGGACTGAGAGGCTTGCTGTCTACGTTTCCTTCCCTGTGGACTTTGACGCGAAGAGCGTTTGAGCCCTTTCTGAGCCGCCTGGCTTGGTGCCTGGTCAAATAGCCGAGACGTCATCTTCTCAAGCCCAGTGCCCATTGTGCGCAACGCTTAGCAAGCAGCGAGTATTGTAGACAACATAATTCTGGGCGTTAACACTATGAATGAACCTGAGAGAAAGTAAGCTGAGTCTGCTTTCCTGTGCCTTTCACATTTTGGGCTTTCGATGGGGCCTGTTGAGTGAACAAAATCAGCATCGAGGTTATCTGGTATCTGCTATGCAGCAAAGATGAACCTGTGGAAAAGAGCGACACTAACCTTGCTGCCAGACTTTGCAGTCGCTCTACCGGTCGATCTTGCGGCACCATTTCCCTGAACCTGTGCAGAACTGCTTCCGAGATCTTCCATGACGGCAAGATCGTCCTCGGCATCATCAGGCCGTCCCTGGCTGGGCCTTGCGAAAGCGCTATTTCCAGCTGATCGTTTTTTCAGCTGGGTCTCCTCCTGTTGCCACGTTCTCACCCTATCACAACTTGAAATAGCGGGGGCGCATCTCCATGTTCCCGTGCGACGGAGGGCGTGCCACCTGTTGCTGCCGTTCCTTCAGGTCTTTATGGACGGCATTCTCCAGTTCACCAGGCGGGCAATTATGAAGTTGTTTCTTTTCGAAGTCGTCTTTGACATTTTTGAGACTTTTTTGGACCATTTTGACAATTGCTTCTTTCTCTTCCTTGTCCACAAAGCTGTGGTCGCACATGATGTGCGTATCAGGAAGAAGCACAGCTGAGAGCTCAGTGCGTGGAGGAGGCCCAGAGCAGCTCAGGTTGTGCGCACACGCTCGGGTGGGAAGGGAAGGGTGATGCCTGGTAATCGCATCGAAGATATCACTTTTGAAAAGAACTTTGAGGCCCTCTTTGCCCATCCCTTTCGTAAGCTCCTCGTCAACTAGATCCGGGATCTCTGGCGCTTCCAGCAGTCCTCCGATCTCTGAATCGTCATGATCTTGGCCCTTACCCGCGCCACCTTTCTCGCGCGGAACACGCGATTTGCTTCTCCAGAAGGTGAGGAGGTCTTCCGGGTTGGCCACATCCCACCCGCTCGGCCCTTCCTTCCCTTTGAATTGTTCCCCAAAACGAGGGATGTGAGTTGTGGGAAAGCCGGTGTGCTCCACCTTGAGCTTGATGAGGGGCTGGCTCAGTTCCGGGGGTGTGCCATTTCTCTCTGCGTACTCCTTTCCTTCCTGAATCATTTTGACGACTTCCTCTTTCAAGAATTCTTGCACGTCCACTTCTTTTGGTCCGCAATCAGTGCTTTCCAGCGTGATATCTTTGTAAATGAAAGGTCGAACGTTGCGGTAAGGAACCTTTTTCCACCTGAACCACAGCAATCACATGTCATTTCACATCGCCTGCGAGTTCGAGAAGTATGGGTTGGCCAGATGAGGGGAGATCGGGTTGGAAATCATTCTTGAATTGTAGGACTTCGTCAGAAAGTCGAATGTCCATGTATGCACAGTGTTTTGGCTCCGCCTCAACTGCTGCGAGCGATGTCTGCGCGTCGCAAGTTCGTCACATTGGATGTATGACCCTCATGAGGGTCTGACTTTGATATTGAACAGTGGGTGGACGATATTGCGCGAGATTGGCAGGGTATTTGACCTGCACGCTTGAGCCAGGTTGGCTAACCTTGATCCTCCCGTCTCCACTGTCTTCGGGTTCGCGTTTGCCCTGCTCATCGGTCGGCTCGATGATGCATTCGTGCTCGTGTCCCCAAATGACGAAGTCTAGCCACCTGGAACACAAGGAATATAGGAGTCCATCACTTCTGCTTCAGCGCTTGGAAATTGAGGATATAACGCTGCAGCGTGACCCGCCGGGACTAATCGGGTAGCACACCCCGGAAGGAAGTTGGTAGGGATGAATTTGGTTTGTCCGTGAGCGACCCGGTTTTGGTGAATCACCAGAATGTGAAACCACTGAGATCCTTCTCCATCTCCCGGCCTTTCCCACCGTACCTTGCCTTCAAGAAAAGTTTGATGAAGGCGCAAGTCGGGGATGTTCCCCAGGCCATAGATCGCAACGTTTATGTTCGCCTGCGGGCAACAAGGAGAAAAGATCTTTACAATTTGTGAAGTGCAAACACAGCCCATCACTATGTGCAAATCGTTGTCACTTGAGTGTCCCAGCAAACACTTCGGACCGTGACGCTTACCTTGCGAAGTAGAATAGGGGTAATGGTGATGTCATCCATACTTTTCTGTTCGTGAGAATGCAGTTTGTAAGCTATCGAGAGCAAGGCGGCTGCTCGCAGTCATGACACAGTCTACGCACGCCTAAGCTCTACGGGATAATCTTACCTGTTTTCCGAAATAGTTGAGAAGCCCAGAGGATGACCTGCACCCGATCATACAACGGGTGTGTGAGAGAATCACAAAAAAGAATGCAGGGGGAACCAAGTGGGCTGCAGTCATACAACCATACAGGCAGAGAGAGAGAGAGAGAGAGAGAGAGAGAGAGAGAGAGAGAGAGAGAGAGAGAGAGAGCGGAGGAGGGAGGGAGGGACGGAGGGAGGGAGAGAGAGCAACGGAGAGCGAGAGCTGGTAAGTCACATGATGTCGAGTGCAGAATAATTTTCCTTGCCAGTCGGATCGTCGTGGTTGCCATGAATAATGAACACTGGAAGCGAGACATTCAGATTTTCGTCCTGCCAGTTCACGACCATCTCCTGCACATCGGCAAGCCATCACAACGACTGCATTGAGCGCAGAGGGTCGCGAAAAGGGCTGCCAGCACGCATGTGCTGTTCGCAAAACTGCACTGAGTCCGCGTCAATCGTGTGAGGCTCAGGGCAGTTCCTCATTTTCATCGCCAAGCGCTCGAACGTCGATTGGCTCGACCCTGACCTGCCCAACACGAGCGTTAGCCCTCAGCGTGTGAGATTAGTCTCAACACCCCTAAGCACTATATCGCGGGCAATGTTTGTACAGGAAATATGCAGCACAGAGGTTGACACTGTTGCTCAAAGAGAGCTCATAGGCTGTGACAAATCTGACGAATCGCGAGACCAGGAGGGAACTTTCCTCACGATCACCAAAACATGCTTTCTTGAACATCTTGATGGTGCGCACCATTGCCGAACGCGAGGGTTTATTATCGTCAAAAAGATCCCCGCCGAGGAGCAGGAAGTCGGAGTGATATTCGTTTGCCTTCTCGAGCACCTGCCCCGCCTCCACATCAGCGAACTCTACAGGCCGCTGCGGGGGCAGAACAGCTACACATCAGCATGGCATAGAAGCATGGGGAACAAGCCTCCTCGACTGCGCGAAAGCTGTCGTCCTTCCGCACTTCGTGGCTCTCTTTGTGCCCGAGGTGATTATCCGTGCTTACGAAGATCCGCAGCACGTCGTCACCAGGCGGTGCAGGCACTCTACTTCTGGCAGCAGGGGCTTGCTCTCGAGAAGTCTGTCGTCTTCCATCAGCGGAAGCTGCTCCTGGCATGCCGCTTCCGTCCTCGGCGCCGCAGACTTGCAAGCTGAGGAGCAGCGAACTTGCAGCGAACTACACGAAGCTGGAAACCCTGAAATCCGCGAGAAAGCAGAGTTTGTTCAGGTCGCTGGCGTGAAACGAGGTTCGCTGGCGTGAGGAAGACCGGTTGCCCGTGGTCAATACGCGGCTGGGCGATGGAAATTTCTCTATCAGACGCCTTGCAGACATCTGCGCACCTCTCGCTGGCGTCGTTGCAAGAAGAGCTTGCCGTGACTGCAGCGGAAGTTCGGGGCCCAGACCACTGGGTTCAACTTGCGCCCTACGCGAACTCGGGCTCTGCGGGCCAACAAATGGCTAAAACCAACCATCCTGGCCCGACAGGTCGATCGCTGGAGAGATGCGTACTACACCATTCGCGCCGAGTGTGACAGCTTGCGAGAACGGTGGGAGCTCCAGCTCTCGACTGACCCATGTACACATGAGGCTCGCTGAAGACGCGCCTATGGCCAGATGTCTGCTGGATACGGCCCGCGACCAGCGGCTGGTGAAGACTCTACAAACGGAAGTGACACGGCTTGAGACCGCATCGCAGAGCGCGGAGCGAGAGAGTCGGACCGTGGCACGATACGGTCACCTCGAGGCGATCGCCGCACGCGCCAAGCTTCATGAATGCAAGGCCTGCGCCGGCACGGGCGTCTACGAGCCAGCACCAGGGGGCGCTGGAGTGCACGCTTCCGCATCGATACAGACACTCAAGTTCCCCTTCTGCGTTGACCAAGAGTCTCAAACCCCACCGAGATTCGAGTCTCCGTACCGCCAGTCGTCGCCGCCGCCCAGCCCACGCCGAGCCGCGCCCACAAGCCCACGCGAAGAGCCGCCATGGACGAGGGCTCCGCGGAGCTCCACACGCCGTGCGACAGAGGTTTCAGGGTTCTTGGACGCCACACCAGGGTCGAGCCCCGCGCAATTCCATACGCCGCCCTCGTCGCTGCGGGGCGCCACGGACGACCGCGCGGGCCCCGCGAGTCCCGCACGGGCGGGCGCGGCCGACGAGGGACTGCGCGAGAGGCATCTCGAGAGTCAATCTATCAGTGCGGAGCGCGCGGCCCTCGAGGCGGAAGTGGCACGGCTCGAGGCCCAGCTGGCGGCGTCGCGTGCTGGTCTTCGCGAGGAGACCTCGCGTCAGGAGGCGGCGCGGGAGCTGCGCGTGCCGCTCACGCTGTGCGGGGTCGGGGTGCGGCTGGAAGACGGCGAGGGCGCGCCGCGGGTCGCGTGGCTGCACGGCGGGTTTTCGGCCGAGTCCAGCGGGGCGGTCCGCGCGGGCGATCTGCTTGTGGCCGTCGATCGCCGGCGAACGGTGGGCGTCTCGGCGGACGCCGTGGCCGCGTGGCTCCGCGGCCCGCGCGGCACCCCCGTGTCTCTACTGCTGCGGCGCGGTGGCCGGGTGGACGGCGTCCGCCTGCGCCGCGGCAAGTGGGGCCCGGAGCACGCGGTGAGATGGACGGCCCGTCCATGCCCTGGAGCGCGGCGGCGCCCTCCAGGGGCCTCGAGCCGTTGGCTGAGCTGGGGGCGGCGCGCGGCATCAGGTGGTTGCGGGCGAAGACCAAGACGGCGATTTCGGCGCGCGCGCGGAAGTGAGCGCGCGCCGCCTCCCCGTGCGGGGCGAGCGAAGCCGCTGCCTCTCAAGCGCGCCACGCCATCGGCCTCCACGCGGAAGAGCGCCCCCCGCCTCCCTTTGGAGGGTCGTCGCCATGCGCCCCCGGCCGGAGCCTTGCAAACGCCGGGGTCGTCTCGCACAGCCGCGGCGTGCAGGTGTGAGGCGCCCCTCGCGACTCGCAGGAGAGGTCGGCATGGACCAGGTTTAGGGTTTAAGGCTGGAGTGGTAGAGGCGCTCTGTGGCACAGAGTCTGTGCACCCTCGAGGATTTGGGGCGGGGGCTCGCGCGCGTGCGGCGGCCGCGGATGTGCCGAGACGCGGGCCAGCAGATTCTCTCAACATTCACTGAATGTTTCATCATGCCCGCCACTCTTGAGACTTGCCGAGCAGATGCATGCAACCAAGCCTACCGAACGCTCCACTGGTCCCGGAAGACAGCCTGTCCCTACGCAAACCAGAACCCCCCGCACGATCCCACAAATGGCGGGAGCGACGAGACCTCAGACCTCTCAAGACTGGACCGTCAGGCGCTGGAGATACTCCATGAAAGTCTGGAAGGACACGTCATCTGTCTGGATGATCTCGCCACCGCCGCCGAAGCCGCCGCCGCCGCCGCCGCCCTGCTGGTTGTGCGTCGAGGACGGGTTCACCTTCGAGAGCAGGAAGCGCGCCTGCGAGCCATGCTGGTTGCAGTCGACAAAGCGCGGGTAAGGGAAACGCTCTCGCATCAGCTCCTTGGCCTCCTCCTGCGGCGCTTCGAGCATCTGCTTGAACGAAGCGTACTCTTCTTGCTCGTGGTAGTTCTGACGCTTCCACTCGGCGATCGTCTCGCCGTGGAAGACAACGACGTTGAAGTACGTGTCAAGCAGCAGGATGCGGTCTGGCGAGATGGACGAAACATCAAGCAGCACAGGCCCAGGAGGATGGTTGAATGAGTAGGCGAGAAGGGAGGGCTGGATCATGAGCGTGCCATGTGTGACGCCCTCAGTGAGGAGGTAGATGCGGAAGAAGGCAGTCTCATCTGGGGATGAGCCGAAAACGTGCAGAAATTGCGAGCGGCGCAGGTTGAACATGAATTGCGGGTAGATGGAGAAATTGGGGGCGAGGCGGAACGACTGCTGGTCGTCCTTGCGGTACTCGGCGAACTTCTGGCAGAGCTGGATCAGCTTGCGGTCCAGCCAGCGCAGGATGTCGAAGCTCTCCTCGGCCTCCGCCTTGTGCACTGCCCACCGCGCCATTAGCAGCGCCGTGGCCTCCTGGTCGAAGGATGCCCCCACCTCCATCCAGCCGTGTGCACCAAGCTTGTTCTCCCCCCCGGGCTCCGCTGTGGCCCACGGCTGCGCAAGCGTCGTGACGCGCAGGCGGTACTGCCCCGTGGAGTGGATGTAGCGCGTCTGAAACTGCGTATAGCGCATCGACCCCTGCGGAATCTGCTGCCCAGCAGCGGTCGTAACCTCAAAAAAGACCGATACCGTCGTCGAGGGCGAGAGGCCGCACAACTTCCACGCCGAAGTCCCCCCCTGCCCGATCTCGGACTCGGCAACCGATTGCGACTTCTTGTTCATTGTAAGGCAGCATCCAATCGCCCCAGCCACCTTGAACTCGCGCGACGTGATCACCTCCAGCTCGCCATTGAACGCCATTTTCAGATTGTTTTCGTCGTCGCGCGCAAAGATGCGCTTGAAGGACTCCTTGAAGATGATGTTGGAGAAGGTGTCCGTCTGCACGATGGCGCCGCCAGTCTTCTCCACGCAATCCTTCATCTCCGCCACGCCGCACTGGTCCAGCGCGCAGGCGAACACATCGACGATGTGGCCGTTGTTCACGCAGCGCTGAGCGAGTCCTTGGTAGAACTTGGTAGCGCTCTTGTGGAACTTGGCCTGCGACGAGTCGTTTTCGATGTCCGTGTGGCCGCGCATCGGCTCCTCCTTGTCGACCGCAACCACCTGCCCGGGACCCTCCGTGCACGGCCCACCGAGGAACATCATGATTCGCGCGGGATTGTGCGGCGACGAGCACTCGAGCAGGCCGACAGCAACCGCGAGCGCGACACCCGTGCACCGCAGCGGGCGGTGCTCGGGCTTAACGGGCCACGGGTCGTGAGTGAGTCCCTCCAGCACGCTGCCGAGCATGAAAAGCGGATGTTAGGTACTGAATTCTCTCGTGAGGGCATCCCCGCCAGAACGGTCACGCGGGAGTTGCTGTCAAAGAGCACATGCATGCCGCTTAGGCGGGTCAGGACCTGTTGATGTTGAACTCGCAGTCTGTGTACGGCTGGATGAACCGCGCCGTTTGGTCGGGGTTAGCGCCGCGCATGCCGCGCGGGCCGAGTCCAAGAAAGTCTTGCACCGTCTGGGTGGTCACATCCTTATTGCCGCGGAACACGTAGCACTTCGGCATCAGCTCTGAATCGAGCTCGTGCACCTGCCGCCACCAAAACCACTTGCTCACCCGCCTGCCACGCACCTTACGCAGCTGCAGCGCGCACAGCGCTCCAAGTGGCTCTCCCACTCTTAAGCGGCAGCCTATATTTCACGTGCTGCACGGCAGGGCGCGGTGCCGGACCTGAACGGTGGTGCCATAGGTGATGAGGGCGACGCGCGAATTCTCGGGAATCAGGTTGAGCGCCATCATCAAGGAGTCCTTGAGCGCCTGCAGCTCCTTTTCCTTGCCTGGGACAAAAAAGTGGGCGTCACGCCACCGCCGGATTGGAATGATGAAATGACAAGTGGAGCAAGGCGCTGGGCAGGTCAGGGATAGCGAACCGCTCGTGTCGACGACGAGCAGGAAGATCGGGGGGGCCGAGTATGGGCGCTGGAGCTGGTACTCAATCGTGGTGAACTGAGGGATCAGCTCTGCGGGAAGGTTAGACTCGTTAATGTCGGCGTAGTGGTGTGGGAAGTGATTGCGCGTCGTGCAGAAGGGGCACATCCACATGCGGTTCCGGAAGTCGACTTGGCAATACGGGTTCAGCACACTGCCGCACGGACCCTTGCAGATGATCGGCTCATAGGGCAGCGGAGGCGGCCCATCCGTAATCACTTTGAGAGGTGTGTAGTGGCAACCCAGCGGCACAATGCACCGCGTAGCCTCCAGTCGGCTGGTCGGCCATGTGGAGAAGCTGAAGCGCACGCCGTCGCTCTCCTCTTGAGCGTGGAAATCCATAGCTACCCCACGGCGACCTAGATCGCGCCCTCAGGACAAGATCTTCCCTCGGGTACGCGCTTCAAGCAGCGCACTTGCACGACTCCTCTCTGCGCACACAGCCTCACGCAGAGTGACGTGCACCTCAGCGTCCACCGCGCTGTTGATTCGGTTCAGCGCCCGCGACTACGTGGCCCGAAAAACAATTCTTTTATCCGGCACCCCGTTTACGGTCCGTCAATTTCGATGTTTGACCGCCAGCTCTCTCGCCACGAGGGCGCACTGAGGAGATCGTCAGATAATCGGCCGTCTATCGTAGCTGTTCCTTGTTGACTCAGAGCAGACGTTCCACCCTGGTGTCTCTGACAGGCGAAAAATGGCTTTTGGTGCGTTGTGGTACGGGGGAACGGTCAAGAAGTTGAGGACACTCGGCATCAACGCAGAGCACATTTCAGATCCGCGGGCGAAATTTCAGGCTGCACTGCGTGCTATCGTGATGTCCCCTCGCTCCTCGCAGTGTGTATGCACAAAAGCGCAGTGTTTAATGAACTTGCCTATCAAGGTGGTGCAGCAGCGGCGCGCAGGCGGGCACGCCAAGTAGCATCAATGCCGATGGCATCCAGGTAGGCCTCCACTGAGCCGTAAGCCTCGCACATGTGCAAGATAGTGCTCTCCATCGTCGCGGCCTCAGCGCCCGTAAACTTCTGTCGGTCGAGGGTGCGGGGCGCCTTCCCTGGCTCCACACGCTCCTCCTTGATCCCCCCAAGTGCGATTTCGTCCATCCCGTCCGAACGAGCGTAGTCAGCGACAACTTCCTCATGCGAGGCGCCCACAGCGAGCAATAGCAGCGCCGAAAGAAGCCCTGTGCGGTCCTTTCCCAGTCTGCATTGGATTGCGATTGAACCGCAGTCTGCTGGAGGCGAACGCTCGAGCAGCGTTATGAGCAG
>Ga0209309_10005034_pt1 | contig 10655 bp, 11 predicted proteins | sample COGITO_mtgs_1204_2_FD_184807 | JGI IMG/M metagenome (GOLD analysis project Ga0209309, IMG submission 184807) | Pelagic marine microbial communities from North Sea - COGITO_mtgs_120412 (SPAdes) (version 2) | ecosystem: Environmental > Aquatic > Marine > Epipelagic ...
GGCCATCCAGATGATGCTGAATCTGGTCGAACCGCAAAGCTCGGGCATCGGCGGCGGTGCGTTTCTGGTGTTCTGGGATGCCTCGCAGCAGCGGCTGACGACGCTGGATGGCCGCGAAAAGGCCCCACTGGCCGCCACACCTGACTACTGGCTGGGCGCTGACGGTGAACCGATGGGGTTCTGGGATGCGGTGACGGGCGGGCGCTCGGTCGGCGTTCCCGGCACGCTGGCGCTGCTGGATCAACTGCACGCACAGCACGGGCGCACCCCGTGGGCCGACCTGCTGCAACCTGCCATTGATACGGCTGAGAACGGATTTGAAATCAGCCCCCGCATGGCTGACAGCATTGCAGGCGCGGCAGACCGTGACCTCGCCCTGTTCCCCGATACCGCAGCATATTTCTTCCACGATGACGGCACCCCGCGTGAGGCAGGCGAAACCCTGACCAATCCCGACTTTGCCCGCAGCCTGCGCCTGATCGCGGCGGACGGCATCGCCCCCTTCTATACCGGAGCCATTGCCGGCGACATCGTTGCCGCCGTGCGCACCGAAACCAATCCCGGCATTATGACACTGCAGGATCTGGCCGACTACAATGTGGTGGAACGGAACCCCGTTTGCGTTCTGTACCGCCAGCACGAGGTGTGCGGCATGGGCCCACCCTCCTCCGGTGCGCTGACTGTGGGGCAAATGCTGGGCATCCTCGATAACTTCGACCTGTCCACCATGTCCGAGGCCGAGGCGTGGCACCATTATATCGAGGCCGCGCGCCTGTCCTACGCCGATCGCGGCAAATACATGGCCGACAGCGATTTCGTGGACATGCCGACCGAGGGCTTGATTGAACCCGGCTATCTGGCCAGCCGCGCTGACCTGATCGACCCCGCCACAACCATGGGCCGGGCAGAGGCTGGAACCCCCGAGTGGGATGAAACCCGACTGTGGTCGCCGGATACAAATCTGGATCGCCCCGGCACCTCGCATATGGTCATCGTGGATCGCTACGGCGACATGGTGTCCATGACCACGACCATCGAAACCGGCTTTGGCAGTCGCGTGATGACCGGCGGCTTTTTGCTGAACAACGAGATGACGGACTTCTCCTTCCGCCCCGAGGGCGACGACGGCCCCGTCGCCAACCGGGTTGAAGGTGGCAAGCGTCCCCGCTCCTCCATGGCGCCTACGATTGTGCTGACCGATGGCCAGCCGTCGATCCTGATCGGCTCCCCCGGAGGCAGCCGCATCATCAACTACGTGGCCGGTAGCCTCGTGCGGATGATCGATATGGGCATGGACCCACAGGCCGCGATCAATGCGGGCCACATCGTCAACCGCAATGGCACCACCGATCTGGAGGAAGGCACCCCCGCCGCCGATATGATCGAGGCGTTTTTGGAGTTCGGTCAGGACACCAATGTCGCCAACCTCAACAGCGGCCTGCACGTCATCACCATCGCCCCCGATGGCACCCTGACCGGCGCCGCTGATCCCCGCCGCGAAGGCATCGCAATGGGTCAATAGACGCGAAATCCGGGCGGGCCTCGGCTCGCTCGGAAATTAACAGGACGTCACCACCGCGTTAACAAATTCTGTCCTCCGCACCGCAGCCATAGGGCAGCCACACCGCAGCCTGCCATTTCGCCGCAGGAACCCACAATTCCGCCACCCGTTAACCTTCTGCATCATCTGAACAGGAGGACACCTGATGGGCATACAAGTTGGCGATACAGTCGAATGGAATTGGGGCAACGGAACCGGCACAGGACAGGTCGTCAAACGCTACACGCGAAAGACAACCCTGACGATCAAGGGCACCGAAATCACCCGCGATGCAGATGACGAAAACCCCGCCTTCCGCATCGAACAGGATGACGGAGACGAGGTTTTCAAATCCGATAGCGAATTAACAAAAGCGTAAAGTATCAGTCGCTTACTCAGCAGGCAGCGGCGCAACCACACGGCTGCGACGGATCACATAGATCGCAGACACAGCCGACAGGCCCGCCGCGCCAAGCATCATGAACAGCAGCGGCCAGACACCGCTCTCAACACTCAACAACGCACCGGTAATCGCGGACAGCGCCGCTCCGCCACCAATCATCAGCGCCCCGCCCAAACCGGACGCAGACCCCGACAAATGCGGCCGTACACTGACCATACCGGCATTGGCCGAGGGCAGCGTCAAACCATTACCCATGCCGACCAAAAACATAGGCCCGAACAGCGCCATGGGATGCGATAAACCTATTCCAAACAACAGGATAGACAACGCCGCGCCGCTGACCGCCGTGGTGGCCCCGATCAACATCATCCGGTCCAACCCCACCTGCGCCGCATAGCGACCCGACAGAAAATTGCCGATCATGTAACCGAATGCAATCAAAGCGAAATACAGCCCGAACGCCGCCGGACTCAGCCCCAGAATCACAGTCGCCACAAACGGCCCGCCGCCCAGCAACGCAAAGAACGCGCCAGACGCGAACGCCGCCACCAGCGCGTATCCCCAAAACCGCCGTGATGTCAGCAGCTCCGGATAGGCCGCAAACTGCGCTCCGAACGATGCCGATCGGGTGTGGTTCGTCTCACCCATATCGGCCCAAACCACGTAAAACATGCCTAGTCCCGCCGCGATCAGAAACGCCACGCTGCCATGCCAGCCAAAGAAATACTCCAGCTGCCCGCCCAGCGTCGGCCCGATCATCGGCACCACAGACATGCCCATAGTTACATAGCCAATCATGCTGGCCGCACGGTCAGGGCCCACCATATCGCGCACCACAGCACGGCTCAGCACCATGCCCGATGCGATCACCGCTTGCAGGAAGCGAAACGCCAGAAACGCTTCGATACTTTGCGCCAACAGACACCCGACGGTGGCCAAGACAAACACACCAAGGGACACCAGCATCACCGGCCTGCGCCCATAGCGGTCCGACAGCGGCCCGATAAAGATTTGCAGCAGCGCCGTCACACCTAGATAAGCCGAAATCGCAAGGGAAACAGTGGCATAGTCCGTCGCGAACCACGTTGCCATGCTGGGCAGAGATGGCAAATAAATGTTCATGTTCAGCGCGCCGATGCCCGCGATCAGAACCAATGTGATGATATGCGGAGGTGTCTTGCGGTTGAGCCATTTGCTCTGCACGGGTGCGTGCACGGTCGTGGTATCGGCCATGAATACTCCAGGCGGTTGAATCCGCTTGTAGGGTGGGGCGGCCAGGCCATCCGGTGAACGGGGGTCGGTCGTCATATGGAAAGTTCGCAGGAGACTGCAAGTTCCTTAAGTGGGGCCAATTTTCAATACGCCAAGAGTATGGGTACAATCTTGCTGGCTTGATCGGCCATTGCCCTCGTGGCAGGATGATATGAACGACCGTTCACAAAGAGCGGCCAGCATGAAAAATAGGGGAACTCCGCATGAACGATCCAATCGTTATCGTCGGCGCGTCACGCACACCTATGGGCGGCTTTCAGGGTGAGCTTTCGGGCGCCACAGCATCGCAACTGGGCGGCGCAGCCATCGCGGCGGCACTGGCGGGCAGCACGGTTGATGCTGCGGATGTGGATGAGCTGTTGATGGGCTGCGTTCTGCCCGCAGGTCAGGGTCAGGCCCCTGCACGGCAGGCCGGATTCGCAGCAGGACTTGGCGAAAACGTTCCCGCGACAACCCTGAACAAGATGTGCGGGTCGGGCATGAAAACGGTGATGATGGCGCATGATCAGCTCGCACTTGGCAACGGCAAGATCGTTGTCGCGGGCGGAATGGAGAGCATGACCAACGCCCCCTACCTGCTGCCCAACATGCGCGGCGGCGCCCGTTTGGGCCACGCGCAAACCGTGGACCACATGTTTCTCGACGGGTTGGAGGATGCCTATGACAAGGGCCGCCTGATGGGCACCTTTGCCGAGGATTGCGCCGAAACCTACCAGTTCACGCGTGAGGCACAGGACGCCTACGCGCTTGCCTCGCTCGAACGCGCCTTGGCCGCTGATTTCACGGGGGAGGTTGCGCCTGTCACGATCACAACCCGCAAGGGCGACGTGACGATTGCAGCCGACGAACAGCCGCGCAACGCCCGCCCTGATAAAATCCCCACCCTCAAACCCGCGTTTCGCAAGGACGGCACCGTGACCGCCGCCAACTCCTCCAGCATCTCGGACGGGGCAGCCGCGCTGGTTCTGATGCGTGAGAGTGAGGCCAAGGCACGCGGCCTGAAAATCCGCGCCCGCATTATGGGCCATGCCAGCCACGCACAGGCCCCCGGCCTGTTCACGACCGCGCCGGTGCCTGCTGCAAAAACCGTGCTGGACCGGCTGGGTTGGACCATCAATGACGTGGATCTGTTTGAGGTAAATGAGGCATTTGCCGTAGTTCCCATGGCGTTCATGGCCGAAACCGGCGCGCCCCACGATAAGGTCAACGTCAACGGCGGCGCCTGTGCGCTAGGCCACCCAATCGGCGCTTCTGGCGCGCGGATCATCGTGACGCTGCTCAACGCGCTAGAAAAACGCGACCTGAAACGCGGGCTGGCGGCGATCTGCATCGGCGGTGGAGAGGGCACCGCCCTAGCTATTGAGCGTGACTGACGACGCGCCCCGCACGCTCAGCACGGCCCCTGACTGGACCTATCTGCTGCGCGAGTTTGCGGAGATGTATCGCCTTGGCTCCGCTGGTGGGTCGCACAAAATACGCGGCCACCAGCATCGTGTACGGCAGGCGATCAGCCGCACGATCAGCACGGATGCGCAGATTTCGGGCCGCCTGCCTGAGGATAAGCCCGTCACCGCCCACCTGCGTCGCGCGCTGGATCAGGGGCGGCGCGAACGGATGCAAAGCGTCATTCGCGCCGTGGATGCGGTGTTGCCAGAGCTAAGCTGGCTGTACGGATACGATAAGGTTCCCAAGGGCTTGGCGCAGAAATACGCCTATGCTGAAATTGCAGGCCCGCAGGGACCGGTGCGCACGCAGGATGTCATCCTCGGGCTTGTCCTCTTCGCGCCCCGAACCACATATCCTGCCCATGCCCATGACGGATTGACCGAGAGTTACTATACTCTGTCAGGGGCGGTCAGTGAGAATGACGATGGCGTATTCGCGCCCGGCTCACTGATATTCAACCCGCCGGGGCGGACCCACCGCATTACCACGGGCGATCACGAGCCGACTTTGCTCGCCTATGCGTGGGAGGGGCCGACCCTGCTGGAACAGAAAATGAAGTTCTCCCGTTCTCAGAAAGGACGCAATTAACATGGCTAAAACCGTCAACGATTATGTCTCCTCCGCCAAGTCCGAGGTTCCCGCGATCAGCGTCGCAGATGCGATGAAACTGCACGGCCGCGACGACGTCACCTTTGTCGATGTGCGTGAGCCGCCTGAAACCGCCCAAGGCAAGATCGCCGGAGCCGAGGCGATCCCCCGCGGCACGCTGGAGTTCGCGCTGGATCAAACCGCGCCATCGGGCAAACCTGCCTTTGCCGACTCCGCAAAAACCTATGTGTTTTACTGCGCATCCGGCGGTCGCGCCGCGATGGCCGCACAAACCGCGCTGTCGATGGGGCTGGCCAAGGCGCACTCCATGGAAACCGGCTTTGGCAATTGGAAATCTGACGGCGGGCCAACAGAATGAGCATCCGCCCCGTTTCCGATATGGTCGCCGCCGCCAACGCCGAGGTTGCGCACATGCCCGCAGCCGACGCGCTGGCCCTGCACGGGCAGGAGGGCATCACCTTCGTCGATCTGCGCGATCCGCGTGAATTGAGCCGCGACGGCATGATTCCCGACGCCTTTCACGCCACACGCGGAATGCTGGAATTCTGGATCGACCCCACCTCCCCCTACGCCAAGGAGGTGTTCCAGTCCGGAAACCGGTTCGTCTTCTATTGCGCATCCGGTTGGCGATCCGCACTGGCGGCCAAGGCGGCGCAGGATATGGGGCTGCAAAACGTCTCCCACATCGAGGACGGATTCGTCGGCTGGAAAAAGGCTGGCGGCCCGATCGCTGAATCACCAAAGAAATCTGGAGTTTAAAATGGCGGTTGTCACAACTTTACAAGAGAGCGATCCTGTAATCCGAAGGAATCCATCAGAGACGGAATGTTCGTTTCGCACCGGTGTGGTAGGGGGTGAGTTACTAATTCAACTCGAAAGTTACGGTAGCAGCACGCGTAAATTTAAGAATCAGCCGAGCCAAACGCTCCAATTCGATCGAGACACAGCAGAACAGCTGATTGAACTACTCCAGAAAGCACTTGAGACGCACCGATGCTGACCGATGACCAAACGATGATCCGTGACACTGCCCGCGCCTTTGCCCGCGACCGCCTCGCCCCCGGCGCCATGGCGCGTGAGGCAGCGGCGGCGATTGAGCCCGAGGTGCGCGCCGAGTTGGGCGAACTGGGGTTCCTTGGCATGACCATTGTTCCGGAGTGGGACGGTGTCGGTGCGGACTATGTCAGCTATGCGCTGGCGTTGGAGGAACTGGCCAAGGGCGACGGCGCGGTCTCCACCATGGTCAGTGTTCACAACGCACCGTTTCTCGCCATCCTCGACCGGTTTGCCACCGATGCGCAAAAGGAAACGTGGCTGAAACCTGCCGCGCGAGGCGAACATATCGGCTGTTTCGCCCTGACTGAAAGCCACGCGGGATCAGACGCATCCGCCCTGCGCACCAAGGCCGTGAAGCATAACGACCGCTACGTTGTGAACGGTGCAAAACAATTCATCTCCTCCGCCCGCATTGGGGGTGCGACGATCATCTTTGCCGTGACTGACCCTGCGGCGGGCAAGCGGGGGCTGTCAGCGTTCTACGTTACCAACGACACACCGGGTTTTCTGGTGTCCAAGGTTGAGGAAAAGCTGGGCCAGAAGGCATCAGACACCTGCGCCCTGACCTTTGATGACATGGAGCTGCCGTTCGAAAACCGGATCGGAGAGGAGGGCGACGGATACCGCATCGCGCTCAGCTCGCTTGAAACCGGCCGTATCGGCATCGCTGCGCAGGCCGTGGGCATGGCGCAAGCCGCATTTGACGCGGCGCTGGTTTACGCCCGTGATCGGCAAAGCTTCGGCAAGGCGATTTTCGATCATCAGGCGGTCCAGTTCCGGTTGGCCGACATGGAGACGGAGATCGAGGCCGGACGCCAGCTGGTCCTGAACGCCGCCCGAATGAAGGACGCCGCTGTGCCCTGCCTGCGTGAGGCTGCGATGGCCAAGCTTTTCACATCCGAAATGGCCGAACGCGTGTGTTCCGGCGCGATCCAGACGCTGGGCGGATACGGCTACCTCAGCGAATACGGCATCGAGAAAATCTATCGCGACGTGCGCGTGTGCCAGATTTACGAGGGCACATCGGACATCCAGAAAATTCTCATTGCACGTCAAATGGCGTCATAACGGAACTCTGCACTGGCCTACGGGGTTAAGCCATCAACCCCATAGGAGCCAATGTGATGAGCAAACAAGACCTTAGCTGGACGATCCCCGTCATGCGTGCCGGATACGCCGGGCGCGGTATCGTATACCTCGTCGTGGCGGGCGTGTCGCTGTACACCATTCTGGTCGGTGGTCAGGCCGAGGGAACATCCGAGGCGCTGGCCTCGATCCGTGACAGTGCGTGGGGCGTGCCGGTGCTGGTGCTGATCGCGCTGGGAATGTTGGCCTATGCAGTCTGGCGCGTTGTCGATTCCACCTATGATCTGGAGGATTACGGCACAGACGCCAAGGGGCTTATCGCGCGTGTCGGCATGATCGTCACGGGAACGTTGCACCTGACAATCGGTATGCTGGCAATAATCGTCCTGCTGAAGCGCGGCAGCGAGGGCGGATCCGGCATTGCGGATGCCGTGTCCATGGTTCTGGGTCTGCCTGCTGGCCGCGCACTGGTTGTGCTGGGTGGGCTGGTGACAGTGGGCGCTGGCATCTACTACCTGCGCAAGGCGTGGAAGCGCAAATATCGTGACGTTCTTGCCGCCAACCACTTTACCCGCAACTGGGATCCACTGCTGCGTGCAGGCGTTGCCGCGCAAGGTCTGATCGTGGGGCTGATCGGTAGCTTCCTGACTTATGCGGGTCTAACAGCAGACCCTCAAAAGGCCGGCGGCGTGGGCGAAGCATTCTCATGGCTGCACCAACAGGCCTATGGCCAGTTTCTGGTGATCGCGGTGTGTGTCGGCCTGCTAGGCTTTGCGCTGTTCTGCTTTGTGAATGCCGCCTATCGCATCATTCCCAAGGCTTCGAGCGACGACATTGAAAGCCTCGCCAAACACCTGAGCGACAAGGCGAAACAGGGTGCGCAGGCGGCTGCACGCTAGGCTGGACTTCCCAGTTGGGTCAGTGAACACTCCCCTAAAATAAGGGGAGAACATCATGAAACTCGACAATTCCATCGCTGCAATCGTGACCGGCGGCGCGTCCGGTCTGGGCGAAGCGACGGCGCGCGCCTTGGCCGAACAGGGCGTGCGTGTCGCCATTCTAGATCGCGATGCCGATCGCGGCGAAAAGGTCGCCAGCGACATTGGCGGCACATTCGTTAGCGTCGATGTATCAGACGCTGCCAGCGTGACCACAGCACTGGAAACCGCCCGCACCGCCCATGGGCAGGAACGCATCTGCGTTAATTGCGCGGGCATCGCATGGGCCATCAAGACCGTGGATCGTGAGGGCAACGCCCATGACCCCGATGCCTTCGCCAAAACCATTTCCGTCAATCTGATCGGCACGTTCAACGTGGCCAGCCAATCTGCCGCCGGAATGGCGAAGGCTGATCCGATCACTGACGACGGTGAGCGCGGGTTGATCGTCAACACGGCATCGGTCGCAGCCTATGACGGGCAAATCGGACAGATCGCCTATGCCGCATCCAAGGGTGGCGTGGTTGGCATGACCCTGCCCATGGCCCGCGACCTGTCCCGTTCGGGCATTCGCGTCAACGCCATCGCCCCGGGCCTGTTCCTGACCCCGATGTTGGAGAGCCTACCGCAGGAGGCGCAGGATTCACTCGGTGCGCAGGTGCCCTTCCCCGCCCGCCTTGGCAAACCGGCCGAATATGCGGCGCTGGTCGCGCATATGGCGCAAAACTCGATGCTGAACGGTGAGGTCGTGCGTCTGGATGGTGCAATCCGCATGGCGCCGCGCTGAACCCTGAAACGAAAATGGCCGCGCCCCACGGGGCACGGCCATCGAAATCGCGATGTAACGAAGATTAGTTCTTCGCGTAATATTCCACGACGAGGTTCGGTTCCATCTGAACCGCGTAAGGAACGTCGCCCAGCGAAGGCATACGAACGAACACAGCCGACAGCTTGGAGCTATCGCAATCCAGATACTCAGGCGTGTCACGCTCGGAGGAGGACATTGCTTCCATGATAGCGGTCATCTGGCGTGATTTCTCACGAACCTGAATCAGATCGCCTTCCTTAACGCGGTAGGATGCGATGTTGACCTTCTGGCCGTTCACGGTGACGTGGCCGTGGTTTACGAACTGCCGTGCTGCGAAAATGGTCTGAACCCACTTTGCGCGGTACACAACAGCGTCCAGACGGCTTTCCAGCAAACCAATCAGGTTCTCACCGGTATCGCCGCGCACACGCTCGGCTTCGGTGTAGATGCGACGGAACTGCTTTTCAGTCAGATCGCCGTAGTAGCCTTTCAACTTCTGCTTTGCGCGCAGCTGAAGTCCGAAATCAGAGAGCTTACCCTTACGGCGCTGACCGTGCTGGCCGGGGCCGTACTCGCGACGATTTACCGGGGACTTGGGACGACCCCAGATGTTTTCGCCCATGCGACGGTCGAGCTTGTACTTGGCAGACGTGCGTTTGGTCACGATCTGGATCCTTTCTGTGGCGCAAATGCGCGATGTGAAAGGTGCTTTCCTCTCCCGATCAACTTGCGAAGTTCGGGCGACAGGGTTCCCCTTGCAGGGACCACAAACACCAAGGCCCGAACGGCGTTCGCCAATCCGGGATGGGCGGGTTATACGGACCCAAACGGGGGAGTCAACACAGGCCCCTTAATGGGCGCGATAATTCCGCCCGTCACCGGCTGTTACCTTGCGTTTGGGCGTGAGGATATTTGGAGAATACGATGCTGAGCTATCAACACGCCTACCACGCCGGCGGGCCTGCCGATGTCCACAAACACATCGCATTGGCCCGCATTTTGCGCGCGCTAACGGCAAAGCCGCGCGGCATTACCTACATGGAAACCCATGCGGGGCGCGGTCTGTACGACCTGACCAGCAAGGAAAGCCTGAAAACAGGTGAGGCAGCCGAAGGGATCGAGGTTATCGACCTGGGCGACGAACCCTTTGCCGAGAGTTTGGAGCTGGTGCGGGAAATGAACGGCCCAAATGCTTATCCCGGTTCCCCCTGGCTGGCAGCGTCGATGATGCGCGATCAGGATTCGATGCACTTGATGGAGCTGCACCCCGCAGAACATGCGGCCCTGTGCCAAACCCTGCCCGGTGCCGCGATTCAAAAACGCGACGGGTATGAGGGCGTGATGGAGCTGTCCCCGCCCGAGCCTCGCGCCGGTATGGTGCTGATAGACCCCTCGTACGAGGTGAAAACCGAATATGCGCAGGCTGGCGAGTTCATGCGCAATCTGGTGCGCCGCAGCTGGCCCGAGGCGTGCGTGATGGTCTGGTATCCGATCCTG
>Ga0209309_10005046_pt1 | contig 10644 bp, 10 predicted proteins | sample COGITO_mtgs_1204_2_FD_184807 | JGI IMG/M metagenome (GOLD analysis project Ga0209309, IMG submission 184807) | Pelagic marine microbial communities from North Sea - COGITO_mtgs_120412 (SPAdes) (version 2) | ecosystem: Environmental > Aquatic > Marine > Epipelagic ...
TATTAATCCAGGCGCACAAATTGGTGTTCCGTTTTTTATAGATCATGCTACGGGTGTTGTAATTGGGGAAACCTGTATAATTAAAGATAATGTGAAGGTATATCAGGGAGTTACTTTAGGAGCGCTCTCAGTGAGTAGGGATTTAAGAAATATAAAACGACATCCTACCATAGAAGAAAATGTAACTATATACGCCAATGCTACGATTCTAGGTGGAGAAACAGTAATAGGGGCAAATAGTACTATAGGTGGAAATGTTTGGTTAACTAAATCTGTTCCAAAAAACTCAATGGTTTCCCACACCGCTCAAATTAATATTAAAAATTCGGTAATAAATGAGTAATTCAATATTAAACTTAATTGGGAACACACCTTTGGTGAAAGTTGAAACCCTGATAAAAAATCCAAAGGTTAGTTTATTTCTAAAATTAGAGGGTCAGAATCCTGGAGGAAGTGTAAAAGATCGCGCTGCTTACAATATGATTAAAAGTGCTCTGGAAAGAGGAGATATAAATAAGGAGACACAGCTTATTGAAGCTACAAGCGGAAATACGGGAATTGCATTAGCCATGATCGCGGGTATCTTTAAATTGAATATCGAACTGGTAATGCCAGAAAATTCTACTATAGAAAGAGTCCAGACCATGAGAGCTTTTGGCGCTAAGGTAACATTAACCGATGCCGATGGAGGTATAGAAAATGCCAGAGATTATGCTGAAGAGAAAATGAAGACAGGCGATTATTATATGATCAATCAATTTGCAAATAATGATAATTGGGAAGCGCATTATAAAACAACTGGACCGGAAATTTGGAGAGATACTCATAATGAAATCACTCATTTTGTTTCCTCTATGGGAACTACAGGTACAATTATGGGAACTTCCACTTTTTTAAAAGAGAAAAATAAAAACATCCAAATTATTGGAGTTCAGCCTACAGACAATTCCAGAATTCCAGGAATAAGAAAATGGCCTAAAGAATATTTACCGAAAATATTTAACCCTTCGAAGGTAGATAGAATATTGGAAGTTAGTGATATGGAAGCTAAAGAGATGTCTCAGCGCTTAGCAAAAGATGAAGGAATATTTGCAGGAATGAGTAGTGGAGGAGCAACAATTGCAGCTGTTAGACTTTGTGAAGAATTGGAAGAAGGTGTTGTGGTAAGTATTGTTTGCGATCGTGGTGATAGGTATTTGTCGTCAGACCTCTTTTTGTAAAACTTCAAGGAATTGGATGGTTAATGCAATTCCTTGAAGCCTACTTATTATTACATATATCTATCTATAAAAAGGACATCATTTTTTAGCTTAATAATCACTTAATTACTCACCATTCCTACAAGTGTAGCACTAGGCACAATTTTTACTCTTCGGGTTTTGTTTTCGTTTGCAAGTTTTATCTTATAAACTTCTTTATCTATTTTGTCTTTTTTACCGCTAGCATTATATTTATTGCTAACCATAGTCCAACCTTTATTTTCTAAATAAAGTTGATTCCTTACAGCTGGAGGTAAGACCTTATCTACAAATCTTTGGTGAGTTTCTACTAGATCTCCTTCATTTGTATAAACAGCTTCTAAGTAGCCTTTAGCACTTTTGAAAGTAACCAGAAATTCATCAAAATCGTCTCTATTGATTATCGCGGTGATAAAGTTTTTGAAATCAAAATTTTGTGTCATGAATTTAATTGGATTTTCGGTAAATTCACCAATATAATTTTCAGCTACCTCGCATCTAATTATTCCTAGATCAGATTCAATAGTTATTGCATCTGGATTAAAATTTAATCTAGCTTCATCCAATTGGATAACTTCTTGTGCATGCATTGTGGCAAAACCACAGAGTACGAATAAAAATAAAATCACTTTTTTCATAATAAATGTATTTATGTTAATAATATCTTAAAGATAATAGTGTGATTCTCTATTTACTAGCACTTAAGTAGCACTCAAACTTTTTTGTTTGTTTAATTGAAATCATATCCTTAAAAATTACTACAGATCGTACCTCTTTTTTGCTTTCATTAAACTAATAAGCGTTTTTAGGTTTTTAATTTCCATTTTCTTTCTGGAAATTTTAATGGAGCCATTATTTTTTAATTTCTGAAGATGTCTATTTACAACAGCTCTAGTAGATCCTATCAAGTTTGCAATTTCTTTGTTGGATAGATCGTTAATAAGCTCAAGATTTTGAGATTTTTGATTTACATTTTTAAGTAGAAGGTTTAGTAGTCTAGTAGAAATATCTGCAAAAGTTATATCTGAAACAAAATTTTCCAACATTCTTAATTGCTTTCCTGCGTAAGACAAGATTTGTTGATAGTGTTGCGGATTATCCTTAAGCCAATTCCTTAGATCTTCCATAGGTGCAGCTAAAATTTTTGTATCGTCCAAACACTCATAGTAAACATTGTGTTTAGCACCATCGAGCAAACAATAAAGATCAAAAACATCATTTTTGGTTAATAGGAATAAGGTGAGTTCTTTCCCATTTAAGTCATCTACCTGATACATTTTTATTCTACCAGAGAGGATAATATAAAAATGATAGAATAGTTTTTCCTGATTTAAAATACAGGTGTTTTTTGGCCAACTTTCTTCATGAAAAAGAGAAAGAAATTCTTCAGAAGACTTGGTGTCCATTTTCTGAATTAATTCGCAATCTTTTAATTTTTGTTGGTATTTCCCTATAGGTGTTTGTTTCTTTACCATAATTCAAAAAGTTTGAAGGGGAAAGGGGGTTTTTTGTCTAAGAAAATTAGACAAAAGAATAAGCCTCAGATGGTTTTGAAACTAACTATGGTGATGAATTAATTCGTTGATTATCCATAGTTTATAAGGAACTGTAAAATTACTTAAATATTGTAGACATAAAAAAGAAAATATTTTAAAACTTAAATATCCTGAAACATTTTAGTATAACTTAAAAATCTGCTATTTTTGCAAACTTGCTGAACTCACAAAATATGGCTGTTGAAACTTTTGGATTAGAAGAAAAGAAAAATGATAAAATACTTTACGACTACCAACAGGTAGACATAGATAAAATTTTTAATGTTATAGAGGAACATCCAAATCACTATAACTTATTATACCAGCTTCCTACAGGAGGAGGAAAAACGGTAATATTCTCTTCTATAGTTAGAGAATTTATACAGCGTACTAATAAAAAAGTGCTTATCCTAACCCATAGAATAGAACTTTGTAAGCAGACTTCTAAAATGCTTTCAGAATTTGGCGTGCTAAATAAAATAATAAATAGCAAAGTAAAGGAACTTCCGGATCAAGAAGATTATATGTGTTTTGTTGCGATGGTGGAAACACTTAACAATAGGCTGCATGATGAAAAACTTGAAATACAGGATATTGGTCTTGTTATTATAGATGAAGCCCATTATAATTCTTTCAGGAAATTATTCAAATTTTTTGAAAAGTGCTTTATTCTTGGAGTTACCGCAACTCCATTAAGTTCAAATATTAAACTTCCCATGAAGGATAATTACAGAGAACTTATAGTGGGAGATTCTATTGCTTCCCTAATTAGTAAAGGGTTTTTAGCAAAGGCAAAGGTGTTTTGTTACGATGTGGGGCTACAATCTCTTAAAGTGGGGATTAACGGAGATTATACAGTAAAGTCTTCCGAAGAGTTGTATTCTAATTTAAGTATGCAAGAAAAGCTTTTAAATGCGTATTTGGATAAATCTAAAGGGAAGAAAACACTTATTTTTAATAATGGTATAAATACTTCCAAAGAAGTTTATGAAACTTTTAGAAATGCAGGTTTCCCAATAAGACATTTAGATAATACAACGAGTAAACAGGATAGGAAGGATATTTTAAAATGGTTTAAACATACCCCAGAAGCTATAGTTACATCGGTAAGTATCCTAACAACTGGTTTTGATGAGCCTTCTGTACAAACAATTATCTTGAATAGAGCAACAAAATCTCTTACACTTTATTTCCAAATGATTGGTCGTGGCTCTAGAATTTTAAATAATAAAGCAGACTTTAATGTAATAGATCTTGGTAATAATGTAGTTCGATTTGGGCATTGGAGTGCACCAGTAGATTGGAAACAGTTATTTAGATCTCCAGATTTCTATTTCGAAAACTTATTGAGTGATGAAGAAATTGAACGAGAATTTAAATATGTAATGCCACCGGAATTAAGAGAGCAATTTCAAAATTCTGAAGAAGTTGGTTTTAATGTTGAAGCAGCTTATGATTTGGTAATCCGAAAAGGCTTAAAATCTAAGGCTGTATTAGAATGGTCTATGGAGCAACATGTAAAGATTTGTGTAGAGAATAGTGAGGATGTTTTTGATGCAAGGATACTAGCTAAGGAGTTGAAAGATGATATTTCTTCTAGAATAAAACAATATTCGTATTGCATAAGTAAAAGCACTAAAAATTATAGGGATTGGTTAGAAGAAGATTATGCAAGAAAACTTCGTCAGCAAATAAATGCAGAGTTTTAAAGTCCTTAAAAATTATATTTTAAAAAACAAAAAAAACCTAAAACTGAATTTCAGTTTTAGGTTTTTTTTTAGTTGAATTAAATAGACTATAAAACCTTCTCCAATATTATATTAAGTTGTTCCAAATCTAGAGGTTTTGAGTAAAATTTATCTATATGTGCAATTTTACGAGCTTTTTTCTTATCATCTGGATTAAGTGAAGTGGTTAGCATAACAACTAACTCTTTCCCTTTTTGCTCTAGTGTTAATTTTTCGTATTCTTCTAAAAATTCCCATCCATTCATTACAGGCATATTTATATCTAGAAATATAAGGTCTGGTTGTGGATATTTTTCATCTTTTTTAGTAGTTAAGAATTCTAGTGCCTCTTCTCCGTTTCGAGCAACTGCAACGCCGTGAGCACAATTGGATTTTGCTATTACTTTAGTATGAATGAAATTTACAGCTTCATCGTCATCAATCAATAAAATACAATTTAATTTATTCTCCATTTTTAATTTATATTTTTGGAATTGTAAAATGAAAAGAACTTCCAACATTCTCTTGAGAATTCACCCAGATTTCACCTCCATGTAATTCTACAATTTTCTTACAATGGGATAGGCCAATTCCGGTACCTTCATATTCTTCTCTATTATGTAATCTCTGGAAGATAACAAAAATCTTAGCTTGAAATTCTTCACGTATTCCAATTCCATTATCTTCTATTTTAAATTCCCAATGAGTCCATTTATCCTCATAGGAGATATTAATTTTTGGATTTTCTCCTTCTTTATGGAATTTTATAGCGTTTGTAATTAAGTTTTGAAAAAGCAATCTTAATTCTAAGTTAAAGCCGTTAATAGTAGGTAAATTTCCAAACTTAATTTCAGCATTAGTGTGTTCAATTTTAAAGCCTAGATCTGCAGTAACACTATCGAGTAAAATATTTAGATCTATTTGTTCTACAACTCCTTTGTATCCAATTCTAGAATAATCTAATAAACTTTTTATTAAACTACTCATTCTTGTTGAAGCATCCGAAATAAATTTTAAGTAGACATTTAAATTATCGTCCAATTTATCCTTATAATCGTCTTGGATAAGATCTATAAAGCTTAAAACTGTTCTTAATGGCTCCTGAAGATCGTGAGAAGTAATATATGAGAATTGTTCTAGCTCTTTATTTTTAAATTTAAGTTGCTCCACAAATTTTTTGATCTCTGCTTGTTGTTGTCTTCTTTCCGTAATATCTATAATGGAAGCAAGAATCATATCTTGGTTATTGATCTCAATAAAATTTAATCTAATTTCAATTGGAACTTCTTTGTTTTCTTTAGTAAGACCATAAAAATTTTGTTCTATTCCTAAAGTGTCTATTTTATTTTCTGAAGAAAATATAGAATCTACCATAGATTGTTCTTTTAACAATCTTGAAGGAATCAATTTTTCAGCAGAACGGCCTATTATTTCACTTCTAGTATATCCAAAAAGTTTTTCAGTTTGAATATTTATTAGAGAAATTTTCTTTTTTGAATCCATTAAAATAATAGCAGCTGGTGAAGCTTCTATCACTTTTCTAAAGCGTTCTTCTTGTTTTTTAATTTCTTTATTATTCTGCTGAATTAATTCAAAATTACTTCTTAAAGAGGAAGTCATAATATTAAAAGAATCCCCTAAAGATGCAAGTTCATCTTTACCTTTTAAATGAATTCCAACTTCATAATCCCCGCTACTAACCCTTAATGCTCCGTTATTTAGTGCCTGGATTGGTTTAGATATAGATCTAATTACAAGTATTGCAAGTATAATCCCGAATAAAATTCCTAGGATTCCTGTAATAAGAATAATATTAGATAGTGACTTTAAATTTTGAGAAAATTCATTTTGATATTCTTCTAGTAAATTCCCGTATTTTATTTTAAGTAGTAATAGATCTGTATTTAATTTATCATGCAAATTAGAAATATCTTCTTCTACAATTTTTGTAGCTAGCTCTACAGATACTGGATTAGAGTAGTCATCTTTGAGCACCAATAGGCTATTCAGTTTAGAACCATATTCAATAAGCTTATTGGTAGATTCAATAATTTCAGGAGATTTTTGAGTTATTTCATCATCCTTCTCTAAATTTTCAGATAATAAAAAAAGCTCCGTCTTTAAATAAGGTAGTTCTACTTCGAGAATTCCATTCAATCTATTTTGACTGCTTAACGGAAGGTTTTTATTGTAAACCTTATTAGATGTCAATAAAAACAACTCATTATTTATAGATTCATATTTATCTAGAATCCTTAGAACAGGAAGTGCCTGAGATTTTAATTTTTGATAGGTGTTTGTAGCATTGTCACTAATAATTTGATTTAGGACAATTTCCGTAAATAGAATGCTAATTATAATACCAAAACTTAGGGCTAATTTAGTACGTATTTTCATAATTAGACTTAGGGTAATTTATTAGCGCTTAATTTTTATTAGTTTGCCTTCAGACTCCATTTTATATAAAGAAAAGTAGATACCTCTTGAAGAACCATCTTCTGTGATAGAAATGTTTCCGCAAATTCCTTGGTAATATCTTACATTATATAAACGATTTCTTAACCAATCTCCAAGCAATTCATCTTTTGGTTTATCTTCATTTACGTTTTTAAGTTCGTTAATAACGATATTCATTGCATCGTAAGCCTGCATTGGAGGCCAAACAGATACTGGCTCCTCTCCAAATCTCTTTTCAAAATCTTTTAAAAATTCGCTTGCTAAAATATAATTACCATCCAGTGTAGAGAAAAAAGGACATTCTGTTCCTATAATAGCTCCTTCAGAATATTTATAAAAATCAGGATCCAATAGTACGGTCGAACCAAAGAAAGGAGCTTCTATCCCAAGATCTCTTGCTTGTTTCATAGCAAAGCCAAAATCTTTGTAACCAAAGAAAACATAGGCTTGAGTTCCTTCTTCTTGTGCGGCTTTAAGAATTTCCGTAAAATCGGTTTGATCTTTAGCCACTTTTAATATTTTATTTTCAACTCCATTTTCATTTAAAATTTCACTCACAGAGTTCGCTGCTATGGTCATAAAATCGTTAGGATATTGTAGAATTATGGCCTTTTTTAACCCAAGCTCTATAATTCTAACTCCAACTATCTTGTTAGCTTCTTCTGTAGACTTTGCAATTTTAAAAGTGTTTTTGTTAAGCGAGGAAAGAAGTTTATCACTATTTAGTGGATTAACAGCTATAACACCATCCTCCATAATTCTGTCTTGTATTGCAACTGTACCATCCGTATTACTTATAAAAACAACATCTATATTATGTTCTTTTCTAAGCTTTTCATACAAAGGTAAAGCCATATCTTTTTCCCATTTTCCATCTTCCACAAAAAGATTAATCTTGGGCTGAGACTTCAATTTCTTAGAATTGTATTTTTCCACAGCAAGTTTCATTGCTTGTGAAGGTGCAATACCTAAATCTGTAGCCCGAGTGGTTAAAGGGGCAATAAAACCTATATTAATTTCTTTAACTTCAGGATTGTTACAACTCGTTAGAATTGTTATACAAATCATAAATAATACTACTAGTTTCTTTTTAAACAACATGATATTTATAATTAATATTAAAATACAATTTTATATTCCAAGCCATAACCTAAGCCATAATTTTCTTCAGGCAGAAAGGTATTAATTCTATATTCTGCAATAGCATATAATTCACTAATTATTCTAACTCCAATTTGATGCTCTGACACCCAATTAAAAGATAACTTATTGGTATCTGAATATTTAAAATTCTGATCAGCAAAACCAGCAATATAAACTCTGTTATTAAATTTTTCAGGAAAAATATTAATCTTGTATGCGTGTTCTATAATGGTCATATATTCCACTTCTGTTTTACTTCTAAGTTGTAAAAACATTGGGTTAAAAGTATAGGCCATATTTATTTCTGAAAAGAAAGTCTTCAAAAATGAGGTGTTGTGCAATCGCCATCTTAAACCAAAACGGTGATCATCATTTTTTTCTCCCTGGCGTAAAACATATTGATAAGTAAGATCTATTGGTAATTTTTTATTGATAGCCCAACGTAAATTATGCTCGGCATAAAAATTCTCAAGATCTGGAGAATCTTGATTGTTAGAATAATTTGTTAAAGAAAAATATTGAAATCTATGTGGTAGTTTTGCGAATAGGTTTATAGTCAAAACACTAAAATCTCTAGTGTCATAATACCCATTAAAGTCTATAAAACCTGAGTTTTTAAACTTTTCTTCCGTATCTAATGTATCTATTGCTTGTGAAAAACAAAAATTTGTATTTAGAGTAATTACAATAAAGAGAATAATTAGTTTGCTAAATAATTTTAAGGGACTTTGATTAAACTGAACAAAACCTCTAAGTAGGCAGGGTAGGGGTTTCTTCATGTTAACGTAATAAGTAGGTTTTGCTTAATAGCTATTTAGATTTAAGTTGTGACATTTGAATTTTGCTTTAGGGCTTCAGCTCAGATTTTTTAATCACTAATCGTTAAATTTAACATTTTATTTTGATTTCCAAAATGATTTTTTCTAAACCATCTTTTGTTTTGTTGTTATTTGGCATCTTTAGAAGAATAATTTTGTTTAATCATTTCTTTTTCACGAAGTGTCCCACCAATTACAATTCCCGCACTAATAAGTACTAAATTTTTTATAATGTATTGACCTTCCATACTTAAAATAAGAGGGAACTTTACAAAGCATACATCAGGAAGTAGAACTAAGGGTAAAAAAGTTCCTGGCATTTGTAAAATTAGAAGTAAAATAGCTAAGCGTATCGTAGCTCTAAAACAAAGAAAAATTCCGATGAGCATCTCCCAAATTCCTAATATTGGAATAAATATTTTTGGATCCAGCCAATAGACCGTATTCGCAACTAATTCTTGTGCCGGACTATCCAAAACTACTTTTAAATAACCAAACCATATAAAAATAATGGCCAACGAAAACCTAAGAATTGGTTTTCCATAGGTATACATCCATTTTGAAATGGAATAATCTACTTTATTAAAATTAAAGAGTTTAAACATTTATAGTAAAAGATGTATGATTAACTTAAATAAATATAACACAATTACGGGAGGCTTATCCAAAGATTGTTTTTATCTATCTTCGCCGTAAATCAAAACAATTGCAACCAACTCGTTTTTATTACCTAATTAAAGTTCAATATCTTGGTTATAGATTGCATGGCTGGCAGCGACAGCCGGGATTTAAAACAGTAGAGGGTCTTATTAAGAAGACCTTCAAATTTATTATGCCAGACCGAAGATTTAAAGTATTGGGCTCAAGCAGGACCGATGCTATGGTTTCTGCAAACGAGTCTGCCTTTGAGTTGTTTTTGGAAGAACAACCGCTAGATGATTTTGAAGATTTTTTAAAACTTCTAAATAAGAACCTTCCTCCAGATATTAAGGCTTTGGATATTGAGGAAGTAGATGGAAAATTCAATATTATTCAGCATTCTAAGCAAAAGGAATATCATTATTTATTTTCTTTTGGAGAGAAGAATCATCCTTTTTGTGCATCATTAATGACTAATATTCAGGAAGATTTAGATTTAGATTTAATGAAAGAAGGAGCAAAGCTTTTTAAAGGTTTGCATCATTTTCAGAATTTTTGTGTGAGGTCTTCGGGGAATAGCATTTATGAAAGAGAGGTTCAATTTTCAGAGATAAAAGAAAATACTATATACACTGCTAATTTTTTTCCAGAAAAAAGCTATGTTTTAATAGTGAAAGGAAGTGGGTTTCTAAGATATCAGATTCGTCTTATGATGGGAACTCTTATCCAGCTTGGAAAAGGAGAGTTGAGTTTAGAGGATATTACAGAAAACTTGAAAGCAGAGGTAGATAATCAAATGACATATATTGCCCCGGCATCTGGCTTAATTCTTCACAAAATAGAATTTATATGATGTCTTATTTCTCTTCTTGCTCAAGAATTGTTAAAGCAAATTTTATAGTCCAGTAGTCCAAGGCTTCCTCAAAATATTCATAATAAGATTTTAAGCCTTTCGGATTTTCTATAACTTCTTTCGCTTTTTTTACGGCATCCAAATCTGCTTTAGAGATTAATGGTTTTAAATCTAAAGTTTCTCCTGCTTCAGAAAGTTTTATAAGGTGAGATTTAATTGTAGAAGGAGCTAGTT
>Ga0209309_10005050_pt1 | contig 10640 bp, 7 predicted proteins | sample COGITO_mtgs_1204_2_FD_184807 | JGI IMG/M metagenome (GOLD analysis project Ga0209309, IMG submission 184807) | Pelagic marine microbial communities from North Sea - COGITO_mtgs_120412 (SPAdes) (version 2) | ecosystem: Environmental > Aquatic > Marine > Epipelagic ...
CCCTCCCAGAACCGATGTCCACGTCCGCGACCCAACTCGGCTGCGCCGTCTCTCGCGCCGCCGCACTGCGCGCCTCGAAGACGACCGAACGCAGGGTTCGTGCCTGCCACGTCACGCGATGCAAGGCGTCGGACGGTGCGGCCGACGTGAGCCGCCGCGAGGCCCTTCGCGCCGCCGCCGCCGCCGCTGTGCTCACACTGACGACGCCACGATCCGCGTTCGCGGGCGACAACATCGTCGCCTTCGACCCCGTGCAGAACGAACGGTGGGTCGCCGTGCCCGCATCCACGAAGATCCCGGGCGATTGGACCTCACGCCCCGGGCAACGGACGAAGCAAGGCAAGTTCATGCTCTACACCGACACCTACGGCCCGAACTACCGATACACCACCTCGCTCCCCAAGTACGTCGACGCCGACGGCGCGGTGGCCGCCAACACCATCCAGGTGCAGGTGCAGTCACGGGGCGGACAAGAGTCCATCGTAGACCTCGGGCCAATTGCCGGCATCGACGCGGCCAAGGCGTTCGGCATCGAGGCTGAGGACATAGCGCTCGCGGAGCAGGTGAGCGCGGCCAAGCGCGTGGATGCCGGGAAGCAGGCCTACTACCAGTGGGAGCTCGCCCTCCCCTCGGGGAACAGGGTTCTGATCGGCGCCTGCGTCTCAGGCGGAGGATTGTACGTTTTTTCAGCCGAGGCCACCGCGGATCAGTGGGCTAAGAACGAGGCGGCGCTGCGGGGCGCCCGGGACGCGTTCACCGTGCCGGTGGTGGCGGAGAGCACCACGGACATATCGAATCGCATCTACAACAACGCCAGCGACGGGGGGTTCAAGTGAGCGGAGGTTTAGCGAAGTCGCGTCACCCTGTATGAAAATCATCGTTGTTAGTGCTACCAAAACGCCGCCTCATCACTTTCGGGGGGCGCTCGATGGAGACCGAGGCCGATGACGTCTCACCACCCGCCGCGGGTGTCGTGACCTGTCTGGAACCGCACCCGAGCGCGGAGGTCCAGCGCCACCTTCGCGAGCGCTGCCTGGCCCTCGCCGGTCACACGGGCAGCGAGCGAGACGTTCGTATATCGTGCGCCCCGTTCAGGTGTTCGCCCGTCGGAGCCCACATCGACCACCAAGGGGGTACCGTCGCGGGTTTCGCTCTGAACATGGGGGTGTGCATCGCGTACATGCCCAGCCCCGACGATCGGATCGGAGAGATTCAGCTGACCTCGAAAGGCGAGGCTTCGAGCTTCGAGATGCAGATGACGGACGAGTCGAAGCCGGCGGACGACTGGACCGCGTTCGTGCGGGGAGCCGTGCACGTCGTCAGGGAATGGGCGGCCGAAAAGGGCGTGAGGTGCGACAGAGGATTCACCGGAGTCGTATCGGGATGTCCTGAAGGGCTCGAAGGGGGAGGCATCAGCTCATCCGCCGCGCTCACCGTCGCCTTGATCAACGCGATTCGGGACACAAACCAACTCACACTCGCGTCGACGACGACTGGCTCTGTGACGATGCGCCGCACGGACATCGTCAGACTGGCGCGACGGGTGGAGCACGAGTGGCGCGGGGTGAAGTGCGGGATACTCGACCAGGGATGCGTGGTCATGTCCAAGCCCGGCGCGCTGACGGTGCTGGACTGCGCGTGGTATCAACAACGCTTCGACGCCGACGATCAGATGACGACGTCGAGTCGCGACGTACTCTCACACGGGACCCCGTCCGCGCAGAACCCACTGCGTTGGTTCGGCGGGGACTGGACCCCGTCCCGCGACGGACGCGCGCGCATCGATCCCATCGTCGATGAGAGCGGCGTGGAGGTGTCGAAAGACTTCTGGGACGACGGACCGGACGCCGGATCCGACCTACCCTTCGGCGTCGTCCTCGCGTTTTCGGGAATCAGAAACGCGCTCGTAAACACCGGGTACAACGACAGGGTGGGCGAGTGCCAACGCGCCGCGTCGTTGTTACTCGACGCCAGCGGGCGTGGGGTCGGACCGCGCGATGCCGCGCCGACGCTGAGCATGGTCACGGAGGAGGAGTGGGCGGCGCACGGGGACAAACTCCCGAGTGACTTGGCCCGGCGGGCCAAACATTTCTTCGACGAGAACCGCCGAGCGAAGGACGCGGTTCGATTGTGGCGCGACGGCGATGTTAAATCGTTCGGTGCCCTCATGAACGCATCCGGCGCGTCGTCCGTGGAGAACTACGAGTGCGGGTGCGAGGAGATCACGACGCTTTGGAACATCGTGAAGGCGACGGAGGGCGTGTTCGGCGCTAGATTTTCAGGCGCTGGTTTTCGGGGGTGCGTGGTGGCGCTGTGCGAGCCCGGCCGTGCGGCGATGGACGCGGCGGAACGAATCGCGGGGGAGTACGCGCGCGTGTATCCGGAGCTGGCGGGAGACGCGCCGGTGATCGTGACGCGACCGGGAAGGGGAGCGTTTATCCTGAGGGGCGAGGACCGGTAGCGTAGCTTTTAGACACTGACAGGAAGAAATTGGAGTGACTTTTTCGCCGAGCTCTCTTTTTCCAATTTTAAGCCGCGTGTCTCCGCAGACTCTGAGACGCGCGCAGCAGGTCTGGGCCCTCCTTGAGGCTTTTGGAGAGATGGCGCAGAGCGAGCGTAGCGCAGCCGGGGCGCTCGTCGCCAGGCTGAGCCTGCTCGTGCTCAACCTGGTGCTCTTCAGCCTCGGCGTCACGTTGTTAGTCATGAGCACCCAAAAGAGCCACTACACGGACATCATGAAGACGGTGTACGCCGAGGGCGGCGTGACGGTCGAGGTGTTCGAGCAGCCGGACGCCGCGCTGACCTTGGCGGGCTTCTTCATCACGTTCGTCTCGCTCCAGGTCCGATTTATTCGCCGAACCCGACCCCACCGCGCGCTCGCCCCCGTTTCAAAATATCCCCCGATGGAGCGCCCCGTCACCTCCGAAATCTGACACGGATCTCCCCCCCGTCCCCGCCCGTCCCCGCAGGGCACCCTCGGCGCGTGCACGGGATCGAAGCAGACCATACTGTCCTACCACGTCATGTGCATGTTCATCATCACCGGCATCATCTACTGCGCCGAGATGATGATCGCGTTCAAAGATGAGAGCGACGAGATGATCGCCTCGTACTGGCGCAGGATCGACGCCAAATCTTTCGACGAGAACCGCGACCTCGACGGCGCGGACGAAGCGAGCGTGCAGAGGCACGCCAAGCGTTTCTTCCACACCGCGCACGGCATCCTCACCGCCGCCGCGGTGTTCATCGTCCTCGCGCTCATAACCAGCGCCAGGGTCATGGGCCTGAAGTACACGCTCAAGCGGGTGGGCACCGGCGTCAACTTCGCGGGTATCGTGTTCGGGCTGTTCCTGCTGGTCATGTGCGGCGTGGTGTCCAGGACCACGTACCACGTCTCCGACGCCGTCACCGTGGACGTCGAGGTGACCTTCGCGCAGGTAAGTGAAGGACCGCCTTCAAGGGCCGCGAGGGACTTTGAGGACACGCTGCGGTTGGAACCGGAGCGAATATTCCGCGACCAACAGCCGCCGCCGCCCCCGGGGGGATCACGCGGCGGCGGTGGCCTCGACCCGCAGATGCCTCCCCCGCCGCAGATGCCGCCGACACCGCTCCCGTCGATGCTGCCGCCGCCGTCCCCGCAGATGCCGCCGCCGATGCCGCCGCAGGGTAATTCAACCCCGGCGAGCCGAAGGCTTCTCGCGGCTCCGAAGCCGCCCCCGCCGCCTCCGTGGTCCGGCGACTTTCCAGTCACGTCCATGTGGCTCGTCGCCGTGGATAGGACGCAGCCCAATCCGCCGGTGTCCACCTTGATCGAGTTCACCATCTCGTTCAGCGGCATGAACGCCAGCACGGACATCAACGCGACGCTTCCGCCGGCGGTGGAGTCCAGGTGCCGACGGGCCATCGCGGCGCTGCCGACGGCGCCGGATCCCGGCGACGTCGACGTCGAAGTGATGAACATGCGAAAGGGTGGTGAGCATCCAATCGGAGGCGCGTGGACCGCGCAGCTGCTCGCGGCGGCGGGTGCCATCACGGTGATATCGTCAACCGCGGGTTTCGTGGGTATCCAAGCCGGGAGCCGGCCGATGCTATCCGTGCATCTGGCCGTCAGCGGCGTGACCGCGATACTGGTAATCGTCGGCGTGCACCACGTGACGCAGCACGCGGACGACTCCAAGGACTACATCCGCTCGCACTGGAAGAACATACAGACGGGCGTCGTGGGAAACAACGTGGAGGTTGACGACGCCGCCGCGTTTGCCAACTCGCACATGCGATCGGCGGCGGCGCTCGGCGCCATCGTCTGTACCATCCTCTTCGTCTCCATCCTCTGCTCGACGGTCGCGTTGCTGGTCATACCAGGCGGGCCGCTCGCGAACGTGATCGGCAACAGGCCGCGACCGGGCCGGGCGCGCGCGGCGAGGCTGCCGGACACCGAGAGCGACGACGACGACGACAGCGACGAGGACGGGTGGGGTGTGGAGGATCGCTGGGACAGCTGGGGCGGCGAGAACGACGACACGACGCCGCTGCGGGACGATGAGAGCAACGTGCAACGGCGAACTAAGTCCCAGAAGCGCGCGAAGAGGGACGCCAAGCGGGCGCTCGCGGCGAGGGCGGCGCAGAACGGCGCGGGCTCCGGTTCGGGTCCGACGGCGGCTGGCCCCGGGCAGGTTGTCGTCGAGATGTCCGACCTCGCCAACCTCGTGCAGGAGGCGCGGAAGGGCCGCGGCCGGTTCAAGGACCGCGGGGGTAAGAGCTCGCGGACCCCGTCGCCCACCGGCCACGACGTGGAGAACCCCCCGAGTCGGGAGAGTTCCCCGCAGCGCAAGGCGCGGCTGCAACGGGAGCGAGCGCGGAAGGCGAAGGATTCCTCGGTGGCGAACACGGTGAGCCGGCTGGAGGACAAACTCGTGGACCGCATGAACGCGCTCTTCGGCGGCATCGGCACCCCAAAGGGCGCCGGCGGTGGTGGCCCCTCACACGGCGAGGGCGGCGGCGGTCGGGGTGGTACCTCCGTGTTCCGCGATGAAATCTCAAAGCCGCACTACTCGCGAGCCGACGTCGCCGCCGCGGTGAACATGCTCCGGGAAGCTGCTCAGAAACGGAACCCGAACGATCCGGAGGCTGCGCTGCGAGCCGCGCTGGATGTCGCCGGGGAGGGCGACGCGGGTCTCATTCGGGAGGCGCTCGCGGCTCCGTTCGAGGTTAGCAAGCCCCACGCGGGGGCGTCCTTCACGCTCGAATAGTCTTCTTGTGATGAGTTTACGCTTTTCGTCAGTAACGAACGCATCGACTGAGTCGTGAAATTATAATTGTTACCTTGACGTGTGCGGGTACCCGCTCGCCCACACCTCCGTCGCGGGCGCTTGACACGGCCAAAACCGCCATGGCGCCCAAGAGCGACAAGACGAACTGGGCGGATGAGAGCAACGTGCTCACCGTCACGGTGCTCGGGTGCACGGGGGATCTCGCCAAGAAGAAAACCTACCCTGCGCTTTTCGCCCTTTTTCTTCACGAGCACATGCCCCCCCGGACGGTCGTGCTCGGGTACGCGCGCTCGCCTCTGACGGACGAGAGCCTCCGCGAACGGATCAGGCCCGCGCTGAAGGGACCGAAGGACCAGGTCGAGGCGTTCCTCGCGAGCTGCTTCTTTCAACAGGGCGAGTACGGCTCCGACGACGCTCGGGAGAATGCCGAGTCGGATCCGCCCGTCTTTGGGGCGCTCGGCGACCGCGTGGCGACGCTGGAGGCATCGAGGGGGTTCCCCGGGTGTCGCGTCACCGGCCACCGCATCTTCTACCTCGCGCTCCCGCCGTCGGTGTACCCGCCCGTGTGTGCCAACATCAAGCGCGCGTGCATGAGCCCCACGGGGTGGACCCGCATCGTCGTCGAGAAGCCGTTCGGCAAGGATCTTCAGTCGTCGGAGGAGCTCAGCGCGGGAATCAGCGAGCTCTTCACCGAGGCGCAGCTCTACAGGATCGACCACTACCTCGGCAAGGAGCTCACGCAGAACCTCGTGGTCATGAGGTTCGCCAACAGGTTCCTCGCGCCGCTGTGGAACCGCGACAACATCGCCAACGTGCAGATACTCTTCAAGGAACCCTTCGGCACGCAAGGACGCGGCGGCTATTTCGACCAGTACGGCATCATCCGCGACATCATACAGAACCACCTGCTGCAGCTGCTGTGCCTCGTTGCCATGGAGAAGCCGTGCTCGTTGTCCCCGGACGACATACGCGACGAGAAGCTCAAGGTTCTGCGATGCATCGAACCCGTGAGGTGAGCTTATTTTTAATTCTCGTATGCGCAATTAGAATGACGTCGTGTTTTGTTGACAGCACCGATAACGTGGCGTTGGGCCAGTACACAAACGGACCCGGCGGCGACGCTTACCTCGACGATGCCACCGTCCCGGCGGGATCCAAGGCGCCCACGTTCGCGCTCTGCGTCCTGCACGTGGGTAACGAGCGGTGGGACGGCGTCCCGTTCATCATCAAGGCGGGTAAGGCGCTCAACGAGCACAAGTGCGAGATCAGGGTCCAGCTGAAGGACGTTCCCGGGGATCTCTTCGCGGAGCAAAAGGTTCGGGGCCGGCAGGCACGAAACGAGTTCGTGGTTCGGCTTCAACCGGACCCGGCCATATACATGAAGATGACGGTCAAGGAACCCGGGCTCGGGATGGAGCTGGCGCAGTCGGAGCTCGAGCTGCTGTACACGCAAAAATACGAGTCCACTCCCATACCCGAGGCGTACGAGAGGCTCATACTGGACTGCATCAACGGTGACCAGCAGCACTTCGTGCGGCGGGACGAGTTGGTCGCCGCGTGGAAGATATTCACACCCTTGCTCAAGTACATCGACGCCGGTGGGATGAACCCAGAGCTGTACCCGTACGGAAGCCGGGGGCCGGTGAACGCGGACAAGCTTCGGGAGAAGACGGGGCACGTGTTGAGCTACACGGCGAAGGACATCACGTGGGGAGAGGAGGCGGGTGGAGACTGACGTACCGTAGAACGCTTGTGTAATCGAACCAGCGCTGTATCTCTCTTATTAGCTCTGGCTGAGACGATGTGATGACGAAGAGTCACTCTTCAAAGTCTTCGCTGGCGGGCTGGAGGAGAAAGTGCTGTTCTTCAGAACTGTATTTTATCGTCCGTTGTCCCCAACCGCCGACACTCCCGCCGACACTCGGGTGGCGGCGTGTGGGATGGCTTCCGCGATATCGGCGTGCACCGTAGTGCCCGTCGGATCCGACCGCCGCTTTTCCCACCCCGGTCCGCGGTCTCTTCGCAGGCGGCCCCTGCCGAGATGGACATCCGTGAAGGCGTCGGCGGCGGCGGGCGCATCACGCACCGGGGAGAGGAAGGAGGCTGAGGAGATCCTGGCGGACTTCCTCCGGGACACCGCGGGCGAGCACTTCGATGAGGTCCCTGCGGGATCCCTGGACGACGTACTGGCGACCTGGGACCACCCAGACGCCGCCGACGCCGGCGCGCTCGTCGGGATGATAAGAACCGCGAGCGGCCTCGACGACGAGCGCGATGACCCGCCGGGGAAAGGAGGGGGACGCGGCGGGAGAGGAGGACCGTCCCCGTCGGCATCCGCGAGGGGACGCGCCGCGGGGATGTTCAACGTCGCGCTGAGCGCGCTGGACCTCCGCGGCGGCGCGCAAGATGCCGCGCGAGACCTCGTGTTGAACCGCATGCCAAAGATCGGCGTCAAGCCGGATGTGGTATCCTACTCGCTGGCAATCGCCGCATGCTTCCACGCCAGGAGCGACGCGGACGACCTCATCCTCGCCGCACGTCGCGCGGCGGGCGCGGACAAGCGGTCCAACGCCAAGAAACCGAAGCGAGCCAAGAAGAAGAAGGGCAAGGGCGGCGAGGTCAACGCCGGCGAGGGCGACTCATCGCTCGACTCACTCGTGAGGACGCTGTGGCAAGACGAACACTTCGCCGTCGTGTCCAAGCCCGCGGGGATGCTCACCCACCCGAACGAGACCTCGGGCGGTGCGATTCGCACCCTCGTCGAGGTGTTGGTGGACACGTTCGGCGATGAGGGCCTGAGCGCGATCAACGGATTGGACGCGAGGGGCATCGTCCACCGACTGGACAAACCGACGTCCGGTGCCCTTCTGGTGGCGAAGACCGACCTGGCCCACGCGCTGTGCGTCGCCGCGTGGTACCAGAGGAAGGTCACGAAGACCTACCTCGCGCTGGTGGAGGGTGTACCTGGAAGACGGCGCGGGAGGCGTGGTGGTGACGAGGGAGGGTACGCGACGGAGGGGACGTGCGAGGCTCCCGCAGACGGCAGGCCCGCGAGATCGGACTGGAGAGTCAGGGAGACGTTCGGTGACGGCGACGGCGTGTGTTCGCTGGTGGAGGTGACCCCGCGCACGGGACGTAAGCATCAGATCCGTCAGCACATGGGAGTAGCGCTGGACGCTCCGCTGGTGGGTGACCCGCTGTACCGGCGGGGGAAGAAGCCGAACACGCCGGCGGCGGCGGTACCGTTGCTGGCGGGCAAGCCGGGTTCGGTGATATTTCTGCACGCCGCCGCGCTCGAGTTGCGGCATCCGGTGACGGACGAGGCTCTGCGTTTCAGCGATCCGCTCCCGGAGGCTTTCGAAGGATTGGTCTCGGCGCTGCGCGGGTGACAGAGTTGAGATTCGACCGTTGTGTAATATCACAGATTAAAATAATGTCGGTCTCGGTCAGACAGTCTGACCACCGTCTATGTGCTAAACAAGCTGCGTTTGCTTGTAAAAGCCTTTGCCCGGGCTTCCGGACCCTGTACTAATTCCGCTTACGCCGCGCCTCCTCGCCTCTCTCTCTCGCCCTTACGCGAGGGGACCTCCCCCCGCGTCCCATGAAACCCTCCGCCGTTTCGCACGTTTAGTTGATGCCGTAGCCAGAGTTGTCCATGGCGCCGGCGCCGGAACCCATCGGCTCCGCCTCGGGGATCTCGCACACGACCACGTCGGAGGTGAGGAAGATCTTGGCGACGGAGACGGAGTTCTCGAGGCAGCAGCGGATCACCTTGGTGGGGTCGATGATGCCGTTGACCATGAGGTCCTGGAACTCGCCGGTGGCGGCGTTGTAGCCAAAGTTGACGTCCTTGGAGGCGGTGACGCGCTCGACGACGACAGAGCCGTTGTCACCCGCGTTGGCCGCGATGAGGCGCATGGGGTATTTGAGCGCGCGCATGACGATATCGGCGCCGAGCTTCTGCTCGTCGTTGGGGAGCTCAGCCTTGATGCCTTCGACGGCGGCGGCGAGCTTGAGGAGGGTGCAGCCGCCGCCGATGACGATGCCCTCCTCGACAGCCGCCTTGGTGGCGTTGAGAGCATCCTCCACGCGGAGCTTCTTCTCCTTGAGCTCGGTTTCGGTCTGGGCGCCGCATTGGATGATGGCGACACCGCCGGAGAGGCGAGCGGCGCGCTCGTTGAGCTTCTCCTTCTCGTACTCAGCCTCGGCAGCCTCGCAGAGGCGGTTGATCTGCTTCACGCGGGCGGCAACCTCGAGCTCGGTGGAGCCGTCGCCGACGATGGTGCACGACTCCTTGCCGAGCTCGACGCGTGCGGCGTTGCCGAGCACCTCGGGGCCAACCTTGTCGAGGGAGAGGCCGAGCTCATCCTTCACCACGGTGGCGCCGGTGAGGATGGCGATGTCCTCGAGGTACTGGGACTTGCGCTCGCCAAAGCCGGGAGCCTTGAGCGCGCAAATCTTCAGCGCGCCGCGGAGCTTGTTCACCACGAGGGTGGCGAGAGCCTCCTGCTCGATGTCCTCGGCGATGACGAGGAGGGGGTAGCCGGACTGGATGGCATCCTCGAGGATGGTGATCATGTCGCGCGCGGATTTGATCTTCTTGTCCACGAGGAGGAGCTTGCAGTTGTCGTAATCGCACGTCATGCGCTCCGAATCCGTGACGAAATAGGGGGAAATGTAGCCGCGCTCAAACTGCATACCCTCGACGACGATGAGGTTGTTGTCCACGGACTTGGCCTCCTCGAGGGTGATGACACCCTTGCGGCCAACCTTGGCCATGGCGTCGGAGATCATGTTGCCAACCTCCATGTTGCCGCCGGCGGAGACGGACGCGACGTTGGCGAGCTCCTCGTCGGCAACCTCCTTGGAGAGCCCCTTGAGGACATCGATGAGCTTGGCGACGGTAGTCTCCATGCCGCGGGTGAGCTGCACGGGGTTGGTACCGGCCATGACGATCTTCATGCCCTCGGTGATCATCGCCGCGGAGAGCACGGTGGCGGTGGTGGTGCCGTCACCCGCGAGGTCGTTGGTCTTCTGCGCCGCCTGGCGAACGAGGCGCGCGCCGACGTTCTCGACGGGATCCTCGAGGTCAACCTCCTTGGCGACGGTGACACCGTCGTTGACGATCTTGGGGGAGCCGTACTTGGACTCGAGGACGACGTTGCGGCCTTTGGGTCCGAGGGTGACACCGACGACGTGCGCGAGTTTGTCGACACCTTTTTGCATCTTCTTGAGCGCGGTGCCATCTTGGGCGTTGAAGTAGAGCTGCTTGGCCGCCTTGGTCGTGGTGGACACGCGGGCGCGGCGAGCGGGGAAGGCGGAGGCGGCTGTGTAGGTTTAAGAGGGAGGGGAGGTTTCGTCAGTCGGGCG
>Ga0209309_10005053_pt1 | contig 10632 bp, 9 predicted proteins | sample COGITO_mtgs_1204_2_FD_184807 | JGI IMG/M metagenome (GOLD analysis project Ga0209309, IMG submission 184807) | Pelagic marine microbial communities from North Sea - COGITO_mtgs_120412 (SPAdes) (version 2) | ecosystem: Environmental > Aquatic > Marine > Epipelagic ...
TCTTAACGCGCGACGATGATAACGACGACGATGTCATCTCAAACGCGCCTCTACGAGTGTTGTTGTTCTCGTTGCACTTCGAGAGGGACCACCTTTTCTCGTCGTCGCGGCAAAAAAGTGGCAAAAGTTTCGCGTTCGTCGTCGTCGTCGTCTTCGTCTTCCTCGTCCGGAACTTTGGACGAACTGATTTCCATCGCGTCGAGCGATGACCGCGGAATAGGCTCGACGCGACGCCGGGAGATTGAATCCATCATCGACAGACTCCTTCTCGAAGAAGAAGAAGAGAAAAACACGAAGAAGAATACCAAGGAGGACGATTTAAATAGTTTGTCCGCGCGATGGAAGCTTCTCTGGACGAGCGAACGGGAGACTTTGTTTTTGTTGGAAACGTTTCAAAACTCGCTCGCGTATCAAACGATAGACGAAAAGGAGAAGACGCTGCGAAACGCGGTGGAATTTTCGGGTGGGAACGCGTTCGTAGTGGAGAGCGAGATTGAAATTTTGGACGAGAGGAAGGTGAATTTTACGTTTCTTTCGGCTGGGTTGAAGTTTTCGAACGGGTTTACGCTCCCGGTGCCGCCGGTGGGGAAAGGGTGGTTCGAGAATATATACGTCGGCGAGAGATATCGCGTGGCGAGGGATTCGAGAGGCGATACTTTGATCGTCGAGCGGTGTTGAACGAGCGATAAGTATACGTGCTAAATCTATCTTCTACGCGTTGTATTTTTAATGCGCTATGTACTATTATTATTATCTAGTAGTTTTTACCGGTCTAGACTATGTTGTCTGTCGTCACCACCGCTTCGTCTTCAAACTCTTCCTCTTCTTTGCATCGCTTGAATCTTTTCAACATTAAACTCGACGTGACTACGGAAACGGAACTCAACGCCATCGCCAAGCCAGCGACTTCTGGAGGCAACCGAACTTTCACGAATGGGTACAATAGACCCGCAGCTATGGGTATCCCGAGCGCGTTGTATCCTAACGAAAAGAACAAGTTCATTTCGATGCGCCGAAACGTGGCGCGCGATAAATCAAGCGCGTGGACGACGTCGAAAATGTCAGATTTTACCAAAACGATACCAGCCGCTTCCATGGCGATGTCCGTGCCAGCACCGACGGCGATGCCTATATTCGCGCGCGTCATCGCTGGTGCATCATTCACGCCATCACCGACAAACGCGACGACGTTCTTTCCATTTTTCGTCCTCCTCCTCGAACTACTACTACTACTACCACCACTCGAAGAGATCGGTTTTCGTTCTCTCGCTTGCAACTCTTTGACGCAGTTGACTTTATCTCGCGGCAAACACTGTGAAAAAATGTAATCGATGCTCCCGATTTGACGCGCAATCGTCTCGCAGACGGCTTTGTTGTCGCCAGATACCATGGCGATTTCAACGTTTCGTTGTTTCAACGCTCGCAACGCTTTTTGCGCCTCTGGTCTCGGCTTATCTGCCAACGCGATGAAACCGAGGAAAACGCCGTCCAACTCGACGCACACGACCGTGCATCCTTTTTCTTCGCAGGATCTTATTATTTCGGAGAATGACGACGACGACGAAATTGCCTTGCTACCGTCGTCGTCGTCGTCGAGAATGAAATCAGAATTACCGACGCGCAATTTCTTTTCTTGTTGTCTTCCCTCCGATCGCAACATGCACTCCAATCCTCGTCCAGGTACGGCGGCGAAGTTTGACACGGACAAATCGGAGACATCGAGTTGGCGGTCTTCCTCGACGTACAAAACGATGGCTTTCCCGAGCGGATGTTCTGAACTCTTCTCCGCCACGGCGGCTATTTTCAACAGCTGCGCTTCATCGATACCTACGTTTGTTCCAGGCGCACAGAAAACTTCAACTACGCTCGGTTTACCGAGCGTTAACGTCCCGGTCTTATCGAAACACACGACGGTCACGTCGTGCGCGATTTCCAGCGGTTCGCCACCTTTAATCAAAATACCAAGTTTTGCGCCAACACCGGTGCCAACCATGACCGCCGTTGGTGTCGCTAAACCTAAAGCGCACGGACACGCGATGACCAATACCGTGACGAAAAATACGAAACAAAATACAAACTCGCCTTCGTCCTCCGTCCATGATTTTGGCACCGACGTGGTCGCTTTCACGGCGATGAGCCAAAAGATGAAGGATAAAAACGCCAGCGCGACGACAGACGGGACGAAGACGGCAGAAATTTTATCCGCTCTGGCTTGTATCGGCGCTTTACTCGTTTGCGCGTCTTCTACCAAACGCACGATTTTGTTTAACGCGCGTTCCGCACCGACGTTCGTGGCGGCGACGAATACGGTTCCAAACGTATTTGTCGTTCCAGCAATGACAAAGGAGTTTTTCGTTTTTGGCACCGGTAAGGATTCACCGGTTATCGCGGATTCGTCCGCGGCGGTTTCACCGCTCAAAACGACGCCATCCACGGGAAACGCCGAACCAGGGACAACTTTCACGACGTCGTCGCGTTGTAACAAGTTTGAATCTATCTCTCGCTCGGAAACAATCTGCATTGCTTCGATGTTGTTGTTGATGACTTCGCATATGATTGCCGTGTTTGGCGCCAAGGACACGAGCTTTTGTATCGCCTCGGACGCCTTTCCCTTCGCGCGCGCCTCCAGCCATTTACCCAAGAGTACAAATGAGATTAAAACCGTGGACGTTTCGAAAAATATCGCGTCTTCCTTCCCGTGTTTATTCTCGTCGTCGTGTGACTTTGAAAAAACATTTTTCAAGACGACGTAGACTGAATAAAAGTACGCGGCGGACGTGCCCATGGCGATGAGCGTATCCATGGTGGCTGTTTTGTGTTTCATCGCCGAAAACGCGCGCGCGTAGAATTGGTACCCGAGAACAAATTGCGCCGGTGTCGCTAATATCCACGATATGATCCACATCAGCGAAACTCGCTGATTACCGTCCACTTTTTGCATGAAGAACGCTTTCGTCTCGTCAATCGGATCAAACACAATCATCATCAAAAGCAACGGCAACGCCAGCGGGACGGAGAGTAAGAACTGCTTCTTGTACTTTCGTTCGATGAGTTTCGATTTCCGTCCTTTTTTTTCATCGCTTTCGTTTTCGTTCCATATTTCGCACCCGTACCCGAGACTTTGAATGGCGTATAAAATATCCCTCGCGCCGACGGACGTCCCTGGTTTCATTTCAACCACCACTTTCTCCAACAGTTCCGACGCGGACACGGAAACCACATCGTTCGGGAACCGTTTCAAAATTGCATTCTCAATCCTAGGCGGACACGATTGACACACCATGCCGGAAACGTTAAACTTCATCGCGTCCGGTTTCGACACCGCGCAGTCGAAACCGAAATCTGAAATTTCATTCGCGATATCGTCTGGTTTCAACTTCGAGTCATTCGCAATTACCACTGTTGCACTTTCGCTCAATAAGTTCACCGAAAACGAAATCATAGAGTCGTCCTGGATACTTTTAATCGCGTTTTCCACCCCTGACACGCACGACGCGCACGTCATGCCTTCCACGTTGAAGTGATACGTTTTTGATTTTATCGTCTGCTTTTCGGTAAACGAGGAGGCCGAATTACTACTCTTTATTAATCTTCCCTTTTCCTCTTCTTCTTCTTCGTCGTCGTCTAAGAACACTCCTGGATTCGTTGTTGTTTTCATTGTCTTATTATTCTCGTTGCTTTCGACGCATCCATACCCGGCCAACTCCAACGCTCGAATAATATTTTTAGTCTCCGTCTTAGAGGAGGAGGAGGAGGCACCTTTTTTCTCATCATCATCAGACAACAACAACTTTAAACTCACACAAACGTTCCTCTCTGTCGTCTTCACCGATTTCACGCGAACATCGACCACGTTCTCGACGTTCTTCTTGATCGCCTCGGTCACCCACATCGCGCATCGGTCGCAGGACATCCCGGAGACGTCGAATTCGAGAAGTTTGATGATTTCATCTTTCTCGTCCATCATTTCTTATTATTGCAAATTGTTATACTCCCAGACAGAGAAGAGAAAAAGAACAATAAGAACAAACGCGCTCTTCTCAACACGAGGAGTAGCGCGACGACGTGCGCTCTCTCTCGTCTTCGTATCGAGATATATAGATATATAATAAGTACGCTTTTCTGTTACGCTCTTTTAAGGGGGGGCCCAAAATCGACAGACATTTTCTCTTTTTGCTTGAAACCCTAAATTTGTTGTTTAAGGTTTATTGTTAGTTTTTATGCGAAATAGGGTTGTACACGGACATCGGTTGGGAAATTCCCGCGTAGGTTCAAATCCTGCCGACAGCGTTTTAATCTCTAAGAAAAGCTGTCGTGTCCGAGTGGTTAAGGTACTAACCGCGACAAGTAAAGTCAGTAACAATTACTAAAACGAATATCCGTAGGAGACCGACTAGAAGTATACTTTCTTTTTTTTTTGCACAGCTCCTTTCTTCTCGTCTCTGCGTTTTCTTTTTTTTCCCTTTTCCTTCCTTTTTGCACCACATTCGTCGTTTTTATCCAATCGCGCGTCTCTTTTTTTGTGGCAAGATGATGTCAAAAATTTTCGAAAAAAGAAAAAAAAAGAGAAAAATTCGCTTTTCGTTACTTTTACACGCACAAACTTCACATTCATCATCACAAAAAGAAGGTACGTCGTTTATTATTATAATAATAATACGAGAGCGTTAGTATTCGTTCGTTCCCACACTCCAATTCGCATTCGCGTTATTGATTCGCGTGGTGTCTCTCTTTCTCTCTCTTTTACTCTTGCAATTGGTGTCATTTATACCGCTTATAAAAAAAGGGAACAACTTTCTCATCGCGAAAAAAATCAACACACCACGCGCTAAAATCATCGCGACGACGGCTCCGAACGCGAGCGTCGCGCGCACCTTTTGACGCGCAAAACGAACGCGCGTGAAAATGGTGCTTCCGTTTTTCCCGTTTTTTTTTAGATGTGGACGTCGAGATGTGCACATCAAAGCGTCTTTTCGTGAAGCGTCGCCGTCGAAGAGGAGAAAAAATTAGACAGATTCATAACTTTCGTTGAGAGCCGTCAGTTTTGGGTGTGTGTGGTGGCTTTTTAAGATAATATACTGACTAATCATTATTACTATTATTATTATTATTAAAAACACAATAAACAGATATAACATAATAAATAATAATGTCTCAAAAGATTGAAAACTTTCTCTTCACGTCCGAGTCCGTCAACGAGGGTCACCCGGACAAACTCGCCGATCAAGTCTCCGACGGCGTCTTGGACGCCATCTTGGCCCAAGATCCGGATGCCAAAGTCGCTTGCGAAACGGCGACCAAGACGAACATGGTGATGGTTTTCGGTGAAATCACCACCACCGCCAAGGTTGACTACGAAGCGGTCGTGAGACAAGTCTGCAAGGACATCGGCTTCAACTCCGAAGAAGACGGGTTGAACGGGAACACGTGCGAAGTTTTGGTTCGATTGCACGAGCAATCGCCGGATATCGGCCAAGGCGTCCACGGTATGGGGACCAAGGCGTTGGAAGACATCGGCGCCGGTGACCAAGGCATCATGTTTGGTTACGCCACCGACGAGCACGAATCTTTGATGCCGTTGACTTTGGTCTTAGCGCACAGATTGGGCCACAGATTGACCGTCGTGAGAAAGGACGGCACCTGCCCGTGGGTCTTGCCGGACGGTAAGACGCAAGTCACCATCGAATACAAGAACGACAACGGCGCCATGATCCCGCTTCGCGTCCACACCGTGTTGATCTCCACGCAGCACAAGGAAGGCGTCACGAACGAGAAGATTGCGGAAGACTTGATGAACGAAGTCATCAAGAAGGTCATCCCGGAAAAGTACTTGGACGACAAGACCATCTACCACTTGAACCCATCTGGACGATTCGTCATCGGCGGTCCGGATGGCGACGCCGGTTTGACTGGCAGAAAAATCATCATCGACACCTACGGGGGCTGGGGTGCGCACGGTGGCGGTGCCTTCTCTGGTAAGGATCCGACCAAAGTTGATCGCTCCGGAGCGTACATTGCCAGACAAGCGGCCAAGTCTGTCGTCGCCGCCGGCCTCGCGAAAAGGTGCTTGATGCAAATCTCCTACGCCATCGGCGTCGCCAAGCCGTTGTCCGTCCACATCGACACCTACGGCACCGGCTCAATCTCCGACGCTGAAATCTTGAAGAAGGTCGAAGCCGCGTTCGACTTCAGACCGGGGATGATTGGCAAGAACTTGGACTTGAAGAGAGGCGGCAACAAGAGATACCAAACCACCGCGGCGTACGGTCACTTTGGCAGAGACGAGGACCTCAACATCTTCACCTGGGAAAAGGTTGTTCCGCTCTAATACTAAGTGATTGATTTATTATATTACATTTTATTTAGAGAGAGAGAGAGAGTAAAGGGTAAAGAGAGAGATAATTAGAAAACACACATCATCGTATAAAGTCACTATCGTATCATCGTTGAAAAGAAGACAAACAAGAAGAATCTTTTTTTGGTTTCGTCTTCAAAGTTTTCGTTGCTTTTCCCTTTCCTTTATGCGCGGCGAATACAATGTTGTTTGCAACACGGAAGACATCTATTATTTCTCGAAATGATACTCTAAATCGCAAAACGACTAAGAAGAGGAAGAAGAAGACGTCGTCGTCTGATGCTACTAATACTACTACGAATGATTTCCATTCTGAAAACGCAAACGTGAACTCTTCCCGAACGTCCACGGCGAAACTCATCGAAACCGTCGCGTCGAGCATATTATCGTTCAACTTGAAAAAGCAAACCAGCGTGACTGTATCGGTGAATTCAGACGATTTCGAAGCGTTGACGAGAGGAAAAGTGCGCGAAGTGCAAATTAAAGGCACCGACTGGTCGAGCAAAAAGAATTTAACGTGCAAGAGTCTCGATATTTCCGTGGGCGAAGTCGAAGTCGATTACGGGAAGATTGTCACGACTGGACGGATAGAGATAAAAAAACCCGGAGGACGAGGACGGGCAAAACTATTCATGAGTTTCGAGGACTTTCGGAACTTTTTGAAGCATCCTTTAACGAACGAGGCGTTGAATGAAGTGCGGATGAGGTTCGAAGACGAAGCGCCGAAGCGAGACGAGGCGTCCGAAAGGCTCGTGTTGAAGGCGATATTTGACGAGGAACGAAACGCGGTGAGAACGTTTCAAATGCAGCCGTTGGAGGACGAGCGCGTTGATGTTTGCGACGTGAGTAGTGGTACGAGTAGTAGCAATAGTAGTAGTAATAGTAGTAGTAGTAGTAGCGAGCAAGCGGAGAGAGTGAAGCGATTTTTCGAAACGCTCGAGCTCGATTTGATGGGCACGAAGTTGAGATATCAAAACATGCGAGTTCTGGAAAACGGCGTCGCGTTGGACTTGTACGTTTTAGTCGAAAAGTTTCCACCTCCCGTGATAGATTTTTAGTTCTTCTAGATTACTACTTTTAACAACAACACTATGTACTACTAATTCGCTAGAAATACCTCCTCCTCACAACGACCCTCCTTCCCGAATCAATCGGCGTCGTTAAACTCGTCTTCGAAATCCCAATCGCGTTTACGCCGGGGAAAAAGCCTCCTCGGTCGCCGCCAACCGTCACCGCGTACGGAACCTTCGCTTCAATCAACCCCACGGGTACGATTCCCACGTGCTCCACCTCCTCTCGCTCGCTCGCTATAAAACAGTGTCCTTTCGGTACCAACGCGTCTTTCATTTCCTCTCCTCCCGTCTTCGCGTTCGTCTCTTTCCACGCCACGAGGTCATTTTCCAACGCCACCACTCTTTGCAGCTCCATCGTGTGCCTTCGAATTGGTCTGCTTTTTGCTTCGTTTTCTTTCCCTTCCACCACTCTTTGCAGCTCCATCGTGTGCTTCCGAATTGGTCTGCTTTTTGCTTCCTTTTCTTTCCCTTCCTTAGAAGAAGATAAAGAAGAATACATCGAACCAGGTCTCGGCACGTGCACCGCGTCGCCTCGTTCCACGTCCCAGTATCGGTAGGACATTTTATCCAGCATCGCGTACAGACGTCTTCGTTGTTCTCGTTCGTCGGAACATTCGATGCCTTTGAGACCGGACTTTTCTGCGTCGATTTCCCGAACGGAAACCACCGCATCGTTCGCGCACCACACGACTGGAATCCACGGAAGCGACCGCCACACTTTTCGCCACATTAGTAGTAATATTCGGTGGTGTTTCACCGAGCGTTGCGGTGCTTCATCATCTGTTTTTACGCGTACGTTTACTCCTCATAAATTTTCATCACGTGCGACGGAATTGTAACGAGAAATCCAATACCAAAACCGATGATACCATGAGCACTGCGACCACCAAAACGCGATCGAGAAGTCCTCCTTCTCGTCCTCGGTACCGTCGTCGTCGTAAAAGTCGTGCATTCGTCGTCCAAATACTCTGCCTCCTCCTTTTCTCTCTTTCCCTCCTTCGAGTGTGCGATGCGAAGCACAACGAGTGGGTCGCCCCGGACGGAGATGTCGTCGTCGTCACCGAAGAAGAAGAAGAAGAAGAAGAAAACGCTTCGTTTAAGAACGCGAAGGAAAAGAGTCGTTACGACGATCCCTCGACGCTTTCGCAACTCTTCGACTGGGCGATCGAGAATTCCGACCGAGACAAGCTGAGAGCGATGGCAAAGGCGATGAAAACGAGAGAAGAAGAAGAAGAAGAAGAAGAGACTGGTGATGAAGGAAACGAGAGAAGGAATTGGCGCTCGGAGGAACTTCTCGAAAAAGCGAAAAACGTGCGCGCAATGCTGGATCAAATGGCCATGCACCCGTCCGAGGTGGAGATTTTGAAAGAAATCACGGAGAAGTTCACGGATGGAAGCGTAGACGTCCGCGAAAGAGTGCGCGCGTTGGAACGTTTGGACGAAATGGTGGCGCAAATCGACCTGGCGTTTGATTTTCACACGATACTCGGATTGAAGCCACTGTTGATGGTGGTGGAGAACGAGAGCGAGGTGAACGAGGTGAGAGCGCAGGCGTGTCAAGTGTTCGCGACGTTGACGAGTAACTACGAGAAGATTCAGGAAATCGCGGCGGATGAGTTTAACGCGGTGTCGGTGCTTTTGAACGCGACTTCGTTGGCGTTTGAGAAGAAGGACGAAACGGTCGCGAAGAAGTGTTTGTTTGCGTTGACGTCGTTGACGAGGAACGTGAAACGATTGAGGAGCGAATACTTGTTCAACGGCGACGACGTGATGCGAGGGAAGTTGAGCCACGCGAAGTATTTATTCAAGAGCTCGCTGATGGCGCCGAAATCAGTCATCGGCGACGCCGTGTGGACGAGGACGGCGAATTTTTTAAGCGACATCGTGATTAACGCGAAACACAGAGATTATAACAACGACGAAGAGACGCAGTTGATGGCGAATTTGTTTAAAGACGATTGGACGGCGATAGAGAAGGCGGCGATACAGGTGAAATTACGCTTTAACTCGCCAAACGCGAGCGAACGAGAGGCGAGCGCGAACTTGGCGTTGGCGATGATCGATAGCAAAGACGACGCGTTTAGAAACGCGTTCAAGTCGATTGATTTTGAAATAGATTTGATATCGTACGATGGGAAATACCCAAACGATTCAAACGAGTTCAAACATCTGGTGAGAGATATTCAACGCGCGTTTAAGAAAAATACCCACGAAGAGTTATAACTTTCGGAGAAGAAGCGCGAGAGGATGTTGTTCTTTTTTAGATAGTATAGTAAGAGTAGCTTTGATGATGAATTATCGCAAAAACGCGCCCACAATTTAAAGACGATCTCTCGGACCCTTCACCGCTTCCTTTTGCGGGCCAATCGTGATCGGTAACTTCGCGTCCTTGGAACCCTTACCGCCAAAGACCAAGCACGCCGCGCCGCCGCTCAACGCCAAGAAGGAGTACATCGCTTCTCTTCGGCCTAAACCTTGCGCCGCGTTTTCGAAAAACTTAGCCTGTTGGTCCGGGTATCTCGCCGTGGACTCCACGCCGTACACGTCCCAGGAGCCAGTCGTGGATTCGACGTCGCCGAGGTCAAAGTACACGGATTCGTCCCCGTATTTCGCGGAGATTTTTTTAGTAGAGGCTTTTGATCTGTTGGTTTTGAATAGGAACGAGAGGTGTGTACTAATGGTCAGGCACAGACACCAAAACGGACGGAAAGAGATGGGCGAGCGCATCTTCGCGAACGACGACGACACCGAGAGGCAGTTGCTCTTTCCACTCTCTGACAACAAAGACGACGAGAGGGCGACTCGTCGTCTCGCCTCTATCTCTCCTTTTCCCACAAAACGACGAGTCTTTGTGGTCCCCAAAGGAAAAGAAGGGAGGGAGGAAAAAAAAAATGGATTCACATTTGCGCGCGCGCGAATAACGTATTCAGAGCAAGAGAAAACGAAACGCACCGTCGCGTCGCGTTTTTCGCCGAGACAACTCTCGCGCCGGTAAAGGTTGAGCTTTGCAATGCAAACATAATTTCGCAAATAAGTGTGTTTATGACGTTTTCGTCTCCTTTTTTTTGTTGATGGTGTTTCCGCGCAATTTGTACCAAACCGTATCTTTGATCTCTGAGTGAAAAAGGAGCTTTTTGAGGCGAGAAGGAAAAAAAAAAATTGCAGCCTCAAAACGACGTTTGTTGACACGAGACGAAATTTATG
>Ga0209309_10005059_pt1 | contig 10621 bp, 10 predicted proteins | sample COGITO_mtgs_1204_2_FD_184807 | JGI IMG/M metagenome (GOLD analysis project Ga0209309, IMG submission 184807) | Pelagic marine microbial communities from North Sea - COGITO_mtgs_120412 (SPAdes) (version 2) | ecosystem: Environmental > Aquatic > Marine > Epipelagic ...
AACATCACTATTTTGATTTACATAATTTTTAATATTATTTGCAGAAACAGATGTTAATTGTACATCATGGGTATTTTCTTGAACTTCATTTAATTCTCCTAGATATCTATTAACTCCAATTTGTTGAGCTGTATATGGTCCTAAAAATTCGATTTTCTTTGCATCTGCAATACTATTGTTTACTGCTACTACACCACCAATAATGAGTGCAATTGCAAGAATTGTTGCAAATCGGATAATTACATCACGTTTGAACATGTGAGTTAAAACACGTGCTCTAATTCGGTCAATAATAGAAAATGCAATTAAAGCAGAACCAATTAGAAGTGTACCACCAATTACATATCTTGTATTATAATCAATTTGATCAGTAAAGAAAAGATTTACACCAACCCACAATATAGCAATTCCAAAAATTCCTTCAATAGTTGAAACGTAATTTAGATAACGAGGTTTTCCTTCCTGAGAGTCTTTCAAGTAAGATGTAATAACATCAATAATTCTGTGAATACCAACATACAGAACTAAACGTAAACCAATTGCTGCAAGCATTGGTGGAATAAGAATAACTAAAGCAGGAATCATTGGAACAACTTTTTCACTAGCATATGCTGGATTACTATCAGGAGTTACAAACGGTAAAGAAAATAAATTTGGTAAGTTTTCAACACCCAAAGTATTACCATCGATAAATGACATTGCTGCAAATCCAAACATAATATTTGCAAAAAATGCACCAAATAAGAGAATCTTAGTAATTTGCCAAAGAATGAATTGTGGAGAACTTAATTTGTAATCTCTAAAACTTTGGATATCTGCTGTAGCAGATTGTTGAGGACCTCTTGCAATAAATCCAATTGCAGTGTTAATACCATACCAGAAAATTGAAGATCTGCTGGAAATATTTACACGAATAAGAGCAATTGCAGACAGAATTAAAGTGGAAAGAAGTGTATAGTAAAGGGGTTTAGTGAATTGCTCACCAAATTCAGTGAAATTCATTGATAGTATTACTGCTTGATTTCCAACCATGGTGAAAATTATTATTCCTATAATAGCAACAATGGCCAATCTGATGAATTTACCAGTATCAGGAGGCGGGGATTGCTTATCAGTAGAGGCGCTATACAAAATCACATTTAATCATGATTCACTAAATTAAAGCCTTACCAGCAAAATTAAGCAATTGTTGCTAGTTTTTTACAAATCAGATATGCTGCAGCGTATGTTGGAAGTGATGTTTTTTCATTATTGTATGGACCAAATTTTTTGTTTTTTAACTTAAATTCAATTGGACAATTAGCTAAAACCTCAACAGATTCATCATTAAGAAAACATGCATCTGTGTATGGATCAAATTTTGATAAATCAGTACAAAGAATTTTGGTAAGACCACTTTTACTGTTAATAGAACCAGGTAATCTAAAAATTCTATGAATATCCATAGTTACATTAGGATCAATTTTTGCACCACTATTGTCTGCTACACTATCAAGTATTTTTTGAAAAGAAGAATATCCATTATCAAGTAATTCTGAGATAATTTTTGAACGTTTTGATTTTGAACCAAAAACTTGTTTTGAAAATCTTCCATTCCAACCTTTTTGATTAAAATCTGGAAAAAGTGATCTATTAGGCTTAAATTTTTTCATTCCAAATGTTTCAGGAATAGCACCACGGAACATAATATAATCAACAAGTTCAGATCTTTCTTTAGAACCAATTTTTTGAAATTGTGAATTAAAAACATAAACATGAAATCCTTCATTACCTGAAAAATAAACATGAATGTTTTCTTTATCAATTCCTAAATCATCAATTAAAATATTAGATAATTTATTGACTTCAATTTTTGATGCATTAATACAAAGTTTACAAGGTAACGATTTTTTTTCTAATTTGGTAGAATTGCATTTTACACATTGATTAGTATCTTTTGAAATTTCATTGCACTCATTACAAATAGATACAACATGATTTTTTCTACAAGGTAAATCAAGATCCTTTGCATCAATATCAAAAATCAAATCAGCTTCTTTCCAGTCTTTTTCATTCATCGGAGAATTTGGAAATGCATAATATGCATTTGAACAGTAAACATCAGACGGAATATTTTGCATAAACAGTAGATGTAATTCTTTATCATCCTTAAGTGAAATATGTCGATTAAAAAAACCAGAATTAAATTTTTGATAACCAAATTCTCTTTCAGATGTACGTTGAGGAGTAAAAATTAGGTTAAAATGATTAAAATAATATTTTTTAAATGAATCCTCTAAAAATTTAATATTATTTTCATTCATTGTTTTCTCTTTTTTCCAAATTGTGATGGATTAATGATGTTATCACATTCTTTTGTAATGAAACAAAGATCCTGTGTTTTTAATTTTTCACAAGAAGGACAAGCATATTTTGTTGTACTGCCTGAAGTTCCAGCAAGATGATTTAGTTGGTAAAGTGTTACTCTAGGATTATAATCAGGTGCATTTTTGAATAAAGGTGCAATTTGTTGGACAGTTTGTCCCCTTGATAAAAGAAAAGTTGCAAGCATAAATCTTCCAGAATGTGGCAGATTTTCACCTTTTTCTAGTACATCAATTGCATGTTTAATGCATGGCGGATATTCACCAGTTGTAATTGTATAAGTTGGTGTTAATTTTTTAGAAAGGGAAATTAATTCGTTAACAATATTTTCTAGTCCAGGAATCATAGATGGTTTTGGGGCATTAATTATTTTAGAACTAATATAATTTCCCAATTCTTTTCTAATTAATCTAACAGTCTTATCAGGAGTAAGGAATACTTTACCATTTTCAACATGTCTATTGATTAATTTCCATTCACGTTCATGAAAAGTAACTGAATGTATTAAATAATCAGATACAGGTATTACAAAAAAATCATTTTCTTTAACTATTTCAATATTAAATAAATCATAAATTATTCTAGTTGCTAAATCAATTTTTGATTTATTAGAAGCATTTCCTAAATCCTTTTCTAAATAATTTTCTGCTCTTCGAGCTTCAGCTAAAGCAAATCTTTTGATAAGTGTAGACATTCCAGTTAGTTTGATTAGTACTATGGCTAAAAGAAAAGAAAATACTTCTCTTTCAAGAACATAATCTTTTGATGCTTGACCATCAATTAAATCTGATTTATAGACTTCACCAGCTGCTGCAACTTTGATTCTATGTAGTGCTTTTTCAACTGATAATTTTAAGACTGGATCGCTACCAAATTGGACTAAAGAAAAGCCTTTATCTTTCAAATATTCCCCTGCATCAGCCAAAAAAGGGTATTTTGCTTTTTCATCTTGTCCAAGTACTAACATAATAGTTATCTGAGTAATTTACATAAAAATCTGATTCTCAAGATTTGAACGGTGGTTTAAATTATGTTTTAAGAAATTGATAAAATATGCAAGTTGGTTGTCATGTCTCAGCATCAGGTTCAATTGATAAGTCAGTAGATAATGCGGTTGAAAGAGATTGTTCAGCATTTCAAATATTTACAAGAAGTCCAAGATCATGGCATGCAAAAGATCTTACAAAAGAAGTAATTGACGCTTTTAAATCTAAATTAGAAGCTAGTAAAATTGATAGATTTGCAACTTGTGCACATATGCCATATTTACCTAATTTAGCTACACCAAAAGATGATGCATTTGAAAAATCAGTTAATACATTGATAAATGAAGTTGAAAGATGTGCACAATTAGGAATTCCATATTTAGTTACACATCTAGGTAGTCATTTAGGAACTGGAGAAGAAGCAGGAATTAAAAAATTAGTAGAAGCCCTAACAAAAGCTGGTCAAACAAAAAATGATGTAATGATTTTATTAGAGAATACTGCAGGACAAAAAAATTCTGTTGGTTCAGATTTTAAACAACTTGGTGAAATTTTTAAGGAATTAAAACCTGGGGAAAAATTTGGTGTTTGTCTTGATACTTGTCATGCATTTGTTGCAGGATATGATTTACGAACAGCAGATAAAGTTAAAGAAACTTTTAAGGAATTTGACAAGCATGTTGGAATTGAAAATTTGAAAATTCTTCATCTAAATGATGCTAGAGGAGAAATGGGATGTAATCTTGATAGACATTATCATTTAGGATTAGGTGGAATTGGAGAAGAAGGGATAACATCTGTTGTAAAATTTGCAAACAAGAAAAAAATTCCTATAATTTTAGAAACTCCTATTGATGATGATAGAGATGATTTTGAAAATGTCAAAATAGCAAAAGGATATGCATAAAGATGTATACGATTACTGAGGAAATTAAATAATGAATTATGAAGAAGTAATGAAATTAGCTCTTGAACGTGGATTTTATTTTCCTAGTTGTGAAGTTTATTCGGATGCAAATGCAGGGTTTTGGGAATATGGTCCATCAGGTGTTGGTTTAAAAAATAAATTTCTTGAGTTATGGAGAAGGGAATTAATCAGAAGAGATGGCATGATGGAAATAGATGGTTCTCAGATTATGTCCAAATCAGTTTTTGAAGCATCAGGTCATTTAGGTAATTTTGCAGATCCAATAATAAAATGTACAAAATGTAATTCAACATATAGAGCAGATAGAACAATTGCAGAGATTGCAAATATTGAAATTCCTGAAAGTGCAGATTTGAACGAATTTGATAATGCAATTAATGAAAATAAAATAAAATGTCCAAAATGTAAAGGTGATTTTGGAACAACAAAAAAATTCAATATGATGTTTAAAGTTGGAATTGGTCCTCAAGAAGAAGAAGCATATCTTAGACCTGAAACATGTCAATCAATTTTTGTCGATTTTCCTAGACTTTTTAAAACTATGAGAGGAAAACTACCATTAGGAATAGCCCAAGTAGGAAAAAGTTTTAGAAATGAAATAGCACCTAGGCAAAGTTTACTTCGTCTTAGAGAATTTTATCAAGCAGAAATTGAAGTATTTTGTAATCCAAGAAGATTAGATGAAGTTGAAAAATTTGCGGAGATAGAGAATACCATAATTAGAGTTCAAACAGATGCTGAACCAATTTCTATGACCTGTAAAGAAGCACTAGAATCAGGAACTGTCCCAAACAAATTTGTGGCATATTATTTAGGAATTTTAACAGAATTTTATGAAAAAACAGGTATTGATGTTTCAAAAAGTAGATTTAGAAAATTAGGAGACAAAGAAAAAGCATTCTATGCAGAAGTTGCATTTGATTTTGAAGTAGAAACTACAATTGGTTGGCTAGAGCTTGTAGCATGTAATTATAGGTCAGATTATGATTTATCTAGTCATGCAAAGATGAGTAAAGAAAAATTTGAAGTAATGGATAATGATGAAAAAGTTTTGCCACATGTATTTGAAATTTCAATGGGAATTGATAGAAGTTTATACACTATTTTAGAACATTCATTAAAAAATGATAAAGAGCATGAAAGAATGGTTTTATCATTAAAACCATATTTATCACCAGTTCATGTTGGAATTTTATCATTAGTTAAAAAAGACGGATTAAAAGAAAAAACTGATGAAATTTTCCTAAATATTAAAAGAAAATTTGATGCATTTTTAGATCATTCAGGTGCAATTGGTAGGAGATACAGAAGATTAGATGAAATTGGAGCCCCATTTGCAATAACAGTTGATCATCAAACGTTAGAGGACAATACTGTAACAATTAGAAAAAGAGACTCTATGGAACAAAGTAGAGTAGATATTTCTAAAATTGATTCTATTTTATTAGAATCTGTAGGATTTCCTTAACTTAAAAAAATAATTTTATTATTTGAGCTTAACAATTTTTTTAAAAATTAAATAAAAATAATAAACTATCGTCTAGTCTCAACTAGCTACTCAAAGGAAGAAGTAGAAGAGGTTTGTGACGAAAGTCCTGTTGAAGATGGTACAGATGGGAATTTATCTCCTATCTGTTGCTCAGCTACTGCAGATGCTTCTTGAAGAATCTTATCTGTTTCTTCATTTGAAACATCAGACTCCATGTTAAATGAGTCTCCTGCAAGTGAATCCATCATAAGTCCATTAAGTGTCTGGGTCATACTATTCAATTCTGAATCAGCTTCTGGCATGAATCTTCCGAGCGATGACTTCAATCCCTTCATTGTAGACATAGCTGGTCCAATTGCTACCATAGCATCACCAAGATCATGAATAGTTGTCAGTCTTAGTTGAACTTGTTCTAATGACATTCTTGCGTTGCCGAGCATCTTTGTAACTTTACGAATTTCAGCTAATTCGTTAGACAAAACTCTACTTGTGCTAGTATCATGTTGCTGCATTGCAGTCACGACTCGTTGAAAGAGTTGCGCATCTCTTTCTTGCAGTTTACCTAACATTGAGTCCATTTTCGAAATTTGGACTTGTAGTTTGTTAACTGCAGTTTGAATACGTGGTTTTAATGCACCTTGAGGCTTTACTGCATCGCGTAGTTTGCCAGTTACACTTTGGGTCTCTTGTCGAGCCCATGTACTGTCGAAGTTTGGCATGATAATGGATTTAGAAATTTAGTCTTAATGAGCGGTGTAAATTTAGATCAGCTTTTGAGTAAATTTAGCTAACAAACTATTATTGATGATTAATGAAAATGGTGTATTGGCAAAAATTGTTGTTTTTGATTCAGGTTTAGGCTCACTTTCAGTAATTAAAGAAATTCAAAAAATTGTAAAAACAGACATTGTGTATTTTGCTGATCAAAAAAATTACCCATATGGAGAAAAATCACAGGCTCAATTAAACACAATAATGAAAAAAACAATTAATCTATTGGAAGAAAAATTTATGCCCGACATTATTGTTGTTGCATCAAATACACCAAGTTTGATGTTAAATTTACAAACAAAAAATATTGTAGATGTTAAACCTCCCCTAAAATTAGCACAAAAAAAATCAAAATCAAAAAAAATTGCAATACTTGCAACAAAATCAGCTATTAAGAGTAGAGGACTTAGAAATTATATTAAAGAAAATAATATTCCTAAGTCATATAAAATTTTTAAAATAAATGGATCAAATCTTGTAGATTTAGTAGAATCAGGAAAATTTCTTAATAAGAAAAATTATTGTAAAAAAATAATTAAAGAAAGTTTAGAAAATTATATTATTAAAGAAAAAATTGATACCATTACATTATCAAGTACTCATTTATTATTTTTAAAGGCATTATTAAAAAAAGAATTTCCACAAATACAATTTATTGATCCAGGATATTTGGTTGCAACAAAAATTTTAAGAAAAATCAAAAATAAACAATCAAAAAGAAATTCATTAAAAATTTTTACTTCGGGTAATGTAATTGATTTTAAAAATAAATTAAATAAAATTGGTATTAATAATAAAATAAATTATTTATCTACTTAGTTTTAGCTTTTCTAAAACCATGAGTGAATGTTTTATCATAAAGTTTTGAATATTCATAAGATTTTGGTTTTATTACATCACCAATAATTACAATAGCAGTCATTGTAATTTTTTCAGCTTTTACTTTACTTGCAATATCTGTTAGTGTTCCAATAATTATTTTTTGATCTTTTCTACTTGCTCTATAAACAACTGCAACAGGTGTAGTTTTTTTATATCCACCTTCAATTGCTTCTTTTGAAATTTTATTTAGTAAATGAACACTGAGATAAAAAATTAATGTAGCTTGATGTTTTGCAAGTTCAGAAATTTGTTCTCTTTTAGGAACTTTGGTTCTTGCTTCTGCTCTTGTGATTATCATTGTTTGAGTTACTCCAGGTAATGTTAATTGAGTTCCAAGTGCAGCGGCTGAGGCTAGAAAAGAGGTAACACCAGGCACAACAGTAGATTCTATTCCTTTTTTTTCTAGATTATCAATTTGCTCTCTAATTGCACCATAAATAGCTGGATCACCATCGTGCAGTCTAACAACTAGTTTGTCTTTTTTTGCATTTTTGTATAACAAATCAAAAATTTCTTCTCTAACTAATTTTGCAGCATCATGAAGTTTTCCTTTTTTACATAATTTCAAAATAGGTTCAGGAATTAACGAACCAGAGTAAACTACAACATCAGCTTTTTGAATTAATTTTTTTGCTTTTACTGTAATTAATTCTGGATCACCAGGACCGCAACCAACAAAAAATACGTTAGACACGTTTTACCACCAAAATTGAAAAGTATTTTGTAGTTAACGAATCATCATTTACTTCACCTAATTTCATTGTTCTAACAATTTCATTTTCTGTACCCAAGTCTTGTCCAATTGCAAAAAGAGAATCATCTGGAAAACCTGATTCTTTCAAAACTTCAATAACTTTATCAAAATATCTACCATCTTTTAGAAATATCATTGATTCAGAATGTTTTGCAATTTCTTTGACACTTGATAAATCATAACATGAAGGAATAATTGCAACTTTTTCAGCGCCTTCTGCAACACTAACACCAACTTTAGATGCAAATGAGAATATTGATACAATACCTGGTACCACACTAATATTCATGTCAGGATATTTTTCTGTCAAATCTCTATGCATGTAGATCCATGTACTGTAAAGATATGGATCACCTACTGTAAGATATACAACATTTTTTCCTTTCAAAACAGTTTCAGCCATAATTTTTGCATTTTTTTTCCAAGAGGCTTCTAGAATGTCTTTATCTTTAGTCATTGGAAAAATTAGTTTTATAATTTCTTGATTTTTTGATTTATCAATAATAGGTGAAACAACTGATAGTGCAATACTTGGTCGCGTCTCTTTAGAGGCTGGACACATGATAATATCGGCATTTTGGATTGCTTTGACTGCTTTTACTGTAAGTAGTTCTACATCTCCAGGACCTACTCCAATTCCAATTAATCCAGGCATGACTTTCATGCCTTTTTACCCAATTAAAAGTCTAGATTAAATTTTAGTGGCAGATATTATGGTAACTGGGTTTCTAGCTAACATCATAGTGCCAGTAGTAGTTTTTCTACTCTTAGATATGGTAACTTGGGTAATGTCAATAGAATCAAACTTCAATTTGTCAAGAATTTGTAATACTGAATAGAGTGTTTCAATTAGTATAATCCCAATTACAATTCTACCACTAGATTTTAATTTATTTTCTGAAAGCTTAACTATTTCTGCAGTATCACCGCCTGTTCCACCAATAAAAATAACATCAGCAGATTCAAGTTCAGATATTTTTTCTTTAGCATTACCATAAATTACAGAAACATTTGAAAGGCTAAATTTTTTTAAATTCTTTTTAGTTAATTCAACAGCATTTTCATCATAATCAATTGCTAAAACTTTACCACTAGATTCAATTTGAAAGGCTGCTTCAACAGAAATGGAGCCACTGCCACAACCAATATCATAAACAGTTTGACCTGGTTTCAATCTTGCTTTACTAAGTTGTATTGTTCTTACTTCTTCTTTAGTAATTGGAACTTTTTCAGCACGTTCGAAATATTCATCAGGTATTCCAGGTGTTTTATAATTCCACATAATCCATCCTCTTACTTTTTTTAATTTTTTTATAAATTAATTCCTGTAGAGACGTCACCAAGATGTGTTAATGTATAACTGACAATCCATGAGAATAAATACAAAAATACATAGCTGCCTATACCTTGTGTAACAATTTTCTTCCTATCTGATGATGGTAATTGCATTTTCATTGCTTTAGCAACTAAAATTGAACCGAAAAATAAGATTATCATAAATCCAATTGATGCCCATCTTCTTTCTTCACCTTCAATACCTTCAAAAATGAATGTCGTTGCAATACCTGCAATAACACCTAAAACAATACGCATCCAAAATAATTTAGATAATTTTTTATCTTTTTCACTTTTAGCTGCATCGCTGATTGGAGGAACTTTAGATGGATCTTTAGAATTATTTGTTAAAGGTTCAGATTTTTCTACTTCTGGAACATCAATACCATCTGTAATTTTGGGCTTAGAGTCATCAGATCCAGGCGTAGGTGCAGATTTTTTTTTCTTAAATTTGGCCAAAGTAAATTTCTAGCGTAAATCAAGCAAACCATGTTTAATATCTTTGGTAAAAATTTGAGCATAGAATAGGAAGGGTATAATTTTAGAGATAAAAGACAAAAACTATGGCATTAGCTGGTATAGAACTAAGATATTTAGTAAATCAAATTTCTGAACAAGTTCAAGGATACTACATCAGTAATATCTATGGGATAACAAAAGACAGTATTCTCTTCAAACTTCATCACACTGAAAAAAGTGATCTCTTTATGATGATTTCAACATCAGGTGTATGGTTAACTAAAGTAAAAATTGATCAAATGGAACCAAATAGATTGCTCAAGAGATTAAGAAGTGATTTACTACGATTAAAATTAAAAAAAATTGAACAGATAGGTGCAGAAAGAATTGCATATTTTACTTTTGAAGGATTTGGTAAAGAGTTTATTTTAGTGGGTGAATTTTTTGGCGATGGAAATATTATACTTTGTAGTAAGGAGATGAAAATTTTAGCTTTACAACATTCAATAGAAGTTAGACATAGAAAACTTAGTGTAGGATTAGAATATGCAGAACCTCCAGAAAATAAATTAGATATATTTAATTTAACTGAATCAAATTTTGATGAATTAAGAACTACTGATTTAATTTCTGCAAAATGGTTTGGAAGAACT
>Ga0209309_10005063_pt1 | contig 10612 bp, 10 predicted proteins | sample COGITO_mtgs_1204_2_FD_184807 | JGI IMG/M metagenome (GOLD analysis project Ga0209309, IMG submission 184807) | Pelagic marine microbial communities from North Sea - COGITO_mtgs_120412 (SPAdes) (version 2) | ecosystem: Environmental > Aquatic > Marine > Epipelagic ...
AAATCTTTTAGATGAGCAAGCTAAAAAAGGAATGACTGAAGACCAGCTTAAAACTGTAAGCAAATCTTTACCACCGCTTTTTAAATCATACATTAAGGCCGGCGCTAAGTTTGGCAACAAACCAGCTAACGATGTGAAGCTTCAGTCGGTAGATTTCTTCACCATCTGTAAAGTGTCTGAGCTGTCAGATAATTTGATTAAGAAGTACCTGTAAATAGTGCTAAATGTTTATTAACACTATTGCTTGAGATTTTCTAAATATTGAAAAGCCTCTTTAAAAATCTTTAAATAAACACCGGCTATCATATCGACACCAGAAACCCTGTCTTTTCCTGTTAAGGTCATTGGGCAGCCTAGACAGGATGCTGCTGGTAAAGTGCTTGAGTCACTGTATGCTTCTTGATCCAAGCTCTTAGCCCGATCTAATATGCTAGCTAAAAGCGTTTGAAACTTATTACTTGGAATTGTAAAACCTTTTTCACTTATTGATACAGGTTTGTTAAAAAAGTGTCCTCTTAAAAATGTGGGTCCTATAAACCCCAGAGGAAGTTTTTTAGTGAACATATTAATAGGGGTGACTCCTTCAGAACCAATTGGTGAAAGAAGCTTATATATAATGTCTTCAGGACGAGAGTTTTTTATAGGGTCGGATGCTAAAAAAACAAGGTACTGATGTAGAGACACAATCGCTTCTTCAAGAGCGTCCTTTGATGGGTTTGATCCTCTTTTGCCGTCTATTCTTACAGCTGGAGATGACTTTCTTGCAAAGTCAGCATCTCCTTCGTTTACAATATTCATTTCATGCTGCAGCTCTTTGTCTAAAGACTTTATAGTTTCTAATAAAGCGCCCGTTGCTACTGTTAGTGCCATGTATAATTTGGGGTCATTGCGTCCGATTGGTGTGGGAATGTAGCTAAACACAGTGCCCTCGTTTACGTTTGATCGCACAATAAATATTGAGGCCTGAGAATAATGTGGCTCAAAGAGCTCCCGATAATATAAATTTTTCGAAGCTTCTAAGTTCATATAGAGCATAAGATCTCGGCGGGTTTCATCTTTTTGAATCAGAGGAACGCCGAAATCATTGATTTCTTGAAGTAGCGCCTCATCTCTTTTCATTCTGCCGTAGACGCCAGTTCTTAAACCAGAGAGCTCGTCAGCGAAAAGTACGTTAAGGCTATCGTTGATTCCGACTTTTTTTGCATTTACTAACTTTTGTAATTTTTCAACAAGAGGAGTAAAGGTTTCTTTTTGATTGAGTTTTCTATTTTTGAATTTATCCACATAAGTTAATGGCTCTGTTTGAACTTTTGAGTGTGAGGTGAAATTTATGCAGGTGATGGCTTGAGCATTAAATGTGCCTAAGATCACAAGACTGAAGATCAGCTGGGCTGCTAAAGTGCTTTTAATAAAAAACTTATTCAGTTTGTTCATGAGCTTAGGTTAGCAAAAACCGTGCTCAAAAATTTGATGTCTCAAGTCAGATATACGGCACGTTGACGGCCTCACCATTGGAGCTTTTGTAGTTATAGCGTGATTTGTCACTTAGCGAAGCAATGCGCGTAGTGTAGACGTACATGTTTTTTACTAAGTGTTAAGTGTTCGAGCTGTCAGATAATTTGATTAGGAAGTGTATTTAGGTCAGGTCAAATTCTTTTATCAAAAACCTAACGAGTTAATTTCACACTCTACCTTCCTCCTGTACGATCGCCAGTTTCCACACGAACCCATTTTGCATTTATACAAACAAAGGTATCCGGCTCCCAGCTGGAGGCCCAACTAATTTTTAAAATTTGGCCTTCCTCATGAAACCCTGTAGATGTAGTAGTAGAAGGTCTGGACCTAACTAATGGTCTTCCAACGCAGCGTCTTGCCTTGGCGATCTCATCAACAATTGCACCAGTTCCAGAACCCGAACCTGTGCCGTAAGCTGTGCAAGATGCTAAATTTGAAGATGCATCTGTTTCTACCCTAAGGTTAATATCAAAAGGGGCCAGATTTTTAGGGCCACCGCCAGATCGGTCTCTTTCTGTGTGCACTTCAAGCTTCATTTGACCTGTTACGTTAGGGGCGTTGGTTAAAGTGACGTTGATTAAGTCCATTTTTGTAATTTTTAATTTATCAAAACTGTTTGAGTTTGTTCCACTGGTTGAATAGATAGAGTTACCGTCTTTATTTTTAATCGCGTTAAGAGCCTGATTGTTTGCAAAGCCGTAGCCTCCAATAGTGTTTGCGCAGGCAACGGGGTCACTAAGTTCACCTATTAACAGCCCTTTAAAATCAGTTTTCGAAAGCCGGTCTTCTAGGTAAGAAGTCGCGCCTATTTGATTTTGAATCATTTGCGTGGTTCCTAAAATAACAACAGCCATTACACTGCTTGCAATGATCACACTAATTAAAGAAAAGCCAGCTTCACTGTGTTTCGATTTTTTTAGATCTTGTTTCATCTTGTTTTATCGGCATAAAAAAGTATGAACTTAAGATTAAAGTCTAGTTGTTTTAGCTCTTATAAAAGAATAATTTCTCAAAATGAGAAATTTAAACTAAAACAATTGGATTATAGGTCAATCCAATCTCGAATAAACCTAATTCGACTTCGTCTGAATCTTAACTTTTTTAAGTCTAATCTGTTCGGCTTGATCCAAGATGCGCACGATGTTTTCAAATGGTGTGCCCTTGTCGCCTTTGATCACTAAGGTGCCTTCGGGGTTGGCCTGTTTAAAGCTCTTAAGTCTGTCTGAAAGTTGAGACTCCGGGATGGGCTCCTCGTTCCAGTAGAGTCCTCCATCAAGTTTTACAGACAGAGTTGTTTTTTCAATAACTTTTTGACCTGCACTAGATTTTGGAAGTGACACAGCCAAACCTGTTCGCTTCACCATAGTGGAAAGTGCGAACATAAAGAAGAAAATCAAAATAAAGATGCTGTCTAAAAGAGGCACCAAATTGATTTCGACCTTTCTTCTGCCGCCGCCGGCTGTTGCTAACTTCATTTTAAGCCAGCTCCTCAAAAAGAGTGAGCTCTTCTTCGAGTTTTTCTTTAGTGGTCTCACTCATTTTTTGAAAAGAGTTATGACAAACCAAAAGTGCTATAGAAATTCCAAGACCGAGTGCGGTTGTGATAAGGGCCTGTGATAGGCCGGCCATCATCGCACCTGGATTTCCCATTCCATCAGGAGAGGTGTTTTGGAAAGATAAGATAATACCTAAAACTGTACCTAAGATACCTAAGAGGGGAGCAATGGTGATGATGGTCTCTAGAGTTCGTTCAAACTTTTTAGTGGGCTTTAGAACTTGAAGAGCCATTGACTCTAAAGTCAGCGGTTTGATTTTTTGGTGAGCTTCTAAACAGCGTCTAACGCAAACAAGGCTTGGATCTTTAGAGTCTCCAATAGTGTTAAGTGCTTCGGCAGTTCTGTTGTGTTTGAGGTGCATGTAAGTGGTTTCAACGCGTTCAGAGTTGAACTGGGCTTTGTAGCCAACCCAAAAAAACAAACGTTCAAAAACAACTGCAAAGCCAACTATTGAGCAGGCAATCAGTGGGAAGATCAATGGTCCGCCGGAGGTTATAAAAGCACCTAACATTTTGAGATTTTCCTTTGTTTGTTGTTTCGCTTATTTTATCTTTCTTTTCTTTTCAAACAACAAAAGCCTCTTAAAAAGAGGCTTTCATGTCTAGTCATCAATCAGGACTGGTATAAGACTGGTGTCTTACTTGATCTCTTTGTGAACAGTGTGTCTTCTTAAGAAAGGGTTGTATTTCTTTTTTTCAAGACGTTCTGGATGAGTCTGAAAGTTCTTTTGAGTGGTGTATCTAGATGGTGGACGACCTTCTTTACGAGCTTCTGTGCACTCTAGAGTGATGATACGAACTTTACCTTTTTTCTTGGCCATTTTGGACTCCGATTACTGATCTTTCAAATAAGGTGAAATTATTAAAATATAAGGCTTTAAATGTCAATTAGAGTCGAAACTTAGACACGTAACATAATATCTGGGTTCTTAGAGTGGTTTCATCGTCAACTTTAAGTGGCTGGCCGCTTTAACAGCCTTAATGTCCATCAGCTGTTCACGGTACTTATTGTTGATAAAAAGCTCCACTTGATCGCTATAGTGCTTGGAAAAGCGGTGACCAGAGTTGCCAGTCGGTAAGACACCAAGACTGTTTCGAGGGTTTTTAAAATCAATCAACCTTCTCGTTGAGGGGCCATAAACCACATCAAAATTCATATTGGTCTTTTTATGTCCCATATTGTTCAATTGCCCAGCGCCCCCACCAATCTTGTAGGGCCCTAAATTGAATAAAGTAGTGAGTGGAAAAAATTTTCCTAAAGGGTGGTTAAAGGTGATGGTGTGCAGCTCCCCCCACGTCCATGTTTCTGGATCGCGACTATCAAATTCGTTTTTAAGAAAAAAGACTGAGTCAGAAAATGTTTTTTGTATAATCTCCTCTCTAGTTTCAACTTCTTTAGTGTTCACGTCATCCCACAAGGCTGAAGTTTTGTTTTTCAAAAAGTTATTAAAAGCCTCCCTTGAGTCCGCACCTTCAAGATAGGCTTTAAACCTTTCGGGTCCTAGTTCATCAGAGAAAGTGTGCAGTAAAAAGAACTGAAAAAAAGTGTAGTAAAAGCTAGCGCCAAAACTTTTTTTATCAGATGAGCCATCCCAGGCTTTGATTTTTTTTAGAATTTCTAACTCCAATTCAGAAGAGGGTTTGATCATTGTTTTTATGACATTCAAAAAATTTGAGTCATAAAAGATTAGGTGCTCTTCAGTCTGCAGCTTTTGTAAATTTGTTGTGTTCCATTTGCTCTTGCCGTTTTTCAAAAACTGGTTGATTCGAGAAAATCTGTTCTTGGGCTGCCACAGTCCGACCCAGGGTGTTTTACTCTTTATTTGGTGCATGTAGTTAGCAGACGCAATGTAGCCAGATTCAGGGTTGTAGATGTGTGGGTTGTCATCAATTTTAGAGTATCCTAAGTACTCATCACGACCAGAGTGTCCTTCAAGAATTTCTTTGCCGTTGCCAGGTCTTGCTTTGATAGGAATTTGACCCATCACGTGCCACCCAATATTACCTTTTGAGTCTGCAAACATTAAGTTAAAGCCCGGTGCTGTGGCGTGCTTTAAAGCAGGAGCCAGATCACTTAAGGTTTTGCTTTTAGCGAGCAGGTAAAAGGTGAGTGCAGAATTGTTGTTGGGGCTCAAATAGGACCATTTTGCAGAGAGTAGATGTCCTTTTTTCACCAGTTTTGAATTTTCAAGAATAGGTCCGTGAGGTGTAATTAAGACATCTTCAACGTGCTCTTTACCGCCTTTGATTTTGATCACTTCTTTTACAATTTTAAGTTTTACATACTTACCTTTGTACATAACTAAGGATTTATCAGTGGGGTGGAGTTTTTCTAAGTAAAAATCTAAGTCATCAGAGTTTGACATAGTGATTCCCCAGGCACGGTTCATATTGTGTGCTAAACCTGGAAAGGGAATACCAGGAACATAATGTCCGTAGTTTTCATAAGTAGGCGATTTAATATGAACTTCATACCATACAGCAGGTTGTGCAAAAGCTATATGAGGGTCACTTGCTAAAATAGGCCTACCAGACTCGGTTTTGCTTCCCGAAATAAGCCATGCGTTGCTACCGTGAAAAAGTGAGAGCTCAGATTTAAACTTTTGCAGTACGGATGATGTTTTTGAAAAGTAGCTCTTATCAATTTTGAGTTTAAGACTAGTTTTTGGAGTTTTTAATTTTTGTTTGTCTTTGTCTTTGTCAAAATGCCCTCTTGGGAAAAGTGCTAAGACATCTTCTTTTTTAAGTTCATCTAAAAGATCTGAGTAGAGTGGATCCACAATAAACCCTTCAGCAAAACTAAGAGCAAGGTAACCGGAAATAGCTATGGTGTCTTCCATAGTGAAGATGTCAGGTTTGTATCTAAGAAGCCTCATTTCAAGTGGAAGGGGACCGTTTTTAACGAATTCGTTTACTCCTTTAAAGTAAGCTCTAACTTGTGTGAGCATTTCTGTGGGTGCTGTCTTTTTATATTTTTTCCATAAAAAATTTGCATGTCTTTTTAGGCCTAATTTTCTGAGCAGAATGTCGGTTTCTAAAAGCTCCTCGCCGAGCACCTCACTCAATCTGCCAGATCCAATTCTGCGAATGAGGTCCATTTGGAATAAGCGGTCAGATGCAGTTGTGTAGCCTAATGCGTACATCATATCTTCATCGTTTTGAGCCTCGATGTGGGCCACACCAAAATCATCGGTGTAGATCTCAACATTTTTTTTTAAACCCTCAAGACTGATCTCCCCATCTTTAGGCCCTTGAAAAGTGCATGAAGTTAAAGATACGAGCAGTAAAAACAGGCTGATGAATTTAAAAGAAGTCATAGTTTCTTTATTATCTACATAAGCCACTTTTTGTCACTCCCATTAGATACTTTACAGTATTTAAGGCTCAAACCCCTCTGTTTTGAGCACAGTTCTTGAATTGTATTGAATATGACAAAGACAGTTTCACTAGCACTCATCTCACTTTCATTTCTGTTCGCTGGGCTTTCAGCTCAGGCTGAAGGAGTGGAGCTCTGTAAGCCTCTAAGCACTTCAGAGCATAAAGATGAGATTGGTGGTGTATTCTCTAAATCTTTGGATCAGTACATAAAGGCTTTAGACAGTGCTGCTGCCGAAGAAAACTGGCTGAGTCTTGCAGAGTCCTCTGGACAGAATTTAGAAAACAAATGCACCAGAATTGCAGTGATTCCAACGAGTACTAAATTTTTAAGCAAAAACATATTTGGTCACGAACCCACTGAATTTCTCAAATCCTTGGTTATTGAAAAAAAATACATAATTAAATTTTATAAAAGTGAAGCAGCTGAAGATCAAAAAATATCTATATCAGACAATGAGTACAACAGACTCGCCTTCTTAGCAGCAGGAATTATGGGAGCTGAATCAAGCGGCGGAAAATCGTTAATGTATTTTGCGGAGTATGTGCTTTCTAAACTAGGTTTTTTAGAGCGTCTAGCTGTTTGTATAAATAAAAGAACTTGGGCGAAATGCACGACCAAGCACATCACCAGTCGAGGCATGACCCAGATAAAAAAAGTGCCGTTCGTTGGTGAGATCTACGGTATTAACAGGAATAACTTATCTGACCCTTACTTGTCTGGAGTGGCTACGATGGGTTTTTTAATTGAGACCTACAAATGGTACTTGGGTGTTGTGAACAATGAAAAAAGATTTTACATGGCTCCGGTTGTTGGAGCTCAAAGAACAGAGAGAAGACAGATTAGGAGTGAAGATTTTGATGTTTTTTTAACCTATATGTATAGGGGCGACATTAGAGAGATTTATGACGGAACTGCAACGCCTAATAAAAGTTGCTACTACAAAAGAGTTCAAAAATACCAAGAGCACCTAAGGTTTTATATTGTTCCTGATCAGGATTGTTCTGAGGCAGGGAAATCCATATTAGACACCTAAAGGTACCAGGTCGAACTACTGAGTTCGACCTGGTACCTTTAGGTTGACGCCACTTTAAAACTCTAGTTATGTACATTCTGCTCCAAAATACCGTTTGCCGACGCTTTTTGGGGTTTTGCTTCCCTTCTGGACTAGCCAGAGGACAATAAAACTAACGGAGGAATTTATGGCATTAACAGTAGACGAAAAAAAGCAGATCATTGATCAATTTAAAGAGTCTGAGCTAGACACTGGTAGTTCTAGAGTTCAAATCGCACTTTTGACTGCAAGAATTACGGATCTTCAAGATCATTTCAAAAAAAATAAAAAAGACAACCACTCTAGACGTGGCCTTCTTACAATGGTGAGCCAAAGAAGAAAACTTCTTGATCACATGAGCAGAAAAGATGTTGTTCAATATAGATCTCTTATTGAAGATCTAGGGCTTAGAAAGTAATTTCAAAAGTCGATTAAAAGGGTCTGTAAAGACCCTTTTTTTGTTTAAACCTTTAGAAATTTAGGTTTAGATGTTCTTTAAATAAAAAAATAATAAAAGAAATTAATAAAAGCAAAAACAAACACGTAGAAGATAACGTAAGACTTAACGATAAGAAAAAGAGAGAAATATGACTACAGAGAGAATGGACGCAGGTAAAAGAAAGATAGTTGAATTTGATTTCAACGGAAAAAAAGTTTCATTAGAAACGGGTTGGTTGGCTAAGCAAGCTGACGGTTCAGTTCTAGTAAGAGCAGGATCTAACGCAGTTTTAGTAACGGCTGTTTCTTCAACTAGAGAATCTACAATGGGTTTCTTTCCACTGACTGTTGAGTTCCAAGAAAAAATGTACGCGGCTGGTAAAGTGCCAGGTGGTTATTTCAAAAGGGAAGGCCGTCCCACTTCATTCACAACTCTTAATGCAAGAATGATTGATAGGCCAATCAGACCTTGTTTTCCTGAAGGCTACCAGTTTGAAACTCAAATTGTTGCCACTGTACTTAGTTATGACGGTAAATTTCCAGTAGAGATCATGGCGCAAATCGGTGCTTCTGCTGCTCTACACATTTCAAACATTCCATTTAATGGTCCTACTTGTGCTGCTTCAGTTGGTAGAATCGATGGCAATTGGAAAGCAAACTTATCACAAGAAGAGATGGAAGTATCTGACTGTCACTTTATCGTTGCAGGGACTAAAAAAGGTCTTCTCATGGTTGAGGGGGAAGGCGACTTCTTATCTGAAGCAGAAGCTCTTGATCTATTAAAATGGACTCACAATGAAATGACTCCAGCTTTTGAAGCACAAGAAGAACTTCGTAAACTTGCTGGTAGCAAAGAAAAAAGAGAATTCATTCCTTTCACTCCAGACGAAACCAGAGCTTCAGAAATGAAAGCTTTTGTTGAGCCTCTTTTAAAAACAGCTCTTTCTAACAAAGAAAAAATGGCAAGATATCAAGGTTTTGATGACACGAAAGCTGCTGCAAAAGAGAAATTTGTAAACTCTATTGAAGACAAAGAGCAGCAAGCTCTAGTTTCTAAAGAGCTAGGCCATGTGATCGACAAAACTAAATATTCGTTAGCGCGCGAGGGTGTTCTTTCAACTGGAGACAGAATCGACGGTAGAAGCACTACACAGGTTAGACCTATTGCTTGTGAAGTTGAACTTTTCCCAAGAGTCCATGGATCTGCTTTATTTACACGTGGTGAGACTCAGGTTATCGGTGCTGTTACATTAGGGACTAATGATGACGAGCAAACAATTGAAACTCTCAACGGTTCAATCAAAAAACGCTTTATGCTTCATTACAACTTCCCACCGTTTTGCGTTGGTGAAACGGGAAGAATGGGTGGAACAAGCAGACGTGAAATTGGCCACGGCTTCTTAGCTGAAAAAGCTCTAGAAGCAGTTCTTCCTTCTAAAGAAGAGTTTCCGTACACAATCAGAATCGTAAACGAAGTTTTAGAGTCTAACGGTTCAAGCTCAATGGGTTCAGTTTGTTCTGGTACAATGGCTCTATTAGACGCTGGTGTTCCAATAAAAGGAAACGTTGCAGGTATTGCAATGGGTCTTATCAAAGAAGGCGACAGATTTGCAGTTCTTACCGATATCTTAGGTGATGAAGATCACTTAGGCGATATGGACTTTAAAGTTGCGGGCACCAAAGATGGCATCTCAGCTCTTCAAATGGACATCAAAATTGACTCAATCTCTTTTGACATTATGGAACAAGCTCTTACACAAGCTAAAGATGGGCGTTTGCACATTTTAGGTGAGATGGAAAAAGCGATCTCTGTACCTAGAAACCAGATCTCTGAGTTCGCTCCAAGGATCCACACTATTAAAATCAAGCCTGAGAAGGTAAGAGAGGTGATTGGACCCGGAGGCAAGATGATCAAAGCCATAGTTGAAGAAACTGGTGTTAAAATCGACATCAACGATGATGGTACAATCAATGTTGCTTCAACTGATCCTGAAAAATCTAAGCGCGCTATCGAAATGATCGAAGGCATTTGTGCCGAGGCAGAAGTTGGAAAAACTTATTCTGGTAAAGTTGTAAAGATCATGGATTTTGGTGCATTAGTTGAGGTTCTTCCTGGAACAGCTGGACTTTTACACATCTCTGAAATTGCTCACGAGCGCATCAGAAATGTGACTGATGTTTTAAACGAAGGTGATCAACTTGATGTTAAAGTTTTAGACGTTGATAGAGCGGGTAGAATCAAGCTTTCAAGAAAAGCGATTCTTAAGGCTGAGGACACTCACTAAGCTTATGGTTTATTGATTGGACACATCGTTTAAAAAAACAGTTTTAGAAAACGGACTCCGTATTGTCACAGAGTCTGTTAAAGACAGAGCCTCAGTTCACCTGGGGCTTCATCTTTTGTGGGGATCACGAAACGAGCCTGTCCATATGGCTGGTGCTGCTCACTTAATTGAGCACATGGTTTTTAAAGGCACGGCCAAAAGAACGGCTTATGAAATTGCCAGAGACATCGAATCTGTCGGTGGTGAAATTGGAGCCTCGACTGGAAAAGAGATGACCTCTTATACAGTCCAATGCTTAGAAAAAGACTTAAGGCTTGGCGTTGATATACTGGCTGATCTTACACTTAATGCTAAATTTACAGACGAAGAATTTGAAAAAGAAAAAGATG
>Ga0209309_10005068_pt1 | contig 10609 bp, 8 predicted proteins | sample COGITO_mtgs_1204_2_FD_184807 | JGI IMG/M metagenome (GOLD analysis project Ga0209309, IMG submission 184807) | Pelagic marine microbial communities from North Sea - COGITO_mtgs_120412 (SPAdes) (version 2) | ecosystem: Environmental > Aquatic > Marine > Epipelagic ...
GCCCATTTTGATACCAATAAATGGAAATTCCATCTAACTGATTTTCCTTATAGTTTTGTATCCGAAGCTTATTACCTGCATTAGACCAATATGAGAATTCCCCTACTTTCTTTCCATTTTTATAACTCCCTTTCATCGTTTTCCTGCCGTTCCCCGACCAAGTAATAATTGGTCCGTCTAATAATCCATTGCTAAAATAACGGAGATTTCTAATTTTCTTAGTAGTATCAAGCTGAATATAACAACCTGAGAAAGTATTTTGATCTGTTCTAAGATATTGAAAACCTTGTTTTTGGCGAAACTCATCAAAGGGTAACGATTTATTTGAAAATAAATTCCATTCACCAATTTGGGCAGTGTTAATTATTTTTGCGACCTCGTTCTGATTATCAAAATCAGGGTATATTAATTTTTCATTTGCACTCGCCCAAATCATAAAACTAGCAAACAAAACAACAGGAGAAAATTTACGCATTAAGTCGACACTTATGCCACTTGAATAGTATGTCAATCAATCACAAGAAAGAAAAATGATAATTGATTGAGCTTACTTCCAAAAAAAGTAACAAGTGATCACTCAAATGCACTTCCTTGAAGAAATTACAATTATAGCAACAGTTAGCGTTCTTGTTACCCTTTTACTAGGTCGGCTAAAACTTCCGGTTGTCGCCGGTCTCGTTTTGTCCGGAGCACTGGTTGGTCCCAACTGTTTTTCCTTAGCGAAAGATTTAAAAACAATCGAATTAATTGCAGAAGTTGGAGTAGTCTTTCTTCTATTTACTATTGGACTTGAATTCTCTCTCAACCGATTAAAGAACATTTTCCGACAAGTTGCACTGGGTGGAATTATCCAGGTTAGCGCAACAGCAACTATAACTATCCTGGTTGCAATTGCATTGGATAGACCAGTTCAGGAAGCAGTTGTTTTTGGTTTCGTCTTTGCATTATCAAGTACAGCTCTTGTACTACGAACCTTAAACGAGAGGAATGAACTGGATGCCCCCCATGGACGTTTTATCGTGGGTACATTAATATTTCAGGATCTGTGTATCGTACCAATGGTCTTAATAATTCCCCTTCTTCCACAAGGACTTGATCGGTTTTCAGTTTGGCAAGAAGTTGCAGTTGCATTGGGGCAAGCCGTTTTAATGGTAATTACTCTGTTTCTGTGCTCAAGAAAGTTGGTGCCCTTACTGTTTAAGTGGGTCGATGCGAGCATTGGAACTGCCTACATAACTTCTTTAACAGGACTTTCCCTAGCACTCGGTGCCTTCCTCGCAGGCATGATCGTAGCGGATACTGATTTCAGACATCGTGCGATGGGTGATATTTTACCTCTGAAGGATGTCTTTGTAAGCTTCTTTTTTGTATCGCTTGGGATGTTTTTTAACTTCGAGGTCTTAATTGAGCAAACTGGAACAGTTATGCTTCTACTCGCAGCTTTTCTATTTGGAAAAGGATTAATTGCGTCGATCGCGGCAATGTTTATGCGATTTCCTCCACGAGCTGCTTGGTTGGCGGGTGTTGGCTTAGCTCAGTTTGGAGAATTTGGTTTCGTCCTACTACAACTCGCTACAAAAGAAAATGTGGTATCAAGCGAGGCGATTGCTCCCCTCCTAAATGCCGGGATATTAAGCATGTTCCTTACCCCATTAATAGTTTACAAAGCCCCTCACTTTACCGCTGGCGAAAGAGCTCTCGATCCTTTAGCAAAATTATTACGGGCTAAGACTGCCCAAGAGCTTGAGGAAAAAACAGTGGGGCAAAATGACCATGTTATTATTATTGGCTATGGGATATCAGGACAATTGTTAACCTCGAGCCTACGTTCATTATCGATTGAAACTATTGTTCTTGAAATGAATTCGGATAACGTAAGATACGGTCGAGAGCGAGGGGACCCCGTTTATTATGCCGATGCGACAAGTGAAGAAGCTTTAGGTCATGCCCATCTAAAATCCTGTCGGGCTGTTGTAGTTATGATTAATGATCATGCGGCAACAGAAAGAGTTCTTGCATCAATTAATCGATTAGATGGAAATATTCCAATTTTTGTTAGGACTCAATATATGACAGGCATTGAAGACTTTAGAAAATTCAAACCGGCGGGAATAGTTTCATGTGAAATAGAAGGCGGACTTGAGGTTCTATCTCAAGTATTGAGAAAACTTGAGGTACCAAGAAATGTTATTATCAAAGAAGTCGATCATGCAAGGTCTCAAACTATGCATTCTGATCGAGAATTTAAGGAATCTCCTCTTCCCCTCCACCACCATCAAGAGCTTAAAAGTCTAACCGTGGAGAATATTCTGTTGATTAAGGGTAGCCGTGTCGAAGGCAAGTCTCCCAAGCAACTAGGATTAGCCGAGAAGACTGGTGTATTAGTTATTGCAATCCGAAGAAATGAACTACTGTTATTACACCGTTTGGCAGATACACTCCTTGAGGTTGGGGATATAGTTTATTGTATCGGTAGGAAATCAGAAATAGAATTAGTTACCGAGCTATTCGATCCACTCATAACCTCAAAGAATCTAAAAACTATTCTATCTTAAAAACAAAAGACTAATTCGGAGTATTGTTCTGATCTAAGCTAGATTGAAAGTCTAGAGAGTTCTGCCCGTTAGAACCATTCCTATCAATTCCTAATGTTGCGTCTGCAGAAACATCCTCCAGCTTTTCTTTTACTACAGCATCAAGTTCACCCATGTTGGTTAGGGTAGTAGTAGACTGGCCATAATCAACTTCTCCTCCCCAATAAGATTCGTTCGAATCAATCGTATTATCTTCGTGGTAATGAAACACTATCCCTCTTCCACCTATAATATTTGTATTTGGACATTTGGTACCGTCTGGCTTCCAGCGGAAAAAAGTATCAATTTTACCATTTTGATATTGGATCAAAGATTTCTTAACTCCAATGGAGTAAAACTCCTCAACTAATCCATGCATTAAATTATTCTTCATAAAACCTCGAGACTCCAAAATCCCAGCCGTTGACCAAACCGTAAATGGTCCATGTCGGGTTCCGTTCGACCACATACGTTCAACCATTTTCTTTCCGTTCTCGTGCCAAGAGGTGTGTAAACCGTCTTGCCTGCCCTCCACACAATAAAAAAGATAACCAACAGAACCTGCTTTGTAAGTTTTCCTAATCCATCCGCTGTAAAGTTTGTTATCCCCTAGAATTCTATATACTTCCACACCTTGCTCTAACGAGACTCGTAATTCTCCGAGATCTACAGAATTTTCCAAACTCTTTTTCAAAACATCAGGTTGATCTAATGGATTCTCTTTAGATGGAAAATGTGAAACTGGTCCATCCTGATAGTCACAACCAATGAGAAATAATAAAAAAAGTAATGTAATTGTTAATTTCATAATAAATATTTGTTATTGTCCAATCAGATTGTTAGCATTTGCAACCTAGAACTTCCGAATAATAATGGTAATCAATACTACCTTCATAAATGCTAGTAATCCTAAAAGCTAACACAGAAAAAAGTAAACTTTCACTGATTATCACATTTTCTGCTTTCTTTCCTAGGTGCTTTTGCAGTAGTAATCACCTATGACAAGTATATCAGACTTCGATGCACCTAAGCCTCCACCGTGGATGGGAGCACTGGTGCCTTTTTTGATAGTTTTGGCGGCTGCTGGATTCTATTGGCTCCTGACTTCAGATAAAGAAAAGAGTCCAATTGACCTTGATTCCAGTCAAGAGGTTAAGCTGAGTGGAAAACTATCCAACGGCCAAACCTACTATATTTTTGCCTCTGAAATCGAAGTTTATCCAACAAACTTGGAAAATGAAGCATGGGACAGGGGAGAAAAAGGACCCGATATTCGTTATCGTATTTTATGGAAAGGAAATGCAGTATTTGAAAGCGTGACCAAAGGAGATTCCTTGATTGCTGATTGGTCGGGATTATCCATCGAACTGAACTGGAAAGATCTACTCGGCAAATCAGTTTCCCCTGACGATGTGATCAAGGCGGGAAGAGTTCGCTTTGACGAGAATGAGACAATAGAGATCGTCGTACAAGATGTTGATATTGCATCTGATGACGATGTCGGGCGAAAGGAAATCTTGTTGAATGGACTTTCCATCGGAAAAAATGTGATTCGATTAAAAAAGTCTCCCGCCAATGCGATTCGGCGTATAACCCTAAGAATCTTACCGATTGGCTCTAATTTACAGGACTTAGCGAACATTATGAAGTAAGGAATATTAGCAGTGAATATCACTCGTTTTTTCATTGCTCTTGCCGCTCTTTTATTAGGGTTCGGTTTAATTGCTCCCACCCTTACCATTTCTCCTATGGCGGGAGAACTTACTTGGTTAGTCAGAATACTCTCGCCGGAGGAACTGGTCCCCTCAACCTACTCGATCTTGGGTGTGATTGGAAAACTTTACCAGGGGAACGATTTCTTCCTAGTCTTGCTTTTATCACTGTTCTCAGTTCTATCTCCCATTTTAAAACTCTCTTTTTTCTGGCAAGCAAGCTCGCAATCATATCAACAGGAAAACTCGAACTCTCTCTTCAAGGTAATTCATTATGTGGGGAAGTTTTCTATGGCCGAGGTATTTGCTCTCGCCCTTATTATCGTGGTTGTAAAATCATTCCCCGGAGGATCATCGGCACAATTAGAATGGGGAGCTTATATTTTTACTTGCTCAGTCGCATGCTCAATAATTGCATCAATCAGAATCGAAAAAAGGACAGGAATAAAGCATTACAATAATACCGACTTATTATAATAGAACCAAAATCCAACTTTTGCTAAATTGGGATGGTGGAAAATCTCAGCACAAGCGTATGCCTGTTGACAAAAACTATTTTAGAAGAAGATAATACAACTCTTGATTCCCTCTATAAATTTCAAATGATCGAATATTGGCAAACTTTAGACTCCGCACAAAAAACATTTACCGGAGTCGGCATAATTTCTAGTTTAGTTCTCACTCTCCAAATGCTTTTAGTCATGATCGGCGGAGGCTTCGACATGCCGGATGCCGAAATTGCAGAGACGGGTGAAGGAGGGGCAACCGGTGTATTTTCGATCCGTACTATCGGGGCTTTTTTTACCGGGTTTGGATGGGCAGGTGCTGCCATGTTGGATGCTGGTTATGGTACCGGTGCTGCTACTTTTGTCGCCACAATTTCTGGATCGATATTTTTGGCAATCGTAATCTACTTAATGACTTATTTACACAGCCTGCGCCAGGAAGGCACCTTAAACTATAAAAATGCAATTGGACAAGTTGGTAGCATATACCTGCCCGTCCCACCAAACCGCAAAGGAATCGGACAGGTCGAAGTAATGGTACAGGGAAGGTTACGAATTGTAAAAGCAGTAACCGATAATGATAAAAAAATTGCCAACCGTATCGCAGTCAGGGTAACCGAAACAGTAGACGAACAAACCATTTTAGTAGTTCCATTAGAAAGCGAATCTTCTGAAAAAAATAATTAAACCACAATCTAATCAAATCTAAATTATGAGTCCTGCATTAATTGGCTTTATTTCTCTTATTGTTGTCGTTCTTGGAACGCTTGTATTTTTCTTCAGTCGGTACAAGCGTTGTCCATCGGATAAAGTTCTTGTAATTTATGGTAAAACTGGAGGAGATCGTTCTTCCAAATGTGTCCATGGTGGAGCGTCTTTTGTTTGGCCCCTCATTCAAGACTACCAATGGTTAGACCTTGCCCCTATTCCAATTGATATCGCATTGAAAGGAGCCCTTTCCAAGCAAAATATTCGGGTCAATACTCCCTCTACTTTTACGGTGGGAATTTCAACTGAGTCGGGTGTCATGGAAAATGCAGCCGAGCGCTTACTGGGGCTCAACTTACAATCTGTGCGCGAACAAGCAAGTGACATTATATTTGGTCAAATGAGAGTGGTCCTGGCAACAATGGACATCGAATCGATTAATGCGGACCGTGATTTATTGATCGAAAAAATTACCAACGGAATCGAAGTGGAACTCAAAAAAGTCGGACTCCGACTTATCAATGTTAATATCAAGGATATAACCGATGAGTCCGGATATATCGACGCGTTGGGGAAGGAAGCTTCATCCCGAGCGATCAATGAAGCTAAAGTAAGTGTTTCGGAGAGAGAAAGGGACGGAGCGATTGGGAGTGCAAATGCAGATAGGGAAAGAAGAATTGAAGTTGCCAGTGCACAAGCCACGGCGACTGAGGGAGAGAATTTATCTAAAATCAAGGTAGCCCAATCAGATGCACAAAGACGGGAGCAGGAAGCGGAAGCGGAGCGCCTTGCAGTAGCAGCGGAGAAGGTGAAGTCTGCACAAGCTTCGCAGGAAGCTTATGCGGCAGAAACAACTGCAGAAAAAGCCCGTGCAGAGCGTGAAAAGGCGAGTCAGCATGCAGATATAATCATACCCGCAGAAATTGAAAAACTTAAAATTCAAACTCTTGCAGAGGCAGATGCTGAAAAGATTCGTCGCCTCAAGAAAGGAGAGGCAGACGGTGTTCAGTCCATTATGGAAGCGGAGGCAAAAGGAACGCTCGCTGCACTTCAAAGCAAGGCGGAAGGTTTTGCCAGAATCGTAGAAGCCTCAGGGGGTGCAGAATTTGCAAGCACACTTCTTGTCACGGAACAACTTCCTCAGTTAGTGGCAGAACAGGTCAAAGCAATTGCCAACCTCAAAATTGATAAAATTACCGTTTGGGACTCTGGTAAGGGAGAAGGCGGAAAGAACGACACCGCAAATTTTGTTTCCGGTTTAGTGGGTGCTCTACCCCCACTCCATCAAATTACCAAGAATGTTGGAATTGAACTTCCCGAATTTTTAGGGAAACTGAGCGAAAACCCAACAGAAGCAGCTAAAATCCTCGAAGAGGCACAAGCAGCAGAGCCTAAAAAAAAAGAATTGAATCAGTAGATTTAGATCAAGCAAGCAGTATCCCAGTTCACCCTTCAATAGAAGATCAGATTGAGGCTCGAATCAGAGAAGATCTAAGTTTAATCAAAACTTTCGATGAAAATAAAGACGGGGTTTTAAACGACAACGAAATTAGTAATGCCGTCAACAAAACCAAAAAATGGGCTTCTGAATCAAATGATAAGGGTAAGGATTGGCTGTATTACGGGAGAAATAACCAAATAGGCCCGATTTCCTGGGATGAAATTATTAAGGTTTCAAATCAATACCCGGAAGTTTTCATTTCTAAAGTCCAAGATGCCGACCAGGTAGAAGAAAAGGCAATCAATTGGCTTCCGATTACAATTGTTTTGTTCGCAAAAGAATTATTATCCGCGTAAATCTCCGCAAATAGAATTGCTAGCTTCTGCGTTTCTCTTTTTCTTTCCATGAATAAATCCCTTTACATTCAAGTAGTCTCCTGCAAATCAAAATAGTTCTAGCTTTGGTATAAGAGTCATCTGGGGAAACACGATAGTTACATATATGTAATTATTAGGTGGTAGTTATAATATGGCTATGTATAGTATATAGCCATGGAAGTTATCATTGCATCCGATCAAGATATTGTGGCACTGAAATGTGCGGATATTATTGAATCTCAAATCAAGACGCTGCCAGATTCTGTCCTAGGATTGGCAACAGGATCCACACCGGTTGGACTGTATAAGGAACTGATTAAAAGACATCGCGAACATGGATTAGATTTTACAGGAGTCCGTACTTTTAACTTGGATGAGTATATCGGTATACCTGCAAACCATCCGCAAAGCTACCGAACTTTTATGAATCAAAATTTATTTGATCCGATCAATATAATTTCGGAAAACACTTATGTTCCTGACGGTATGGGAGAAAATCCATTGGATTCAGGCCCCCTATATGAAAAGAAAATTAAAGATGCTGGGGGGATCGATCTTCAGGTTCTTGGAGTTGGAACGGACGGGCATATTGGATTTAACGAACCCACCTCGAGCCTACAATCCAAGACCCGAATAAAGACATTAACTCCTCAAACACTGGAGGATAATTCGAGGTTCTTTTCAGAAGATGAATTCCAGCCTAAGTTGGCGATCACCATGGGGATTGGTACGATTTTAGAATCAAGACGGATTTTAATGATGGCAACAGGGGAAAGTAAAGCGTCAGCAGTTCGTGAAATGGTGGAAGGTTCCATTTCTGCTTTCTTTCCCGCAACTGCCCTTCAAATGCACGAAAGAGTTACTGTGATTGTGGATGAAGGTGCTGCATCAAAGTTAGAACTCAAAGGATACTATAAGTTTGTTGGCAAATTACAGGATGATTTGATAAAGAAACACAGACCCTCTGATTGGATTTCCCGATAAAATTATGAATAATACAAGAAAAATTCGAGTACTCGTGGTGGGAGCCGGCAATATGGGTCGTTCCCATGCACTTGCCTACGAGTCTATACCTGAATTCGAAATTGCCGCTATATGCACCCGTAGTCCGGAGTCTCGTGCCAAGTTAATGGCAGAGTTACCTGACGGAATACCCGAGGTAAACGAGTACGAAAAAGCGTTAACAGAAATGAAGCCCGATGCAGTTTGTATATCGACTTACCCCGACACCCATTATCCGTTTGCCAAGATGGCTTTAGAGGCAGGATGTCATGTTTTTACTGAAAAACCCCTGGCCGAAAGTTCGGAACAATGCAGTGAACTGGTTAGCCTTGCCCGTGCAAAAGGGAAAGCATTGGTGGTGGGCTATATTCTACGTCAGCACCCCAGTTGGATTAAATTTGTGGAAGTGGCAAAAACATTGGGCAAACCCCTGGTGATGCGAATGAACTTAAACCAACAATCGTACGGAAAAAACTGGGACACCCATAAAAGCCTTCTCTCCTCGATCTCTCCAATCGTTGATTGTGGAGTTCATTATGTGGATGTGATGTGCCAAATGACAGAGTCCCGCCCAACCCGAGTCTCTGGTCTAGGCACACAACTTACGGATGAACTTCCTGCTGATAAAATAAACTACGGTCATCTACAAGTCACTTTTGATGATGGAAGTGTGGGTTGGTACGAGGCGGGTTGGGGTCCAATGATGAGCGAAACTGCATTTTTCATAAAAGATGTTATTGGTCCTCTCGGGAGTGCATCGATCGTGGCGGCGGATGCTGGATCACGGGGAAATTCATCGTCCGTGGATGCTCACACCCAAACCGAACGTATCCTTCTGCATCGAAGTAAAAAAGGACTGAATGGTGAACTGGAGCCCGAAGATGAATACATCGACCTTGACGATGAACCTGACCACGACGAACTCTGTCGGCGTGAACAACTTTTCTTTCTTGATGGAATTTTAGAAAAAGCTGATTTAACGGAGCATCAAAACAGTGCCATTCGTGCCAGTGAAATCGTACTTGCTGCCGATCAGTCTTTCAGAAATGGAGAGACCATCAAACTCTGAGATTTTGTATCTCCATAAATGTGGTAACAAATTTTGTTAAAAAATGATATCAGAACAGACTCGCAAGCGCCTAAAGAACCAATCTGAAATCTTACGCACAATTCGAAGAAAAGGTGCAACCAGTCGTTCATTCATAAGCACATCCTGCGGGATACGGAAAGCAAGTGTTACCAATATATGCAGGGATTTAGTTGATCGCGGATCCCTGAATGAAAAGACTCCCGGATTTTACCGTTCCGAAATAGAGCTCTCATCGGAGTATTGGAGATCATTGGCTATTTTTATAGGCCCAGGAGAAATTATAGCCACTATTGTGGATCATAACGGAAAGGTCTATGAAGAATGGACTCAAAAAATGGGGAACCCAAAAACTCCGGAATCCATTGTTTCAGTGATCGTAACATTAATAAATAATGCATCGAAATTAAAAAAGTCCATTGTGGGAGTAGGAATCAGTGTGCCCGGAATCATAAATGCAGAAAAAGGGATATGCCTATCTGCGGTTAATTTGGGAAGATGGCACGACTTCCCACTTGTTGAAGAAATTACGAAAAGACTTCCTCAAGGTTCTCCGAGGATTGTAATAGAAAATGATGCAAATGCAGAGTTGATGGGAAATCATTGGTTTGGAGGTTATGGAGAAACACTTGAAAATTCCCTTTATATTTCCCTCGGTGAAGGAGTTGGTTGTGCCCAGCTTTTGGAGGGAAATATAGTTAGGGGTCGCCGTTTTTCAGCGGGAGAAATTGGATGCCTTCCTTCAGGAAACGAAAAGAGACCCTGTTCATGCGGGAAAATGGATTGCCTTCAAACGTATTGTGGAGAATTGGGCATCATCCAATCGGTTAAAAACCAAAACAAAGAAGTCACTGCCCCTTCCATTGCCCAACTTTGTCATTTAGCAAAAAACAATTTAGAAATAAAACAACAACTTACCCAAGCCTACCAGCCACTGGTCCAGCAAATATCCACAATGATTGCATTAACTGACCCGGCTCAGATTGTGATCGGATGCCCTGATCCTAACATGGACAGTACTATACCGGACATTTTATCCACAGGTTTAAAAAGCCTACTGGGTTGGACAGACGAAGAAGTTATTCCTGTTCTTGCCGGATTAAATCCAATAAAATCGGGGATACTAGGTGCAGCCGTCAGTGTATTCAAGAATGCATTTCAAGATGAATCCCCTATTTGTAACTCTAATGTAAATGCCTTTTG
>Ga0209309_10005074_pt1 | contig 10600 bp, 9 predicted proteins | sample COGITO_mtgs_1204_2_FD_184807 | JGI IMG/M metagenome (GOLD analysis project Ga0209309, IMG submission 184807) | Pelagic marine microbial communities from North Sea - COGITO_mtgs_120412 (SPAdes) (version 2) | ecosystem: Environmental > Aquatic > Marine > Epipelagic ...
AGCAAGGGAAAGTGTATACGTCACTTTCTGAACTCAGATACGGAAGACTCATGATCATGACCGATGCAGATAACGATGGAAGTCATATCAAGGGGCTTATTCTTAACATGATTCATTATTTCTGGCCGAGTTTACTTAAACTCAAGTTTGTTGTAAGTATGGTTACACCTATCATAAAAGCGTCTAAGGGTTCAGAAACGAAATCGTTTTATACAGACTCAACGTTTAGGCAATGGTACGGTAACGGTAAACAAGGTTGGAAAATTAAATATTATAAGGGTCTCGGTACATCCACGTCTGCGGAAGCACGCGAATACTTTAAAAAAATAAAAGATCTTACCGTTCAATTTGATACGGATAATTCAATGGATGAATCTATAGTTCTTGCATTTGACAAGACAAAATCAGACTTACGTAAAACGTGGTTACTTGAAAGTACAGAAAAGAAATCGTCCGAACTCGAAGTACCATATGGAAACGTTGAGCGTCTCGGTATTTCTGATTTTATTCATAAAGATCTTGTAAATTTCAGTCTTGCCGATTTGAAAAGGTCGATTGCACACGTTTCAGATGGTTTAAAACCATCCCAAAGAAAAGTGTTATACGCGTGTTTCACAAAGAATCTTACATCTGAAATGAAGGTTGCGCAATTAGCCGCATACGTTTCGGAAAAAACATCGTATCACCACGGTGAAGTCTCTTTGGCAGATACAATTGTAAAATTGGCACATAATTTTACGGGGTCGAATAATATTAATTTACTCGAACCATGTGGTCAATTTGGTACACGTCTCATGGGTGGTAAAGACGCGAGTCAAACGAGGTATATATTTACAAAATTGACTAAAAACGCGAGAATACTTTTTGATCCCAAAGATGATCCAGTATTAAACTATCTTGACGACGACGGTAAACAAATCGAACCCGACTATTATGTTCCTATATTACCGACCGTTTTGGTAAATGGAACTGAAGGTATTGGTACAGGATTTAGTTCATATATACCACCGTTTAATCCGTTAGATATTAAACACAATATTGAACGTATAATTAGGGGTGAAACTGTTGTTCCCATGAAACCATGGTTTGATAAATTCACGGGTCGTGTGTTTAGTAATGAAGATGGGTTGTGGATCACAGAGGGTGTATGGAAATCTTCGGGTAAAAATGTATTAGTAACTGAACTTCCACCGGGGCGTTGGACACAAGACTACAAAGAGTATCTCGATACCCTTATCGAAAAGAAAAAGATTACGAACTATGTGAATAACAGTACGACGGATGATGTTAATTTTAGTATTGAAGGATACACAGGTAATGATATCATAAAAGATTTTAAACTTCAGAAGACATTTCATGTATCAAATATGCACTTATTTCATCCAACAAGAGGTATTCATAAATACGAAAGTCCAGAAGAAATTCTCACAGATTTTGTTAAAATACGGTCAGAAACATATAAAAAAAGAAAAGCACACCTCATACGTGTCTTGAAAGAAAAAACTAAAAAACTTGAAAATATGTCGAAATTTATTGATATGGTTATTCATGAAAAACTAATTGTTTTCAGACGTAAACGAATAGATCTCGAACGCGAAATGGAAAATATATTCGATAAAATTGATGGTTCATACGAATATCTCTTGAATATCAAAACGTATCAGTATACACTCGAAGCTATACAAAGTATCAGGGAAGAAACAACAAAATCGAGAATCGAACTTGATACATTACAACAGATGTCTCATATCGATATGTGGAAAAGGGATTTAAAAATATATAAACAATAAGTAGTAAGTATGTGTGATATATCCGGCCCAGATACTGGTTCTATAGTATCACTTAATGCAATTGGTAAACAAGATACATACCTTTTAGAAGATGACCCTATTCATTCGATCTTTAAGTATGAACCTAAAAGACACGCTAATTTTACAAAGTTTCATAAAAGTTTAAACGTTAATAAACCAAATAGTTCTTCAACATCTTGGCCTTTTGGTGAAACTATAAAAGTTATGTACAACCCAAGAAATATGGGTGATCTTTTAGCAAATATGTACGTAACGTTTGAATTACCCGCTTTAACGGGTTCTGATAGTTATTACGCGGATCAAATTGGGAGACACATTTTTAAATCTGTAACCATGCGCGTCGATGAAACCGTCGTTGAAAAATATCACGGTGATTGGGGTATCATATATGATGAATTATATCTTGATGAATCCGAAAAGAGAACAAAGAGGTACACGTTAAATAGAAATAATGCAGAAGATACATCTTTATTATCTGGTAATCAAATATTAGCTCAAAATAAATCACGCGTTTATATTCCTATACCTTTACTCTTTTCCCGTAAGTATGAAAGTGATGAATACGAAACAAATAAACCAAATCGTCCCTACTTTCCAATATGTGCTATACATAAACAAAAACTTCAATTTGAGTTTGAATTTCATAAACAATATTTTTTTACAAATGCAGTGGATAATCTTACTGTAAATAGTTTTGATATAGTCACTGAAGAAATAACACTCGAACCAATTGAACGTACTTATATAACAAATAAGAGACACGTTCTCGTTACCGATATTGTTAAAAAACACCCCACTTTGGACATACCAGTGGGTGTACAAAACGCAAAACTTGAACTTGTTCCAAAAACACCGGTAAAAACACTTAATTGGTTTTTTAGACAAAACGCGTTTGAAAACGAAAATACACATGAAGGTGGTACAACTTTACTTGCAAACGTATTTGCAAATAGATACAACTTTTCATCAAATGTAGAATATTCTATTAACAATGAATTTTATAACCCACCAATGGCAAGTGCTAAAATATTTGTAAATGGTGAAGATGTACCAAATGTTCAAGATAGTGATCATAAATATTTTAAATATGTTGTTCCATTTTCAAGTCGTTTATCAAGACCTTTGCGAAACATTTATACGTATGCATTCTCGATGAATCCTATTAATGTGGAACCATCGGGAATGTTGGATTTTAGTCAGTTACAGTCAAATAGAACTGTTTTAGATATAAATATGAAACAAGGACTTACAAGTGACTATACACTACACTTATATTATGTAGGATATCAAACATTCATTTTTGAAAATGGTATCATGACACTTGTTTAGAAAAAAGAGCATTTTTATGATCGTGAATATACTCAATTATATTATTTTTTATACACCATCTTATGAAATTCAGCTGTGCAACAGTCGTATGTATTTCATTGGATGTACCCGGAACAGTGTACGATATTTTAGACGAACGACAGAATGGGTCAAAAAGTTTTTTACTGTATCCATCTAAACTTGATTTATATGCACAATGTACACTAAATATTTTACCATCGTTTGTCTTATACGATAAATTGTTTTTCTTTGAATAATTTGTAATAAACCATTCAAGGTTTCGTAGAGAAATACCACCAGTTTTATTTAGAATTTCTAAAAGTGTAGCTCTATTCTCGGGGTTATTATAAAATGTATCGATCGATGTTAGTAGAATAGCTGATTTATTCATTATTACATTATTCCACGCAATTCTCTAAATCCCTTTCTTGATACTTCACATGCCGGACACCCCGGTTTAAATATACATTCAGATAAATTATGTGTATGACGTATACCTTCATTATTTTTAGAAACCATTTCTATTGGACCTCTAAGTTGAGGTTGATCTATATGACTCCCACACATTCCATTAAGTTTAGCTTTTGCTGTACATGGAGAACCATCCTTTTTAAAACCTCTACAAAAATTTAATGGGTTTGGTATATCCGCGAGTAACAATTTTAAATTTATAGAATATTTAAGTGATATTTTTTGCATTTCCGTAACCATGCGCTTATACACTTCGGTTTCTATCTCTTCATCCCAAAGTGTTTTTAATTTTCTGGATGACATATTTTATATACGTCACTATTTTTTAAGCGTTTTGAACATATCACTTATTTTCGGCTGTCCTTCAATTTCAGCCTCTAGTTTTTTCTTTGGACGTCGTTTTGGTTTCACACGAGTTAGAAGTTCACCAAATATCTCTTCTTTCGGATCTTCAAAGAGTGGTTCAATTAAATCACATACGGGGTTTAGAAACTTGTTTATAAAATAATAATTATAATCAACTTTTAAATTATTGTCTTTTGCGTATTTTGGATCTTCTGACTTTTCAAACGCCTTTGCTTTAGGATCACCCGTATCGAGAAGAATATAAGGTACACGATCACCTGATTGTGGTTCAGAGCCCGGTTGTCTTTCACGCATTTTTCGTACAACTTGAACATGAGCTTGATTAATATCTTTAATATCGGGACTATTAATAGAAACCGCGAACCCTTTTGATTTATACGAATCTGATAAACCCTGACTCAAAATTAGTTTTTCGTTAGGTACATCACCTTCAATAAGTTCAATAGCCCTTTGTAAAGCGAGTTCTTTTGGTGGGCCGGTATCACTACTTTCTAAAACAACATCGAGAAGTTCTTTACATACTTCACGCATGTGAGGTGTATTATCCCTTCGTACCAATTGAAGTCCTTTGACGTCTATGTAATCCATGTTCATATTACCATCTTTACCCTTTGTCCAAAGTTTTGCCGCATATCGTTTCTTTGAATATAAGAAATACGGGCAATATACCTTTTCAAGTTCAAGGTTATTCGGTGCTTTGAAGAGTTTAGTACATTCTTCAGCAGCACGTTCACCTATTTCCCAACTATATTCAATTGCTTCCTTCCCGGTACGGTTTCCCACATCAAATTCAACCATAACTGAATCCGTGTCACCGTACCTTACCTTTGATCCTGGAAAATTCTTTTCAACATACGCTTTTGTTTCATCAATCATACTCCGACCTTTTAGAGTTACCGTTGAGGCAATTTGTACACATGGTAACATACCTTTTGATGCACCTGTAAATCCATATACAGAGTTCATCGACACTTTATACGCTAATTGTTTACCATTATACATTTCTTTTAGAGCACCAGTCGATTGTGCCATATCCTTTTTAGCTTGTTTACGAAACTGTTTTAGTTCTAGAAGAATACTTGGTAAAAGACTGGGAACATCTTGTGCAAATTTGTAAAATCCAAATGTTTCGTATGTTACACCAGGTATATTTTCATATTTGGAATCCATAACCATCGATGAATAACATAAATTGTGTGCCATCATAATTGATGGATATAGACCTTCAAAATCCAGTGCTGTTATTGGTCTATAATAGGCGCCTTTCTGTGCGTCTAGAACAGTTGCACCTTCATACCCATCCGCAGAATATTGACCCCATGATATAGTTGGAACCATAAACCCCATTTCACGTGCCTTTTTTGTTAACAAACTAAACACTTTGATTTGTTGTCCTCTTTCGACTAAATAACAGAGGGGAACCCACGTCGCTTTAGCCATCTCTAATAAATTAACAAGTATAGATAATTTTGATAACAAACGGTGAGGTAAAAGTGTATCCTTAATACAATATTCTGCAACCTCGCGTAACTTTACGGGGTCTTCTTCGACAAAACGCGCAAACATTTCTTTTGGTGGCATATCAATTTTATTATCACCGAGGTACAGTTTCGAAACGTTATCAAGTTTGTATGAATCAAGTTTATACCCCTTTTTAACTTCATGAAATAGATCGAAAATAAACCGTCCGGGCATCGGTAAAATCTTAAGATCATTGTCACCAAGTGCACTCGACGACAGCTTCTTATACACAAGTTCACATGAATGGTTTTTCATTTTACTCATTTCATAGAATGTCTGATCACACCCCGTCATGACCGCACGTTTCATTATATATTCTAAATCAAAGCCGAATATGTTCCAACCTGTTATGATATCAATGTCCTTTTCCATAAGGTACTCCTTGAATGCCATAAGCATTTCACGTTCAGTGTCGTAACTCTTAATTATACACCCGTCTAATTCTGAATCTGTTTTTTTATAACAAAAACATGTTTTATCATACGGTACGTCAGAACCAAAATATGTAAGTGATACAGCAATCTGGAAACATGCATCACCTCTTACGTCTGCATCAGGAAACTTACCCGTTGAACTATTACATTCAATATCCACAGACGCGACTACAAAAGGTGCAGTTTCTGGAATATCAACCGGTTTAAGTGTTTTCCAGTCGTTACAGAACAGATCTATATTAACCCGTGCTAAGTGTGAACGTACACACATATCTCCCGAATCCATCCATCCAGTGGATTGAATATTAGTTCGGTGCATTAACCTCAGAACAGGATCTAAGTTTGATTCGTATACTTTATATTTCATGGATTCATCGGGTAATGTACGTTTCAAACGACCATTTACCATACGTCGTGCCGCAAGGTTCTTAAAATTTAATTGCATAAAAATAAATTTTTCATTATTTTGGAAACCCCAGACATCTTTAGATTGAACGATATCGTAACTTACCAAACATTCAGGGCACGTTTTATCAATCTTTGTATATAAATTACGAATATCCATTTGTGATGTTTTCTTCGGAAGTTTTACGAAGAAGTATGGTGTAAAACTGGTCGTAACACATACAGACTTACCTTCGTTTGTTTTACCAAAAATACTAATCAAGTGTTCGTCTTCAGTGTCTTGTGTTTCCCAGGTCAGTACTTGAAACACGACCATTTTTATCTTATTACGTTAACGCCCGATTTTTTTAATATAGTATAGTAGTAAATATGTCAGCTGCTTTGATTGATCTCGTCTCAGTCGGTGCCCAGGACGTCTATATCACAGGCGATCCTCAAGTCTCTTTTTTTAGACAAAACTATAAACGTCACACAAACTTTTCTATAAAACCAGAACGTATGGATTATATCGGGACGTTTGGTTCGGGGAACGAAGTTTCCATCCCTATCAAATCTAAAGGTGATCTTTTGAGTTACGTGTGGATTGAAAATGCCAATATTAACAATAAAAATCATAATCACTCTATTTTTCAAGAATCGAAATCGTCTCCCGGGTTTGGAGTAGAGGCTGCTTTGCCGATGCCTTCACCAACTGAATTCTCTTTGTGGATTGGTGGTCAAGAAGTAACTAAATTAGATACACTTTTCATTAATACCGTACACAATACTTTGTATAATGAATCTTCGGCGAAAGCGTCGTGTGCCATGACGACCCGAGACGGTGGTGATAATGCATCGAATGGGAGTTACATAATCCCATTCTTTTTTAGTGAAGATTGGACTAAATCTTTACCACTCGTCGGTCTTCAATACCACGAAGTTGAAATTAGAATTAAATGTAGAAATGGTCCATTTGATTTAAGTAGTAGTACTAGACCAAAGGTATACGGTTCGTACGTGTATGTTGACACAGACGAACGTGAATTCTTTGCGAACGGTGAACACGAACTTCTCATTACACAAACACAACACCAACCAATGTCTGGTTCCGATACGTCAATTGATTTGTCATACTTTAATCACCCAGTAAAGGCCGTTCACATAGCTTCGAATAATAAATCTTCCTTCTTCCCCAATGGTACTCCGTACACGTTCACGGATGCGTCTATGTTTATTAACGGTGTCCCACTCTTTGAAAATATGACACACGAATACCATAGAAACGTCGTTCCATCGAGACACTGTTCGATTCTTAACACCACGGTCGATTTGGAAGAAATATATACATGGCCATTCTGTCTTACCATGAACAAGTCTCAACCAACGGGTACCTTGAACTTTTCGAGAATCGATAATGCGAGGATAAATATTAATGGCGGTACAAACGGAGGAGTAAACAGGGAAATGATTCGCGCGTATGCGGTCAACTATAACATTCTTAGGATTAAGAATGGTATGGGTGGTATCGCATTTGGTAACTAAATTAGTTCTTACCCGAAGATCCAAAACCTCGTTCGCCACGTTTTGTTTCTTTTAATTCATCAACTTCCTCAATAAGTGGTGTTTCACACTTTTCCAAAATGAGTTGGGCGATTCTATCGCCTTGTTTAATTTCGAACGGTTCACTCCCGTGATTAAACAAGATAACCTTCAATTCACCCGTATAATCCGGATCAATAACACCAGCACCCGTTTGAATACCGTGTTTTACACTTAAACCCGATCTAGGCGCAATACGACCATACACACCATGTGGGATCGTTGCACAAATACCCGTACTTACAATACCACGTTCACATGCGTTGATCGTCATGTTTTCCATGCTATACAAATCGTATCCGACAGATCCAGGGGATGCGCGCGTCGGTAAAGTTGCTTCGAGAGTTAATCGTTTAATTCTAAGTGTTTCCATGTTTTTTATTAATCTAAGAGTTGTTTCTTTAAAACCATTTAAAATATAATTGTATTGTAAATGTCAGTAGAAGTAGTAACTTATGCGAATAAATCGTTCGGCATGTTTGAAGAACTTGTAAATAACGATCATAATGTTAAAGTAAAAGTTCTTGGTATGGGTAATAAATGGAATGGATACATTGATAAATCTATTGGTTTACTGAAATATATGGAAACAAAAAAAGACGATGATATAATTGTTTTTTTAGATGGGTTTGATACAAAAATAAATAAAGATATTTCAAACGTTAAGAGTCTTTTTGAAAGTTACGAGTGTAAAGTACTCGTATCGAAAAACCCTCTTGCGGTCCAAGCAAAAACACATACTGACGTAGCAAATGCTGGTATGTATATGGGTTATGTTAAACACCTTACAATTTTATTAAAAGAGTCTGTACAAATGAAATGTCTAGATGACCAATATAATTTGAATGTTTTATGTAAAAAATATGATTTCATAAAAATCGATGATAAGGAATTAATTTTTAAAAATTTCGCCCCACTCGATAAAAGGGAAAGTGTAAACACGTCATTTATTTCTTTTCCAGGAAGTATCAATTTACAAAGAATATCAAGACAACCTAAAGAATATTTACAGTTTTATTACATTTATATTTTGTTAATAAATATCACTCTACTTGCACTCTTTCCAAAAAAACAAAATTATTTATTGGGTTCGCTGTTACTTTTTACTACCTTTTACGTGTTTTATGCCGATAAAAGTTGTACAACTGATTAAAATATATACATATTGTAGCAATAATGTCAATAGAAGTAGTAACTTATGCAAATAAATCGTCGGGTATGTTTGAAGAACTTGTAAATAACGATCATAATGTTAAAGTAAAAGTTCTTGGTATGGGTAAGAAATGGAATGGGTTCTTGGACAAATACAAAGGTGTTTTGGAATACATAGAAACAAAAAAAGACGACGATATAATTGTTTTTTTAGATGGGTTCGACACAAAAATAAATAAAGATATTTCAAACGTTAAAAGTCTTTTTGAGAGTTACAATTGTAAAATACTTGTATCGAAAAACCCCGATATTTTTGATGTAGGATTTGGATTTCCTAAATGTGATAATAAAAATATTGGAAACGTTGGTATGTATATGGGTTATGTTAAACATCTTACAATTTTATTAAAAGAAAGTTTAAAACCAAAGTGTCAAGATGACCAATATAATTTGAATGCCTTATGTAAAAAATACGATTTCGTAAAAGTCGACGATAAGGAATTAATTTTTAAGAATTTTAGTCCTTTAGATAAAAAAGAAAGTGTAAATTCTATATTTATTTCTTATCCAGGAAGTATTACTTTAGAAAGAATATCGAGACAACCTAAAGAATATATACAATTTTTTTACATTCACGTTTTGTTTATAAATATCACTTTACTCGCACTCTTTCCCAAAAAACAAAATTATTTATTGGGTTCACTGTTACTTTTTACTATCTTTTACGTATTTTACGCCGATAAAAGCTGTACAACTGATTAAAATACACAATAAAGACAATACTAAATCTTCTACAGATACTTCGTAACCCAATACAGGTATTCGAAACATGCGATAATCTTTGTAGTGACAAGCGGTTTTTTCACCTCTATTCACTACTTTTTCTGTAATTTTATCATATACCTTGTTACAATGTCTATTATATCTATTTGAACTCATTTCACCGCTCATTTTATATTCCTCATCTGTCCAAAATGAATTTTTTCTATCTATTTTTTTATTTAGCTTTTTCATTGTTGTTGTTTGTACATCATAATGAAAAGAATGTTTATAGTTTATTATTTTTTCTGCACCGTCTCGTGTAATAAAATATGCAGCGGTCGAACCAGATAATAAATAAGGAATACCACCCTCTTCTGGGCATACACCGTCACAATGTAAACTTAAATAGTCCCAATCTACATTTTCGAGTTTATTTTCCAAGTGAACAACGTTAGTAAATAAAGGAAATGCATCATCTTCTAATATAAGAGCAAATTCATTTGTATCGTTCTTTAAAAAATATTTAAGTGCCTGTATATGACTATATGTACATCCAATAGCAGATCTAGGCTTTAATAAAGGTGTTGTTCGAACAAAATGTTTTTGTAATTCACTCTTATCAATATCTTCAAATCTATACCCATTGATACGAATTGGATATATCGAAACCTCATTAAGTTTCTTTTCTTGAACATCATACCGTTTCTTCTGTGAATCAAGATTTATAACATACGTATTAAAGTTCATTTATTTATATAAATATTATATTTT
>Ga0209309_10005075_pt1 | contig 10598 bp, 13 predicted proteins | sample COGITO_mtgs_1204_2_FD_184807 | JGI IMG/M metagenome (GOLD analysis project Ga0209309, IMG submission 184807) | Pelagic marine microbial communities from North Sea - COGITO_mtgs_120412 (SPAdes) (version 2) | ecosystem: Environmental > Aquatic > Marine > Epipelagic ...
TATTATATTCATTTTTTAACCGATCAAATAGAAGACTAGAAGGTATCTACTTACTTTTCCAATTGCTACTAAAATAATAAAATCTAAAAACCTTACTCTCAATAAACCTGCAACTAAAGTTAGAGAGTCGCCTAAAAAAGGAACCCAAGCAAATAATAACGACCATTTACCAAATTTATTAAACCACCTTGATGATCTTTCTATTTGTGCTTCTTTAAACGGAAACCATTTTTTTATAGTAAGATTTCTTGAATAAAATCCTAAAACCCAATTAACAACTGAACCTAAGACATTCCCAAAGCTTGCAACGATTAACAATAATAAATTGTCATAATTTGATGTTGTGATTAACCCTGCTAACGTGAGCTCAGATGAAAATGGTAAAATGGTTGCAGCTAAAAAGGATATAAAAAATAAAGATAAATAAATCACTTCGAACACTTTTTAGAACAATACCTTACCTTATCCCAATTAAGCTTCCATTTCTTGCGCCAGACGAAAGGTCTTTTACAAACTGGACAAATTTTTGATGGCAGATGTTCTTTTTTCACTAAATTGTATTTTTTTTAATAAATTTATTTGCTTCAGACAAAATCATTTTTTTTCTTTCATCTTTCATCTTATCGAAAATTCGAACCATCATAGATAACCTTGGATTTTTTAAAAAAAATTTTCTATTTTTATCAATGAATCTCCAATAAAGACCATCCATCGTATTACACCATTCCCCTTTTTTAAAATCCATCATCTTCATAAAATAAGCAGATCCACAAATGTATGGTTTTGTTGCAAAAATTCCTCCATCACTAAATAAACCCATTCCATATACATTAGGAACCATCACCCAGTCGGACGAATCTACAAACATTTCCATAAACCATTTATAAACATAAGTTGGTTTCACCTCACAAAGGTTCATGATGTTTGATAAAATCATTAATCTTTCAATATGGTGAGACCAGCCATAATCAACAGCGTTTTTAATTGCATGATCTAAGGGAGGTAAGCCCGTTGTTCCCTCATACCAAGAACTTTTCATTTTTCTATTCTGTTTAAAAAAGTTTTTAGTTTCCATTTCCTCAGAGTAGCCCTGATAAATACCTCTCATGAACTCTCTCCAACCAATTACCTGTCGTAAATAACCTTCAAGTGAATTCATTCTTATTTTATGTTTTTTATGAAATTCTAAAATTTTTTGAATGATAATTTCAGGAGTTATCAATCCTAAATTAATATATGGACTTAATGCACTGTGAAATAATATATTATCTTTTTGATTAACAGCATCTTCATAGTCACCAAATAAATTAGATTTTTCTTTAATAAAAAAGTCTAAAAGTTTAACTACATCACTATATTCAGTTGCTAACCAAAAATCATTTGTACTTCCAGGGTGATCTTTAAATAATTTTTCTATAACTGGTTTCAATTTTTTAGTGTGATTAGTTTCATTAATTTTTGGAAATTTTGGTATTGAAATATCTTTAGGTAGTTTGTTTCTATTTTCTTCATCAAAACTCCATTTACCACCAATAGGTTGTCCATCGGCACCCATCAATATTCCAGATTTTTTACGAACCTCTTTATAGAAAGTAGCCATAAAAGGTTTTTTGGATTTTTCTAAATAATTTTTAAACTCATCTCTAGAATTTAAAAACATAGGAGTTTGAACAACATTCCAATTAATTTTTTCTTTTTTTAAAAATTGTGAAATTTTTTTTTCAAAAAATTTATCTTCTACTTCAAAACTGGTAATTTCTTTTATTTTTTTTTGTGTGATTATTTTTTTTAATTTCTTTAGATAATCATCTTTAAAATCTTTGTCCTCAATTTTAAAATAATCTAAATTATATTTACTCTTTTTAAGGATATCTGCATAAGACCTCATGGATGACAAGAATAGCAAGATTTTTTGCTTATGATGTTTTTCATAGGTGCATAATCCGTTATCTTCTGCCATAAAAAACACATGGTCCTTTTTGAAGCGGTCTAGGTATTTTAATGGAAATAACTGATTACCAAGTATAAAAAACAATTTCATAGTTAAATATAACTAATTAAAAATTATATGTCAGAAAAATATCTTATTTTTGGTGCGACAGGTTCTGTGGGTTCGAGCTTAGCTGAACAATTAAAAAATTCAGGTAATGATATTCATCTAGTTGCAAGAAATGAAAGTGAAGTTAAGATAATCGCAGAAAAATTGGGTTGCTCTTACACGGTTGTTGATGTTGTAGAAGATGGTTTTATAGAAAAAATAAAATCAGATATTAATGATATCAAAGGGGTTGCTTACTGTGTGGGCTCTATTGATTTAAAACCATTAAGAATGGTTACTGAGGCTGATATGAATAAATGCATGAAACTAAATCTTTATTCTGCAATTGAAGCTATAAAAGGATTTCAGGAAAGTTTAAAAAAAAATAAAGGCTCAGTAGTTTTATTTTCAACTGTCGCGGCTCAAAGAGGTTTCACTAATCACGCAATTATTGCATCTGCAAAAGCGGCTGTTGAGGGATTAACTGTTACGCTTGCAGCAGAGTTTGCTCCACATATCAGAGTAAATTGTGTAGCACCTAGCTTATCAAAGTCTAAAATTGCAGAACCAATGTTAAAAAATCCTACAATCGCTGAGGGCATCGCAAAAGCTCATCCTCTTAAAAGATTGGGTGAAGGGAAAGATTCTGCGGCACTTGCTAAATTTTTAATTACTGAAGAAAGTTCTTGGATTACTGGACAGATAATAGCTGTTGATGGTGGCAGATCAAAACTTTCTTAAAGTGAAAAAATATTTTTTATTAATATTTTTTTTTCTTTTGTTTACCTCTAAAAGCTATTCCAATAATTATAAATTCACTAAAATAATACAACTAAATGAGCCTTGGGGATCCTCATTCATTAATAATAATGAAATTATTATTACCGAAAAAAGTGGAAAAATTAAAATCGTTAATGTTGTTTCAAAAGAAGTTTCAGAGATTAAACATAATCTTAATTTTTTAGAAGTCGGCCAAGGTGGATTATTAGATATTATCCACCAAGATAATACCCTGTGGATTTCTTATTCAGAAGACAGAGGGGATTCAAAAACAAGTACATCAATTGCAAAAGCATCATTAAATAAAGCAGAATTAAATTTTAGAAATATTTTTCAAGCAAACCCTCCAATAGATTCTGGTTATCATTTTGGTTCAAGATTAGCGATTAAGGGTGACTATCTTTATGCATCAGTTGGTGAAAGAGGCCAAGGTATGATTGCTCAAGATCCCACAAAACATCCTGGTAGTGTTATTAGAATTCACTCTGATGGCAGCATTCCAGTAGACAATCCAAAATTTGAAGGTAAAAAAAACTGGTTACCTGAAATTTATCAAATAGGTGTTCGTAATCCACAAGGTTTAACACTCTCCGATTATGATGGAAAAATATATTTGAGTAATCATGGAGCAAGAGGTGGCGATTGGTTTGGAGAGGCTAAAAAAGGAGAAAATTATGGATGGAAAATTTTAGGCTGGGGAGGAAAAAATTACTCAGGAACAAAGATAGGTCCTAAATGGAAGCCAGGTTTTACTAAAGCAATTCAATATTGGGTACCTTCCATAGCAACTAGTGCTATTACAATTTATAAGGGGAAAGAATTTAAAGAATGGAATGGCCATGCTTTAGTAACCTCACTTAAAAACAAGTCTTTAATAAAGTTAGCATTCAATGATATATCAAATGTTAAAGAAGAAACTGTATTTAAAAATAAAATTGGAAGAATCAGAGATATTCAAGTTCACCCTGCAAATGGAAAAATATATTTTTTAGCAGGAGATGCCTTGTGGTTAATGAAAAAAAATTAGCCTTCTAGAATTTTCTTTTTTGCTTTTTCAAATTCTTCCTTTGTCAAAGCCCCACTCTGGAATAGTTCACTTAATTTAACTAACTCATTAGATAAATCTTTATTAGTAAATTCTAAACTATTGTTTACTTCTTCTTCATTATTTGATGTCTCTAATAGCTTGTCATTTTTTGCCTTAAATCCTTTTAAAATTGCAGAAACTCCAAGATATAAAACAAAACCTAAAACAGGTAGAGCCAAACTTAAAAATATTATTTTTTCCATTATTTTTTATATCAACAAATATTAATCTTCATCTTCCTCTCTCCAACCTTTTTCGTACATTAACCAAGCTGCATATATTACTGATGATGTTCCTACTATCATACCAAAATCAAAACCTGTTTGCTGATCATATAAATACCATCCTATTTGAGTTGCTCCTATTGGAGGAACAGTCAGAATTAACATCAATATTGCAATTCTATAATAATATCGAGGCTTCTTCATGCTAAACTTTATCAAAAAATAATCGATTAGTTAAAGTGTTAATAGTGGGTCAAATTATCTTATTTAGATATTATACCATTTAATGGAGCTATTTCTCCAATTTTAAATATAATTGCGTCTTCTTTTTTAAAACCATATTTCTCTGCACTTGCTTTAAATCGTACAGGTGGTTCCATAATTGGTTCTAGGGATAAAACAAAAGTTCCCCAGTGGGTTCCCATAACTTTTCTACTTTTTAAATCCTGTGCTACATTTAAAGCTTCTTCAGGTGTTGTGTGATAAATTGATTTATCAAACATGGGTTTAAAATTGTAAGCTCCAATGTTAATCATTGTTAAATCAATTGGACCATATTTTTCACCTAATTCTTTATAAATGTTTCCATAACCTGTGTCACATGCAAATAAAATTTTTTTATCTTTATATTCAATTAAAAAATTACCCCAGAGCGTTTTATTTGTATCTGTAAGACTTCTTTTAGACCAATGAACAGCTGGCAGAAGTGTTACTTTTAGATCATTGTTAACTTTAATTTCTTGATACCAGTCCATTTCATTGACATCTTTAAATCTATAAGGAGTAAAATATTTTCCAAGATTTAAAGGAACTAAAACTTTTGAATCTTTGTACGGATACCTCCTGATAGTAGCCATGTCTTGATGATCATAATGATTATGTGTTAATAAAAATAAGTCGGTTTTTGGAATTTCATTTAATTTTAAAGCAGGTTCAGTAAATCTATCTGGGCCAAATATTAAAGGTCCAGCATTTTTTGAAAATACAGGATCAGTTATAATCGTTGTCTCTCCCAGTTTAATTAAGAAAGTAGCATGACCAATCCAAGCAATATAATCCTCATTTTTATACTTCTCTAAATCTGATAAAACTTTTTTTTTATCTACAACATGTTCTTTTGGAACTGTTAGATCTATCTTTTTCTTTTCTTTGGTAAATTGTCTGTATGAAAATTTAACATCTTTAGATCTTACGGGTGATCCTTCTGGGTTTCTAAATGTTCCATCTGATAAGTGATGATAAGGCTTTTTTTCCATAGCAACTAATGAAGAGTTATAAGCAATTATTATAAATAAGAAAATTATAAATTTTATCATTTATTTTAGTATTCTTTATTTTTGTGATCTTTTAAAACACTCAATTGTGTTTTTTAACAAGCATGCAATCGTCATTGGCCCTACTCCACCTGGAACAGGAGTTAAAGCTTTCGCAACTTTAGAAACTTCGTCAAATGCAACATCGCCAACAATACCTTTCTCAGTTTTATTGATTCCTACATCAATTACTATTGCATCTTTTTTGACCCAATCTGCTTTTACAAGTTCTGGAATACCAACAGCTGCAACGATTATATCTGCCTCTAAGCATTCTGCTTTTAAATCTTTAGTTTTTGAATGAGTAATTGTAACTGTACAATTTTCTTTCAAAAGTAGTTGTGCCATTGGTTTACCGTTTAGATTTGATCTACCAATCATCACAGCTTTTTTTCCACTTAAGTTTGGCTCAATTTTTTTAATCATTAAATAACATCCTAACGGTGTGCAAGGCACTGAACTTTCATAACCTGATGAAAGATTACCAACATTCATTGGATGAAATCCATCAACATCTTTTTCAGGTAAAATAGTTTCGATAACTTTTTGTTTATCAATGTGTTTTGGTAAAGGTAATTGAACTAAAATTCCTGAAATATTTTCATCCTTATTAAGTTCTTCAATTTTATCTAACACTGTTTTTTCTTCTACAGCTTCTGGATATTTAATTACTTCAGATTTTAAACCAACTTCATTTGCTGATTTTTCTTTATTACGTACATAAATTTGACTAGGAGCCATATCTCCAATTAAAATAACAGTAAGACCAGGGACTTTATTGTGTTTAGCCTTTAACTGTAAAACTTCTTGTTTTAGTTCTTCTCTAAGTTCTGCAGCTGCTTTTTTTCCGTCTATTAAAATCATAAAGTTTATTAAAAAATTATTGGTGCAATGTACAGCTTCATACACATTTCTATAAACCAAATCAACAAAAGTAAAATTACTGGTGATATATCTAGTGAACCTAAATTTGGTAAAAATCCTCTAATTTTGTTTAAAATTGGGTCTGTTAATCGATAAGTCATTTCTAGAATAGAATAAACAAATCTATTTTGGGTGTTTAAAATATTAAAAGCAACCAGCCAACTAATCAAAACATTTGCTATCACCACATATGAGTAAAGTTTTAATATTTGAAGAGCTAAATAAAAAATTGCTATCATTTTTTTTCTACATAAATTGATTGACTTGGAAAAGCAAAAGATGCTTTATTTTTTTCTACTATTTGCTTGATTTCGATTGCAAGTCTTTCTTTTACAGAAAGCCATTCATTCCAACTGTTTGTTTTTGTAAAACAACGAACATACATATCAATAGAGCTGTCAGAAAATTTATCTATTCTTACTGCTACACCAACGCTTGTGTTGTAGTCATCACTTTTATTAATATAATTTTCTATTTCATTTCTAACTGCTTTTAGCTGATCAACTGTTGTGTCATACTGAAGGGTAATTATCCAACTTATCAACCAATTGGATGTTTCGCTAACATTTATGACTGCATTTTCTGCAAATTGAAAATTTGGAATTATAGCTAGTGATTTATCAAATTTTCTAATTGTTGTAGATCGAAAACCAATTTTTTCGACAATACCCTCTATTATTCCATCTACTAAAATCCAATCACCAATTTTAAATCTTTTTTCAACCAACACTAAAATTCCTGAAATTAAATTTTTAAATAAATCTTGAGCACCTAGTGCAACAGCAACACCAAATAGACCAAGTCCTGCAATAATTGGTCCTATCTTTATTCCCCAAAGCTCTAAAACAGCAGCTAAACCAAGAATAAAAATTAGAATTTTTAAAGATTTAATAATCCAACCAATCAATTCACGAGTAAGCATTTTATCTAATCCACTTAAGATATAAGAAATTGGTTCAATAACTTGGTGAATTACCCAAAAAATAAATATGGTAATTAATGTTCTGTTAATTGTATCAACTACAGCTCTTCCCTCTTCTGCAAAAGACATATAATAGCTTGCAATAAAAAATCCCAAAACTATCGGTAAAAATCTTGCTGGCCCTTCCATAGCATGTACAAAAGTATCGTCCAATTTGTTAGTGGTTCTTTTTGAAATGTTCTCTAATCTTTTAATAATCACTTTACTGATAATTCCCCTAAAAATTAAAAAAATAAAAAATATTCCAATACCAATCAGTATTTGAAAAATATCTACACCGTGAATTCCCTTTGACCAAACAGATAAAAACAGATTGCTAAAATTATTTAATAATTCCATGTTTAGATTTTATATAACAAAAATTCCTCTTCTCCAGGACTAAAAAGAAAAATTTTTTTCCATTTGATTTCATTTAAAATTGATGAGGTTTTTTCGCCAATACACATTAAATTTGTATTCATCCATAGGTTTTCAAGTTGATAGTTTTTAATCACTTTTAAAAAATTAATTGCACTATTTGGTGAATAAACATAGACAATTTCTGGCATTTTTAATTTCAGTTTTTCTATAAAGTTCTCATCATATTCTTTAACTGGGTTTGATCTATAATTGATAACTCGCTTTATATTATACCCTTCAGAAAGAAGTTGTTCATCTAGGTGACTTGAGACAACTTCACCACTCACGTAAAGCAACCTCCCTTCTGATGAGTTAAAATTTTGTAAAACTAATTCTTTTAAATTATCAACGTTACCTTCTGCTGCAAAAACATTTTGGAAACCAACACTTCTTGCTTTTTTTTCTGTTGCATCACCTACACAAAAACAAATTTTTTCTTTATCTATTTTTTTTATATCTAAAAATTTAATTGCATTAGAGCTTGTAAAGATAATTCCTTTAAAGTCATAATAATTTAAGTTTTCATAATTTAGACCTTCAATGCTTATTAAAGGTAAATGAGAAACATTATGACCAAGAGTTTGAAATTTTAAGATCAATTCTTGACAGTCTTCTATTGGTCTTGTGAATAAAATATGCATATTATTTTTTATATGAATTATTAGATACTTTTTTTAGATTTTTTCCCATCTCTATTCCTAGTTCATAAGCTTTATCTACTTCTCCAAATGACTTCAAATGAAATCTTTTTTTGCCATCATGTGAAAAAAGTTCTGCTTCCAAATTAATTTTATTTCCATCAATATTTGCAAATGCACCAACTGCTGTTTCACAATCCCCCTCTAAAATCTTTAAAACATTTCTTTCAGCTTTAATACAATTGCTCGTGTTTTGATGATTAACTTTTTTTAAAGACTCTATTAAATCTTTATCATTTTTTCTACACTGTATTGCTATAACACCCTGTCCTGCACTTGGTATTATTTCAGCAGTAGAAAAAATTTGAGATATTTTTTGGTCTAATCCTAAAGAATTAATTCCAGCAGAAGACAATATAATAGCATCATAAAGATTATCATTTAATTTTTTAATTCTTGTGTCAACATTTCCTCTTATCAATTTACAATCAAGGTCTTCTCTTATTTTTTTTATTTGAAACTCCCGTCTAAAGGAGGATGTCCCAACTATAGAACCTGGAGCCAAATCTTTTAAAAGTTTGTTCTCTTTGCTAATTAAAACTTCTCTAGGATCATTTCTTTCTAAAAAACAATTTGTTACCAATCCTTCAGTTTCTTCTGCTGGCATATCTTTTAACGCATGGACTGCTATATCAATATTATTATTCAACAATTCTAGTTCGATTTTTTTACAAAATAATCCCTTACCACCATACTCAGATACTCTTTCATCAATTATTGTATCTCCCTTTGTCGTAATACTTTTAATATCAATACTTTCTATTTCTGACTTTTTTAATAGTTCCACTTTAGCTCTTTCTGCATAAATTAATGCTAGTTTGCTTCCTCTTGAGCCAATAATAATTTTTTTATTTTTCATTTTATTGCTTTATACTTCATACTTATATTGAGATTGTAATATTAATAAAAACTAATTTAATGAAAAAAAAACCCATAATTTTAGGAATTGAATCGAGTTGTGATGAAACAGCTGCTTCAATGATAACTGAAAATGAACAAGGAAAACCAATAATTTTGTCAAATATTGTTTCAAGCCAAGTTGATGTTCATAAAGAATTTGGGGGAGTAGTTCCAGAGCTGGCAGCAAGGTCACACATAGAAAAAATTGATTTAATTACAAAAAAAGCAATAAATCAAAGTGGAGTAAAAATCGACAAAATAGACGCTGTTGCATCTACTGCAGGTCCAGGTCTAATTGTTTGTTTATCAGTTGGTTTAAGTTTTGGAAAAACAATGGCATCATCACTAGGCAAACCTTTTATTGCTGTTAATCATTTAGAGGGGCATGCTCTAAGCCCAAAACTAAATTCAGATCTTAATTATCCATATTTATTACTTTTAATTTCTGGAGGACATACACAATTTTTAAGTGTCCAAGGCTTAGGCAATTACAAAAGATTAGGTACAACTATTGATGATGCTGTAGGTGAAGCATTTGACAAAACTGCAAAATTACTTGGTATAGAATTTCCTGGCGGTCCTCAAATTGAAATTTATGCAAAAAAAGGAGATCCAAATAAATATGATTTACCAAAACCTATTTTCCATAAAGGTGGGTGTAATTTATCTTTTGCTGGTTTAAAAACAGCGGTTTTAAAAATTTCTAAACAAATTAAAACTGAACAAGAAGAGTATGATTTGGCAGCTTCTTTTCAAAAAACTGTTGAAGAAATATTATATAAAAAAACAAAAATTGCTTTTCAGGAGTTTAGAAAGATTAATACTGATGATAAAAATAAATTTGTTGTTGCAGGTGGTGTGGCTGCAAATAAAAAAATAAGAAATATGTTAGAAAGTCTTTGTGAAGAAGAAAAATTTGAAGCAATATTTCCTCCTATTAATTTGTGTGGGGATAACGCTGCAATGATAGCAATGGTTGGTCTAGAAAAATTTAAGTTAAAACAATTCAGTAAATTAGATCATCCTGCAAAACCAAGATGGCCACTAGATGAGGAGGCAATTTTTTTAAAAGGTGCAGGAGTAAGATTGTAATGCAGTATTGGTTAATGAAATCAGAACCAGACGTTTGGTCAATTGATCAGCAAAAAAAGGCTGGTACAAAAGGTGCTCCTTGGGATGGTGTAAGAAATTATCAAGCAGCAAAAAATTTAAAAAATATGAAAAAAGGTGATCTTTGTTTTTTTTATCATTCA
>Ga0209309_10005077_pt1 | contig 10597 bp, 7 predicted proteins | sample COGITO_mtgs_1204_2_FD_184807 | JGI IMG/M metagenome (GOLD analysis project Ga0209309, IMG submission 184807) | Pelagic marine microbial communities from North Sea - COGITO_mtgs_120412 (SPAdes) (version 2) | ecosystem: Environmental > Aquatic > Marine > Epipelagic ...
CTCCCTGGGCCGTGGTGGCACCTCCTCGCCGGGTTTGACCCGCCTGAACGCCACGTCCATGTCGACGGACCAAGGACGGCGCTTCGCGAATGATTCCTATCCTGCTCGTGCCCATCCATTATAATCAGTCTTTGGGGGCAGGAGCGGCAGCATGACCTCCCGCCAAATATGCATGACATGCGGGACCCGGGGACACGGTGCGGCGCAGTGTCCTGAGAGGAGCAGGCTGCACCGCGAGTCCGTGCTCGGCACGTCAAAAGTGCCCGACGTGACCGCGGCGTCATTGCCCGGGGCAGGTACCCATACCGTGGCTCCGCTGTCCTACGCGAGGGATCACACCGCGATGCTGTTCCAGCAGGCGAAGCTGCGGGAGGAGAGGTTGCGTGAGGAGAAGGCGAGCAAGAGGGACCAAGAGTCGGTCCCAACCGCGAGGGCTGAGCCGGCGAAACCCGGAATGTCGTTGGTGCGCGTGGTGAAGCGTAAGGGCGGCGGCGTTGTAGTAGAGCCCAGCAAGAGGGCAAAGCAGATGGTCGCGGAGGACCAGGCCAAGGATGACGAAGAGGACGAAGACGAAGGGCTTGGAGGGTTGCTGGGAGATTACGACAGTGCCGACGATGAAGAAGAGGAAGAGGAGGCACAAGTGAAGCAGGTGCAGAAGGAGAAGAAGGAGGAGAAGACGGTAGTAAAGCCGAAGGTGGTGCTTCCGGCGCCGTCTGAGCTGGGGGTTCTGGATTTACCCGACTGGTCCGAGAAGGAAGGCGGGAACGTCGACGAGCCGAAACAGGAGGTGAAGCCAAGGGCGAAGGTGCCTTGCAAAGATTTCCTGAAAGGTCGATGCGATCGGGGGAAACGGTGCAAGTTTGCGCACGACATGTAGGTCATAGGTAATACATCGACTAAATTTTCTTATTAGGTCGAACCGGTAGTCTAATAGCAGTTCAGTTCAACTGGCGCTCACCTCGCCTTGAGAAAGTCAAATCGCCTCATGGTGAAGTTGCCACCGGAGCGCACGAAGGTACCTGAACGGGTCTCAAGGGCGATCTCCTGCTGAGCGTTCTCTCGGAAGTTCATCTTGCGGAGGGTGAAGTTGCCGCCACGTTTGAAGGACTGGCCCTCCTGCGCCTTTGCCTTGGCGGCGACAAAATCAAACTTGCGCAAGGTGAACTGTCCAGACTTGCGCGTGAAGCCGGCATCACCCGCGGGCTTGGCGGGCCTCACCGTGAACTTCATCTTGCGCAGGCTGAAGACGCCGGAGCGCTTGAAAGCCTTGGCCGGGGCAGTTTTGGCCCTGACTGCGGCAAAGTCAAACTTGCGCAGGGTAAACGCACCCGAGCGCTTGAACGTGGATGTCGTTCGCCCGGAGGCCGCGACCTTCGCCCCTTCGAACGACAGCTTGCGCTTCGTGAACGTACCGGGAGTACGCTTGAACCCACCCTTCTTCTGCTCGAAGTTGAACACCACGGGCTCCTCCACGCTCCTCTCGTCCCTCTTCGTGGGAGCAGCGCTTGTCGCAGATGCCTTGGGCGCAAACTTCATCTTCCGCAGGCTGAAAGTGCCGGAGCGCTTGAAAGCCTTGGCGGGCGTCGTCTTCGCCTTCACCGCGGCGAAGTCGAACTTGCGCAGCGTGAACTGACCAGCCCTGCGCTTGAACGCGCCACCCTTACGGGGCACCGCGGGTGCGACGGTGAGGTTCTCACCCTCGTCGTAGGACATACCCGCCATCTCAGCCTCGAGCGCCCTCACGCGGGCCCTGAGGCGATCCGCCTCGACCTCGAGAGCCGCCGCCCTCGCCTCCATCTGCGTCGCCCTCGCCTCCGCCGCCTCGAGCTCCTCGGCGTCCACCATGTCCGCCATCACAATCTCGAGGCTCCTGATCTTGGCCAGCGCAGCGTCGAGCTCTTCGGGCTCAAGCATGTCAGCCATGACGATCTCGAGCTCTCTGATCCTCGCCTCGAGCACGTTAGCCTCCTCCGCGGTGAGCATCTCGGACATGAGCACCTCGAGCTCGCGTACACGCGCGAGGTGACCAGTTCCAGCTCCAGCGGAGGAGTTGGCGAGCTGCTCCTTGAGCGAGGCAACCTCACGCGCGGCGGCGGTGGCGGCAGCCTCGGCCGCCATGAGTTCGTCACCCCTTCTCTTAGCGAGCGCGGAGAGCTTCTCGATGGTGACACGGGCCGCCTCGAGCTCGGCGCCGGCCGTGGCGGCGCCGCCGATGACCATGGCGCCGACTTCCGCAGCCTCCTCCGCCTCGCTCTCAGCCTCCGCGAGATCAATCTCCAGGGTCCTGATGCGCGCGATGAGGTCGGATCGCTCAGCCGCGGCCCGCGCCTCCGCGGTGGCCAGCGCGTTCTTGGCGGAGTCCGCCTCCATGCGCAGCGCCGCGAGGTCGTGGTCCACGTGGGTGGCGGTGGACGCCGCCATTTCGTCGTTGCCAACCATGGCGGCGAGTTGGTCCGCCGCCTGCACGAGCTTGACGTTGAGTTCCTTGAGAGCCTCAGCCTCCCTCTCGAGCTCCTCCATTCGTATGGACATGAACGTTAGTTCCTCGGCGTCCTTCAGCAGCTCCTGCGCCGCCCTCTCGTTCTGGTCCTCGAGCTTCTGCAACTCCTCGGTGAGCTTCTCGTTCTCCTGCTCCGCGGCGGCGAGCCTCATGGACAGGTCATCGCCGTGGTCCTGGTTCTTGGAGAGGCTCTCGTACTTGGCGTTGCGGATGACGTCCAGAACCTCGGCGAGCCTGGTACCGGGTTCCTTCTTCTCCAGGGGCTTGCGGTCCTTCCAGGCTGAGCCCGAGTTGGGGGGCCACTCGTGATGGTCGATCTCGACGTCTTCCTCGTCGCCGTGGGAGTGACCGTGGCCGTGCGCGCGAACCCCCGCGGGGGTTTGGCGACGCGCGGTTCGCAGCGTCGCGCGACGAAGGGCGGTTCCGGTGAACACCTGCGGCGGGGAGGGTTGGAGACGTGAGAATGCGAATGAAACGTTGGTGTTTGTTTCGGGAGTTGAAGTTCAAACGCGTGCGGTGAACACGCGTCCTCGACGAGACTCGGAGCACGCGACCGTCGCCGGTACGACCGTCGTGCGGATCGAGTGAATCGCGGTCTTTGGGTCCGAAAGGGTTCGGCGCGGCGAGACATGGGCGCGCACCTTCTTGAGACGGAGGGAATCGGCTCCTCCAGCCCTAGTCCCGGAAGCGACGGGGTTGATCCTGGACCTGGACGCCACGTTCATGGACGCCACGTTCATCGTCGCGGCGGAAAGGGCGGGCATGCTCCTCACGCGCGTAATACACCTCGCGAACCCACCAGAGACACAATCCGGGGCCTGTCGCGTGTCTCGCAATGAACAGTCCCGTAAGGATTCACCAAATATCCAACGGGACTTTGTCGAGGCGAGGAACGGACAAACCGTCAGTTGCTGGTCTGCTGGTATCGGCGCCCGAGTTCAAATCGGCCCGAGTTCAAAAAAGCGCTGTTTTCATCGATCGAGACGAGGACGCCACCATCACTCGCGCCAGACGCGGACGAGCCTCGCGCACGTTCGTCTCCGTCGAATCGCAAGCCCGGTACTTAGAGGTAGAGATGGCGCCGCCCGAGTGGAACTTCGGCCACGTCGCGGGCATCTGCGATGTCTCCTTCGTCGGCAGCGGCGACGATGCGCTGCTCGTCACGTGCGGAGCGGACAACGCGGTGACCGTGAGGAACCCCGAGACCGCGGAGATCGAGGAGAGCTTCACCGAGGAGCACGATGACGCCGTCAACGTGCTCGCCGTGAGCCCCGACGGCGCTAAGTTCGCCACCGGGTCCGACGACAACTCCGTGAAGCTCTTCAACTTCGCGGGCGCCAGCCGCGAGTTTGAATCCAACGTGGTGCGCTTCACCCTCCCCGTTCGCGCGCTGGCGTGGAGCGCCGATGGCGCCTTCCTCGCCGCGGGTGGCGAGGACAACGCGGTGAAGGTGGTCAAGATGGACGACAAGTCTGTGGCCCTCGACCTCTCCACCAGGTCCAAGTGCGTCAAGTCCCTCACCTTCGATCCCAAGGGAGATTTTCTCACCGCGGTTGACGACGCCGGCGTCCTCACCGTGTGGGCGCTCAAGGCGATCGCCGCAGGTGACGACGACGACGCGGACATGTCCGACGACGGGGATGACGACGCCAAGAACGCGTCCACGGAGGCTGGCGAGATCGTCCTCTCCGCCACCGTCGCGCCCGTCACCGAGCCGGACTCGTGCGAGGTGAACCGCGCGTGCTGGCGGCCGGATGGCGCCGTGCTCGCGGTGCCAGGCCGTGAGCACGACGTCACCTTCTTCGCGCGCGGTACGTGGACCGAACTCGAGAACCACAGGCTCATCGCCGAGGACGGAAGCGAGGGCAAGGGCCACGGCGAGAACGTCGTGCTCGCGCAGTGGTCCCCCAACGGCAAGTACCTGCTCACCTCCGCCAAGGATCACACCGTGTGCGTATGGGACGTCAAGGAGAAGAAGGTCATCAACTTCCTCAAGCACGAGTCCACCGTGTGCGGCGCGTGCTGGCGCCAGACTGGCAACGCGGTGGCGCTCGTGGACGGTGACGGGCAATGGACCCTGTGGAAGAACCCCGTGCCCCCCTCCGGTTTCACCGGACCCACCGTGCAGGTTGATGCCGCGGAGCTCAACTTTTTCCAGACCGAGGAGCCCCTCGCGCCCCTCGCGGGAGCCGTGGACGGCGAGATGGACGGCGATGATATCATCGCGTCCGAGGATGAGGAAGGTATGGGTGACATGGACGAGGAGACGTACTACTCCGAGCTCGAGCGAAGGAAGAGGATGAAGAAGAAACTCGCCAAGGGCGGCCAGGGTGCCACCGTCGCCGCCGCGCCTACGCCGCAGCCTGCGTTCCAGGTCGGGTCGGTTCCCGCCAAGGCTACCGGGGACGATGCCGGTAACGACGCGAACGGCCCGAGCCGCCGTTTCCTCTGCTACAACATGATTGGCTCCGTGGTGAGCACCGGTGAGCCCGGCGGTGATTTCAACTCGGTCGAGATGGCCTTCCACGACACCAGCCGCGGCGGTCGTATCCCCACCATCACCGACTACCACGGGTACTCCATCGGTTGCCTGGGTGAGCGGGGCTGCGCGCTCGCCTCTCCCGCCAAGCAGAGCGGCGGTTCTTCCGTCCTCTTCTACCGCCCCTACGAGTCCTGGACGCATAAGAGTGACTGGTCCGTCACCCTCCCCGTCGGCGAGGACGCCGTGTCCGTCGCGACCGGCAAGGACTGGGTCGCGGCGCTCACTTCCGGACGCATGCTTCGCGTTTTCTCGCACGCGGGCGCGCAGAGGCAGATGGTGCAGCTCGACGGCGCGCCCGTCACCGCCGCCGGCAAGGGTGACTCCCTCGTGGTCGCCTGGCACACCTCGGCGCCGGCGCTCGTCCCCGACGCCGCCGACCCCAAGACGCTGCAGGTGGAGCAGCGCATCGAGTTCGCCGAGTACGACATGGCGAACGGCGGTAAGGTGCTGAGCAAGGGCAGGATCCCCATGCCCCCGGGCGCGACCCTGACGTGGCTCGGTCACGTCGAGGACGGAAACGGCGCCATCGCGTTTGGCGCGAGCGACGGATGCGTCCGAGTCAGGACCTCCGAGTTTGGCGGCTCCTGGACCCCCGTGTTCAGGTCCATGGACGCGAGGCAACAGGAGGGCGAGCACCACTGGACCGTCGCCGCGTCCGTGGCGGAGAGCGCCCTTTACTGCGTCGTGTGTGGCAACGCCAACGGCCCGGCGGTTCACCCCCGACCCGTGCTCACGCCCCTGCCGCTCGGCATGCCCGTGGCGCTGCCGGACACCTCGTCCGGCGACCTGGAGGATGCCGCGGCGCGCGCACAGCTGTCCGTCGCCCTCGCCTCCGCCGCCGCCGCCGGGGATACCGCCGGGTTCAGGGATGACGTCGATCCCGCCGGCGCCGCGCAGGACGCTCTCCGCGCCGCGCAGACCGAGGCGGACAAGTCCCTGCTCCGACTCTTCCACGCCGCGTGCAAGGGTGAGAGGCCCGCGCGCGCCGCGGACGTCGCCGCCGCGCTTAACCTCACCACCTCCATGCACGGTGCCCTCAAGCTCGCCAACGCCATGTCTCAGAACGTTCTCGCCGAGCGCGTGACCAACCTCATCGAGGCGAGCATGGCCGCCGCCGCAGCCGCCGCCGAGGTGGAGGCGGCGAGGGCCTACGGGGGCTCCATCGAGCTGGACACGCCGGGACAGGCTCCCCAGCAGCACTACTCGCAGCCCGCCGCGTACGTCGCGCCATCGCAGGCGACTCAGCCGGAGAAGGACTCGAACCCGCTCGGCCGCCGCAAGTCCGTGACGCCGGCGACTGACGAAAACGCCGAAGCCCCGAAGGTTGGCGCCAAGGTCAAGGCTGGATACGAGGCGAACGCCGCGCCGGCGAAGAAGGGCAGGGTCGCGAACCCCTTTGCGCGCGCTCGATGAGTCGGGGAGAGAGTTGACGAATCATCATTCAATGAGATATAACAGTCTATGGTTACACGACGTCGACGAAGCATCGGCTAATACACACCGCATCGACGGAAACCCACCCCCTAGCTTACTCCGAGGAACCTTCCTCCTGCTTCGCCGTCGCCTCGGCGAAGGTGGACTTCTTCGCCTCGGACACCTTGGGCATCACGGCCCCGGCGTCCTTGCCGTCGGGTTCGTCGTATTTCTTCTCAAGGTAGTATTCGATGCCGAGCCAGTAGCCCGCGGTGAGCACGATGAACTGCCACACCTCGATATCGCCGAACACGGGATCCGTGATGCTGAGAGCCGCGGCGGGCCCGGGCGCGAGGACCTGCGCCAGGCCGAGCGCAGCGACACCGCCGAGCACCGGCGCGACCTTCTTCGCAGCCTCGTTGTGAGATTTCCTCTCGGGCGCCTGGCGAGCGGGCTTGGCGGCGGCGCACTTGACCGCGCGAGACCTGACGGAAGCGCGGGGAGCGGTCGTGCGCGCGAGCATCGCGGTGGAGCACATCATGGCGGCCATTTTCCTCTTGGTTTATGCGTGAGTGTCGCGACAAGTTGTGGGCAGTCGAAGGATGCCGACGATGAATGGGCATTTTGGACGAGATCGCCGATCGTTCGGCCTTCTGATTGGCCGAGGCGATCTGCCGCGCGATTCATCGAGATCCAACGAAAAGCAGTCTGAAAATGCCCGAAAAGTGATTTTGCCGTTGAAGAATGGCGTTCTTGGTACCTGTCGATGGCAGTTCGAACGAGCACCGCTCGCCGGGGCCGTATCGGGACCGCACAGGGACCCGCGCAACCTCGTACGCGATGGGTTTCTCGCCGGATACCAAGCAACCCAACAGGGTGATGCGGGAGTGGGACGAGACGCACGCGAGGAAGGCGCACGATTCTCGAATCTCGTCGGCCAAATCTACGCTCTCGGCGACGTTCAGCGGCGCCTCCGGTGGGATGTCGCGACGCTCGCCCCCGGCAAAGCCGTGGCAGAACGCTGCTGCGTCTCCCGACCGTTTCGACCCTTCCACGCCGCTCGAGACGGCGCGGGCGGCGTACGGGGCGCGACCGGCCTCATCCGTCAGGAGCGCGAGGCCCACGGGCTCGACCCCCTCGCCGAGCGGCCGGGCGGGAACCCGACCCGCGTCCGCGCTCGAGCGAGGCACCGCGTCGTCCGCGGGGAGGACCCCGCCGTCCACCGGCGGTACGTCAACGTCCTCTGAAGGCGACCGCGGGGGCAGGTCCACCGGGCGGTCCATCGCCGCGTACCTGAAGCGGCGCCAGGCGATTCGGCAGAGGCAGAGGGAGGAGACGGAGGGAGGAGCCGGCGGTGAGTACGCGCGCTCGACGGAGGAGCACGCGGAGGCGGTGAACGTGACGACGCCGGTGTCGCACGGGCGATACGATGACGACGAGGAGGAGGACGGCGTGAGGCGTCACATCATCTCCGACGTGTGCCGCGGCGGCGACCTCGCGGGTGAGCTTTCTAGGCTCTCGCTGGATGCGGGCGGCGCTCCTAAGGACGACGACGCCATGCTCACCGGGGTGTCGTCCTATCTCGCACCCTCCCCCATCGGCGTCCAGTCCCCGGCGGTGGACGACGCCTTCGAGGAGTACGCCGCGTCCCTCTCCGACCCGGACTCCCCCGCCGATAAATCCCCAGCCGAGGCTGACACGCCGTCGCCGCTTCGAGCGTTCGGCGCCGCGTCCACGACTCGAGGCGCCGGCGTATCCCGGGGCCCCTTCGCCGGGTCGTACGTGCCGGATGAGTACGCGGCGGACATCGACGACGACGGGGAGGAGGTGTTCGGGCTGCTGGAGGAGGACCTGTCGCCGTTTAAGATGATTGCGCCGAGTGTCCTGCAAGCCGCGGCGGCGAATCACGCAAAGTCGCTGTCGCTGTCCCGCGGGGGGTTCGGTGAGCTGGGCGCCATCACCGGACCGATCGAGTCGCGCCGGTACGGCTGAGGCGCTTCGCCTCCTCATTCTTTCTCCAGACCATAGCTCAAGACGTGGGTTACGCCGGTTAACCAATCTAATAGTAAACTTTTCAACGCGTGTAAGCGTTTTCAGTCACGCCTCGAACGCGCATCATCAAATTCTCCCGACCCGTTTACAAGTTCGTTACGAGACGCCGCCGGAGTTCAAAGTGCCCGACGCGATGAACGCGCTCGTGTGCTCGTCCGTGTCCCGCGCCGGCATCCCGCTGCCGGTCGCGACCTCGATTGGATCGCAGCGTCGCACGCTGGTCGCTGTGCCCCTCCCGCCGGTATCGCGCCGCGTCGTCACCTCGACGCGTCGCGTCGGCATCGCCGCCGCCCTCGGTCGCGACGACGCGCTTTCCTCTGGACCTCTGTCGCGCCTCCACCGCCGCGTTGCTTCGGTCATCGCACGCGCCACGGGTGATGGCGAGGAGAAAATCAGTGAGTCTTCGGCGGTGACCGTGGACACGGCTGGTGCTCCCGGGTTGTGGTACGGCAGGGCGCTGCTCATCTTCGTGGCTGCGGCGTACGGATCACTCTCCGTCGCGTTCAAGTACGTGTACAGCCTGCCAGGCCCTCCCTCGGCGGGTACCATCGGCGCCGTCAGGGGTGTCATCGCGGCGCTTTGCTTCATCCCGATGATCATGAACGCCAAGAAGGGCGGGATGGAGGAGGGTTCGATGAACATCAACACGGAGGAGGGCAAGAAGAAGTTCTGGCTCGCCGCGGGTGAGCTGGCGCTGTGGAACCTGCTGGCGCAGGGATGCTGCAACGTCGCGCTGCTGTTCACCGACGCCACCCGGGTCTCCTTCCTCACCCAGGCGTCCATCGCGTTCACCCCCGTGCTGTGCGTGATGACCGGTGACAGGGTCGCGGGTATCACCTGGGTCGGGTGCCTCCTCGCGCTCGCGGGTGTCGTCGCCCTCGGCTTTGACGGAGGCGGGTCCGCGGCTGCGGCGGCGTCCTCCGTGGGTCTCAACCTCGGCGATATCATCGCCCTCATCGGCGCGGCGGCGTACTCCCTCTACATCTTCCGCATCGGAGCCTTCGCCAAGGATGGTCTCCCGGGTAACATGACGCAGGCGTGGAAGACGGTCATCCTCGCCGTGCTCTACTGCGTGTGGGCTTTCTTTGACGTGGCTAAGTTTCTCACCGCCGCGCCCGGCACCGTCGCCGCGCCGTGGGCCGGGTGGACTAACCCCCTGGCGTGGGGCGTGCTCGCGTTCACCGCGATCGTGCCGGGCTACCTGGCGGACGTGTGCCAGGCTAAGGGTCAGGAGAGCGTGAGTGCGAGCGAGTCGCAGGTGCTGCTGGCTGGCGAGCCCTTGTTCGCCGCCGTGTTTGGGTTGGTTCTCCTCGGGGAGACTCTGGGTTTCATGGGCCTCGTCGGCGGAGCCGGCTTGGTGGTTGGTGCGATTCTGTGCGGTGTTGACGACGGGTCGGAGAAGTCGGACTAACGCGGTGGAAGGGGTGCGGGGGTAGCTATTATCTATGGAGCGCGTTGTGGCCTTCGGGCGTTTGTATCAGTAGCGATAGACGTGGACTTGAATAAGACTTGAGTGTCTGAAAATATGTTGACATCACTTACGATGGCGTCGAAGGTGGTCATGTGGTCCCCCGGCAATCTGGCGGAGCTGGTGGTGTGGTTCGCGTGGCTGTTATACAGCGAGTGTGTTGCCGTATTTCAAAGGCGGCGACCTATCGAAGAGCGCGTGCCCGCGTGGCTGGCCGCGAGTGACGGCGAGCCTCGACCCGCGGTCCTCGTCACGGGAGCCGGCTCGGGCATCGGACGCGCCGTGGCCATCCAGCTCGCGCGCATGGGAGCCGGCGCGGTGGTCATCGCGTGCCGCACACTCACGGAGGCGCGCGTCGTCGCGGATGGGATCCGCCCTCTCGTGCCCAGGAGGAGACCCGTCGTTCTCAAGCCCGTGGGCGTCGACCTCAGGGACCCGGCGCAGATCGCCTCGATGTGCGAGTACGTGAGGGGCGACGAGGACATTCGCGTGAAGCTCGTGGTGCACTGCGCGGGCGTGTTCTGCGCGACGTGGAGGAGGACAGAGTGGGGGGAGGAGGAGACGGCGGCGGTGAACGCGGTGGCTGGGCCGAGGATACTCCGGGGACTCGGGGCGAAGGGCA
>Ga0209309_10005079_pt1 | contig 10595 bp, 5 predicted proteins | sample COGITO_mtgs_1204_2_FD_184807 | JGI IMG/M metagenome (GOLD analysis project Ga0209309, IMG submission 184807) | Pelagic marine microbial communities from North Sea - COGITO_mtgs_120412 (SPAdes) (version 2) | ecosystem: Environmental > Aquatic > Marine > Epipelagic ...
CAAACGTTGTTCTTGTTCGCGTTGTTCGAGCGGCGGGGAGACAGACCGCCAACGGTATCGTCGTCGCGAAAAGATCATCTTCGTTGGTGTTCATGCGTATCTCTCCGTAACGCGCGGTGCTCTGAATGTTTGCACGCTCTCAAAGCGCACGTGTGCGTGTGCGTTTAATTCTTCTCTCTCTTTCGCTCTTTCTCTCTCTCTCTCAAAGTTCTATGTGTGCGGCTTTAGGTAGACTTCTTATGGGGGAAAATGCATCACTTTTCGAGCAAACACATCACACATGAAGAAGCGAGCGCTTTCCTTCCTCCACGCGTCGTCAAAACTCTCATTCGGTCGCTCTCCTCGATTTTCTTTTCAACGTCATCTTTTGCGTCCTCGTTTCTTTTCTTCTTCGTCTTCTTCGTCTTCTTCTCTCGAGAATAGGACCGGAAAGGAGCACACATTCTTTCGATATTTCTCGAGACGAGACAACGAATCCGGTGTCTACGTGAGAACGTCTTTCCCTCTCGAAGACGAAGACGAAGAAGACGAAGAAGATACAGATAAAGAAAGAGGCGCGGTGGAAAACGAGGACATCGTCGTCGTGAGGAACGCGGCGACGAGACAACCCATCGCCACCGTGGTCTCTCTCGTAAAAACGAACGATGTGCAGCAGACGACGACGACAATTAAAGCGAAGTGCTTGGAAAAGCTGAATTTTTTAGAGGAAAATTTTCATCGAGGAGGAGGCAATAAAGGAGGCAAATGGAACGCACGCACGAGCCGAACCCGAGCTTCGATACTACAGAAATGGCACGACTTAATCGATCGAGAGAAAGAAATCATCGCGAAACTGATGACCTATGAAAACGGGAAACCGAGGAGCGAAGCGTTGGGGGAAGTGGCGTACGCGAATTCATTCGTCGAATGGTTTTCCGAGGAAGCGACGAGAGCGTACGGAAGGAACATGCCGTCGTCGACGTCGACGTCGAGTCGGTGTTCGGTGATTAAGCAACCCGTGGGGGTGGTTGGGTTAATATGCCCGTGGAATTTTCCGGCGGCGATGGTGACGAGGAAAGTCGCCGCGGCGTTGGCGAGCGGATGTTCCGTGTTGTTAAAACCGAGTGAAGTGACGCCTTTGTGCGCGTTGAAATTGGTAGAATTGGCGTACGAGGCGGGCGTGCCGAGAGAAGCTTTAGAAGTGATCGTGACGAACGAAAGCGAACAGGTTGGGGAAGCGATGACGGAATCCGACGCTTTGAAGAAGATTAGTTTTACCGGGTCGACGAGAGTTGGAAAGTGGTTAGCCAAGCGAGCGGGGTTGAAGAAACTGTCTCTTGAACTCGGCGGGAACGCGCCTTTTATCGTATTCGAGGACGCTGATATCGACAGCGCGGTTTCCGGCGCGATGATGGCAAAGTTTAGAAACGCCGGGCAGACGTGCGTCAGTCCGCAACGGTTCATCGTCCACGAGAGCGTGTTTGAGGAATTTTACGAGAAGTTTAAAGAACGCGCGGGAAAATTATCCGTCGGGGATAACTCGAAAACGTACCCGAAAGGCCAGTTTTCCATGGGACCTTTGATCAACGCGAAAGCGAAGGAGAAAGTCGCGCGAGCGTGCGAAGATTTTTACGGAGGGAAGGATAAATTTTACACGCCGTGGTGGTCGACAGATGACGTCGATTCAAATTTCGTGTACCCGCAAATTCTACGCATGGATAAGGAAATCAAACGCGAACGCATCGTCGCCGCGGGGAGAGAGGACGAAAAGAAGGCTCTGGTATGGCGAGAAGAAATTTTTGGACCGATCGCCGTTGTGACCGATTTTCAAACGGAGAAAGAAGCGTATGATTTAGCCAACGATACCAAGTCCGGTTTATGCGCGTACGCGTATACGCGAGATATATCAAAAGCGACCAGAGCTTCCGAAAGTTTGAATTTCGGCATCATCGGCATAAACACCGGGGCTATATCTGCGCCCGAGGCGCCGTTTGGCGGTATGAACGATTCCGGCTACGGACGCGAAGGCGCCGTAGAAGGCATGGAGGCTTTTTTAGAAACGAAATACGTAGCGTTAGGGGGTGTATAATACTAGTAGTAAGTGAAGTAGTTTGTAGTAGTTTACATTTTGTTTTGTTGTTGTCAAAATTATTACCCGCGATACTTTTCGTATTCTTTATCCGCGTTATACGGCGTCCAGATAATTTTCTTCGCGTCCACTCGCACGCCCGGTCCCCCGGCGTTTTTCAAATGTTTCTGAATCAAATCCGGCGCCGCGCAAATCACGTACGCGCCTTTCTGATACGCCAATAAGTTCAAGTGTTGCAACGTCGTGATAATATCTTCCGTTTTAATCATCGTCAAATCCGACAAGTCTTTAATCGACACGAACTGTCTGTTTGGATCCGCCAACAACGCCAGCAACTCTCTCGTCCAATACCCTCGGTAGGACACCAACCCGAGATCGGACAAAGGCCGCTCCGGCGTCCCGACTTTTCCTTCTTTCTTCGATAACTCGTACGAAAACGCAATCAGTAATTTCCCGTAGCCTTTCCGTTGGTACGGCGGTAACGTCAAAATACACGCCAAGTTATACCCTTCCTCCGAACACTTCTCCTTGGAAAAGTACCCGACGACGTGGTATCCTCTCTCGTCCCATTCGCACAAGACGTAAAACAAAAACAGATCGACGTCGTAATACAACGTCTTGTGATCCAAAAACAACTTGGCCAAATAACATAAATTTTGACAAAACATTTTGTGCTTCTTCCCGTCGATTTCAAAGAAGGAAATCTTTCCGTTTCGGTAGATTTCCTCTCCCGGCGGATGTTGCACCGTGCACTTCTTCAAATGTCTTTGCAATTGCTCTTTCCTTTTGAAAAACGCCAACGTATACTCGCAAAAGTACAACTTCTTGGTCCCGTTATACTCCGGAGGAAACGGCGAGAAATACCACGTGTCCATCTCGTGATTTCCAAGCTCGATGCTCAAAATATTCCGGACTTTTGTGAACTCCTCGTGCTCTTGCAACGCTCTCGGATCAAACTCCGCGTGCTCCGGGTCGGGATGCGCGTTCCCGTGCCCGCCCCCGTGGCCTTTCATCTTATTCTCCGCCGCGACGCCGTCGTTTTCTACTTTCACATCGTTCTTCTCGTTGTTCTCTCTCTTCTGTTTCTTCTTTTTCGGATCCTTCTCCCCGTCCTCTTTGCTCGGTTGCGCGTCCGCGACTTCCTTCGTCCTCGGTTTCTCCAGCGTCCCTAAATCAAAATCCATCAAGCTCACCCACGTGTCCAAGCGTCTGTTGAACGCTTCGTAGTGCACGTAGTACTCCACGTGTTTTGCATTCTCGGGTTTGTCCGGATCGTCTCGTTTTTCGATGATTTTTACCATGTAAAATTCATCCCCCGAGCGAAATCGGCACATGAGGCGAGAATTCACATCCAGAGGTAACGAGACGTCTCGAGGGACGATTACTTCGTCGTTCGATTTCGGGCGTTTTTTGTTCTCAGAGGTGTTGTCCTGTTATTCATTTAAGAGAAGAAGAAAGTAATGAAATGTCAGCTTAAAGAAAGAGAGAACAAGAGAGATCAGAGAATTCGATCGGTTTTTCCTCCCTAATTTTGGGGGCAAAGATGATGCATCATCATCAATCACAAAAACATTACGTATATTATTATTATTATTAGTAGTAGTAGTAGCATCACGCGAGGAGCGTCGTACCTTTGGCTTGACCATTATTATTGTTTCTTTTTCTTCGTGCACTCTCTCTCTCTCTCCCTCTCTTGTTTTCTCTTTGTTATTTTTGTCTCGTTGTTGTTGTTGTTATTGTTGAGCAAAAGAGGAGGAGAAATTGTGGGGCAGACAGAAGCGAGAAATTTGGCGGCAAAATTCTTTCACACGCACGATGCAAGAAAAAATCGAAACTATGACGAGTATAAAATATTTCATCTGCAGTATTAAACTTTTATTTCTCCGATGACTCGGTTACTCCCCTCGAACAACTTCTCTTGGACGTTGACTAACTTATTTTCCGCTCGCACGCGAAACTGTTTCGCCAATAATTTGAGTTTACGAAAGACGCGCTTCGACGGATGGCCATGGCCGGAGAAGGAGGGGGGAGGCGGTTTGCGGAACTTGGAGGAGTCCTGCGCGCGTTCGTGTCCTCCTAATCGGTAGGATTTGAGTCGCATTCGGATGGATTCCTCTTTTTGGATTTGGAGTTTGCGCTCGGCTTCCTCTTCGTCCTCGTCCTCGTTGTTGTCGGATTCGCTTTCGCTGCTGGTGTCCGAAACGACGGAGGACTCGCTTTCCCAGCCTTCTTTGCCCGAGTTCGGGTGGAGCGCGTACGACTTTTCCAGAAACTCAGCTTGTTCTAACAAGCAAACGAGCAAGATGAAATCTGGGAAATCGATGGCTATTTTCGATGTTTTGCTCGCGTCGTCGTTTTGAATTTGTTGCTCCAGACCTTCGGAGAAGGAGATGTGATCTCGACTGCGGACGGTGTTGGCATCCGTCTTTCTCGGGCTCATCGGTATCGATTTTTTTGCTTTCGAATTTTCTCCACCTGGAATGGATCTAATCCTCTCGAGCTTGCCTTCTTTCATGCTATACGTCGCGGCTTTCTTAGCGTTGTGGCATCTTATGACTATTTTGTTCGCCACTGAGTTCCTATTCTGAGCGCTCCACAGTTGAATCACGCGTCGCAAATATCCCGGTTTGTGCTCGACTTGGACCTTTGTCAAAAGCTCCTCAACGTGCGAAAGTTTCATCTTCTGGTGACCTTTCCAATTCATCAAGTGAAACGTATTTTCTAAATCTTTAAACTTTTGTATCCCGACCTCGAAGTGTTCTTTGATGGCATCAGTTCTTCGTTTCAAGTTGATTTGAATAATCATCGAAGCCGTAGCTTCTTGCATCCCATTGACGATGACCCCGATGAACACGGAAACGAACACCAACGCGTTGATAATCACAAACGAGAAGAAATACACAAACGCGGTTGTTCGATTGCTTCTCGGGTGTTCGCACGGATACGGAGGATCCTCTTCCATTTCTTGTAGGTTGTGATAGTAAACGCCGTCGTCTTTGATGCCAAATTTATCGACGTCGCAGCCGAACATGTTCACCCATAACACGGCCGTCCAGTCTTCCAACATGGATACTTGAAACAACGTCAAAGAGGAAACCGGAACGGTTCGGAAATTGAACGGATCGTTCTCGGAAAATAACACTACACCAATAATGGAATAGGCGTAAAATACAAACACCATCAAAATCATCACGTAAATCAGAGAAAGCATTCCGAGCACTAACGATTGAATGATGATGTTCAATTGCGGGACCATACGCATGACTTTCACCAAACGCGCCAAACGCAACGCTCTGACGACTCTTGAAAACGACGCTAACGATTGCGCCTCGTCGAACGCACGCTCAGCAATCTCACCGCCTAAACCTACCAGAACGGTGACTAAATCGAATATGTTCCAACTCTTGTGTCTCCCGGTAAAAAAAGTCATCACTGGCGGATCCCAGTATACGGTGAACTTGATTACGATTTCAAACAAGAAGAGATATATGAAAGTCGACTCGACGTCTCTAATCCAGTTGGGGGAGTTGTCTACCATCGTGTGATCATCGCTATAGCGCGAAAATTGCGTGGCATATCCGCTAATAACGGCCGAGGCGATGATCGCGAGCATGATGAGAGATTCGAACCATTTCGTGGAGACTATATTTCTCGCCATCCAGCTTTGTATTTGTTCCATTCGCGAATCCGGAGTACCAAATTGATCTTTCTCCTTGTCATCCATGATGCCCGAAAACAAGTGCAAAATGGACATGATTTTGTTGTACTGTACGAGTGATAAACTATCGTCTAACGATTTGCGCGATTTCCAGACAGCCCCGATCGTTCTCGAGGTGAATTCTTTCTTCTCTTCGTTTCTCAACTGATCGACGCGTTCGTTCGCTTCGTCCATTTTCGCGGTAATGATACCAATAACTAAGGACATCATGATGTTACCAATGATTAAGATCATGGACAGAAAATACATGCCAGCAACGATTGGTTGCCCCTCGGCGTAGATTTTCGTTTCCCCGTCGTCATCTAACACATACGGGCAGTACTCCATGTAATCATCCTCGGTGTATCCGAAGTGTTCGCATCCGTACATGGTCGTCATCAAATATGTCCGCCAATCGTTCATTGTGGCTACGTTTGCGGCAGTCAGAAACGAAATCCCTAAATCTCGAAAGTGCATCGGGTCGGTCTCTGAAAATAAGGTGGCGCCTAACACAGCGTACACGTACATGACGACGAGAAGTAAAATAACCACCCACCCCATACCTTTGATCCCGGCGGCGATACCGGATAGAATCACCGAAAATGTTCGAAACGAGTAGAAAAACTTCAACACGCGAATCATTCGCAACAATCGAAACGCGGTGATTCTCCCGGGACTCAACCATCCGTCGTCAACGCCCGGCAAAGCGTCTACGCAATAACCGTAAATGATTAAAACGTTAACCAAGAAATCGTAGATGTTGCTCAAGTTTAAGAAATACGACCACGGTTCCCATTTTGCTAATCGGTACGTCTCCTCTATTTTCTCCGTCTCCTCTTCGAACTCGTGGTTGTAAACTATTTCTTTGTGCGTAATACGAACCACCGGCCCGGCACCACCGATTTTCACGATCGTTTCAATCAGAAACGTTATGTTGATGATGAGCTGTACCGCGTTGAAAAACGCCAAGCGCCACCCGCCAATCTGGTTCACCGTCGCAACCCCGACCCAATTATCGATACCTTCCGAGATGACGTAGAGAAAAACCATCGTCGCGATCCAAGTCGTAAAGAATCTCGTCTGCGAAAACTCAAAAAATCTCGAGCCTCGCACCCAGTTCCGATCGTCCATTCTTATGTCCGCGTCGTCGTGCCTTCGTTTGGGCTCAATTTTCGCAACCTCCATCGTCCATTTGACCTGTTTCTTCCCCACACCGCTCGCGTATTTCCCTAATTTCGTGTCCTGTTTTGTCAACTTCTTTGCGACTGCGTTTAAAATGTTCTTAAACGCTTTGTTGACGATATCTAAGGTTGGATACCACGTGTTCTCTGGGTTCGGCAACTCGTACCGACTCGCTCCCCTCGTTTGCGTTCGTTTCATCATCGATTTCTTTCCGTATTCGTAGCCGTCATCGACAAACGAGTCCACGATATCAAGTGGCGTTCGTCGATGCACGAGAGTTTTACTTCGTTGAAATTCCTTCCTGTATTTATCTTCGGAGGAAGTCTTCGTGACATTCCTCGTCGTCGTCGTCGTCGCGGCGGCGTGCGTTCTCGTTCTTCTCAGGTACGTTTGACTTTCCTTCGCACCATCGTCGTTGGTTTCGCCTAACAAAACGTCGAACGAATCCTCCATCAACACGTCCAGCTCCTCCTTTCGATCTAAAGCCACTTGATACTCGTCTTCTTCCTCTTCTCCCTCTAGTTCTTCTTCTCCGTCTGCTTTCGCCGCCGGATTTGCCGTCTTCGCTCCGCCGCTCTTCCCGCTAAAGAACGTCACCGTCCGCATCATCCCGGGTCGTTTGTGATCTTTCACTCGAATCATCGTCTGCGCTGCTGTATCTTTTTCATCCTCTCTCGACGACGCCGCATGCATCGACGATTGTCTTCTTCTTCGCTTAAAAAACTCCCCCTCTTCGCTCTCTTCTTCTTCTTCGTTTCTTTCCTCCTTGTCCTCCTTTTTCCTTTCATCGTCCCTTTTTGCGCGTTCGTTCATTTTCGCGGCGATGGCGGCACCCACGTGTCGCGAGAGCATTTTCGGCATCACGTATTACTCGCCAGCGCGGTGTCTCTCTGTTCTGTCTCGCTCTTTCAATACTCTCGGATATATGTGATTCGTATCTTCGCGTCCTTTCACAACACACACGAGCGAAACAACAACAACAGAATCTTTCCCGAGATGCGATGAGACGAGAGAGAGGTCAAAAACGCTCTCTCTCTCGCGCGCCTGCGAGAAGAACAGAAACGAGAGACAACTCCTCCTCCGCTTCCTCTTCCTCCTCCTCGAAGAAGCTCTCTCTCCTCGCGAATAAATAAATAAATAATGAAGCGGCAAAAGTGTTCGCACGAAATGAAGTTCTCGAAGGACCTTTCGTGTCTCTTTCTCTCTCTTTCGTAAAGTAGACTATTAAACATATAACGTATGGAGTATATCAATTACAAAACTAGTACAACTACAAAACAATGGACTCTCGAGACGACCTACTCAGCGCTTTCTCTCTTCTTCTTCTTTGAGAAGAGTCGCTTTTGTGGACGGTCGTCGTCGGGAGAGAACTCCAACCTCTTCTCTCGATCTTTTCCCCTCTTTCCCTACCTAATTACTACACGGAGCGGCGAGACGACTTCGCTCGCTCTCTCACTTCAATCGCTCTCTCTGAATTATTATTTAGAATCTCTCATGATGTTAATCCGCGCGAAACTCTTCCCCTCGAACGCCTCGGTGTACTTCTCGACTAAGTCTTTACAGTTTTCGAAATGGTTCACGCCTTCGTTTCGGTAGCACTCTCGCAGACGTTCTCGGATCAGTTTCGCTTTTTCGACGTCGATCATGCGCTCTCGAGTGTCGTGTTCTCTCTGTTGGACGAACGCGACTGGGTCTTCGTACGGGTTCGATTTGTCGAAAGATGCAGGAGGGGAGGAAGGGAAAGACGCGGCTTCACCGGCGAATGCTTTTGTTGTTGTTGTTTGTGGCATTCGTTTTTGTTGTTGTTGTTGTTCGGTGTTCTGATGCGCTCGGTGTTGTGAAGTTTCCACTCGGTTCATAATATACTAAATAATAACGATACTAACGATAATAATAATAATGATTCATCATATCAATGAATGCAAACGTTACAAAGCTAACTCACCTAAGAACACCTTCCCATCCGCACCCGCGCTGGCTAATACGGGTTCAAACGGATGAAACGCGACGGATAAACAACTGCCTTTGTGACCGGGAAGTTTGTATTTAATCTTGCCGGTTTTTTGGTCCCAGACGAAGACGTTGCCGCACGCTGAACCGGACGAGACGTACGTTGGTTTCGAGGACACGTTCGCTGAAATTGAAGGAGAACTCGCGCAACACTTGATCACGCGCTTTTCGAAATCGGTTTGGACGCCTTTGTACGTCATTTCGACTCTCGCGTCGGCGTTTTCTCGGAAAGGTTTTAAATCGAACAAGTTACACTTGCCGTCCATCCCAACCGAGGCGAGTTCGAATCCGTCTGGATACGAGTACGCGAGACCAGTGACGATGTCCTCGTGTCCCTCTTTCATCGTCAACGCCGTCATTTTCGTATCTAAACACAACACATCATTCTTCACTCGCGCTCGAACTTCCTCGTTCGTGGTTTCTTGAAAACTCGTCGCGTATCGTAAATCCCAGGTTCTCACGATCCCGTCCGCCCCGGACGTGGCGCATTCTAACCCATCTTGCCTGAACGCGCACGACACGACTGGATACTTGTGCTTCAACTGCATCACCTCTTTCTTCGCCACTCTCGCGTCGAAAACTTTCGAAAACCCGTCGTCCGAGGCGGAGACGATTAAACTCGTCCCTCGTTCGTTCGCGCTCACGCAGTTTATCGCTCTCGAGTGACTCTTATCGTACTTCTTCACCTGCTCTGCGTATTCCACGTCCCAGACGCGTATCGATTTATCCGCGCTCGCAGAAGCGATCGAAAATTGATCGGAGAGGAATGCCAGCGAAAGAACCGCGTTTTTATGTCCTCTTAAAATGAATCGGTTTTCGATGTTGTTCTTCTTCTTCTTTGGTTTTTTCTCTTCTTCGTCTTCATCTTCATCCTCATCATCAAAATCATACGACCACAACCGAACGCACGCATCGCTCCCTGCCGTCGCGATGAACTTCCCGTCCGCGCTAAACTTCACGTCGTTCACCGCACCCGCGTGTCCTTCGAGTAAAACAATCGGCGCTTCAAGAGACGACGTCGTCCGCCTTCGGCTCACGCCTTCTTTCCTCGGATGTGTCAAAGTCTTTCGTTTCTTCGTCGTCTCAACAATTGCACCGTTACCATCTTCTTCTTCTTCTTCTCCCTCTGTTTTCGTCGTCGTCGTCGTTTCAGGAGGAGGAGGAGGCGTCTTCGATCGCGTTTTGCGTTTCTTCGTTCCCGCTGGTGGTGGTGTTCGTGCCTTCGTCGTCTTTGTCGTCTTCTTCTTCGGTGGCATGATGTTGATGTTGTTGTTGTTGTTTCGCGCAATCAAAAATGACGAATTTTTTCTTTCGTTTGTTTTCTTTCGCAAAGGAACTCAAAACTCTCCACTCTTTCCATAACGCGCGAAGGGGCTTTCTTTAACGGCTTTAAGAAGAAGAAGCGTCCGACGGAGAGGAGTTGAAAAGAGAAGAAAAAGAGGAGGCGCGTTTGAACGATACACGAAGAAGGCAGAGCGTTTCGGTGACACCGCTTTAAAGGAAGAACAAAAGGAAGCAGAGAAACGCGTTTCCTCGGTGTTTTCGTTCTCTCGTTGTTGTGTTGTCGGTTCGCAGGCAAAAGCACAAATGCAGGGGAAGAAAAACAATCGAAAGAAGAAGAAGAACACGAACAACGCT
>Ga0209309_10005081_pt1 | contig 10594 bp, 10 predicted proteins | sample COGITO_mtgs_1204_2_FD_184807 | JGI IMG/M metagenome (GOLD analysis project Ga0209309, IMG submission 184807) | Pelagic marine microbial communities from North Sea - COGITO_mtgs_120412 (SPAdes) (version 2) | ecosystem: Environmental > Aquatic > Marine > Epipelagic ...
TTTTTCTTTAAAATTAAGTACTTTAAAATTTACACTTGTTAAAAGTCCATAAATTTTTTCTAAATCAATGTTAACTAAATACGCTAACAGTAAATCCTTCGTTAATGTTGAAACTTATTAAATATAAACCTAATTTTAAGATTATGAAATTCCCTAAAAAAATGATGTTTCCACTAATGAGAAATCTATTTATTCTAGCCTTAGTGACACTAATGACCTACTCTTGTAGCGAAGATGAAAGTAATAACAATGATGGAACTGCAAAAATGAGCGTTCGACTAACCGATGCACCTGGAGATTACGATGCTGTATTCATTGATGTGCGCGATGTTGTGGTAAAATACAACGGTAGCGAAGAAGAAGTATCCATAGGAAACGTAAATGCAGGTGTTTACGATCTTTTAGAATTAACTGGAGGCGTAACCGTGTTGTTAGTAGATGGTGAGGTTCCTGCAGGAGATGTTAGCGAAATGCGTTTAATATTGGGTGAAAACAATTCTATCGTTGTAAACGGTGTTGAAACTGATTTAAAAACACCAAGCGCCCAGCAAAGCGGATTAAAGATAAAAATAAACGAAACCTTAAATGATGGGATTCTTTATGAATTTGTTCTTGATTTTGATGTGGATAAATCCATCGTTGCTACAGGAAACGGCAGTTATAACTTAAAACCGGTTATTCGTGCAAGTACTGTTGCTGAATCTGGAGCTGTTTCAGGAAGTGTAACTCCTGTTCGCGACGAACCTGTTTTGGTTACTGCTACAAACGGGTTGGTTGAGGTAAGCGCTTTTACAGATGCTACTGGAAAATTCTTTTTACGTGGTGTTCCTGCAGGTGTGTATGTTTTAACATTTGAATCAAGCTTAAACAGCGGTATTTCTACCGTAACGGTAGTGGATGTAAATGTTTCTGTTGGCGTTGTAACCACAATAGATCCGGTTAATTTGCCGTAAAATCTTTTTAAGAGTATAATTTTTGGAGCCGCATTTTTGCGGCTCCTTTTTTTTAATAAAATTTTTTGAAACTTTGCGTTTATTTTGTCGTCTATAAAATGTGTTAAGTCAAAAAGATAATAGGTATCTGTTTTTAATTTAACCCTTTATTAACAAGGATTTTATTGATATTTTACCACTTTGCACGGTCGTAACAATTACAGGTTTATTGAAAAATTATGGATATGGAACAGACTAACAGCGCATTGGATATTGGCGCTTTAAATGAAAAAATAGAAAAGGAAAGTGCATTTGTGGACGTCCTAACAATGGAAATCAATAAAGTAATCGTTGGTCAAAAACATATGGTCGAGCGATTGCTTATAGGTCTTTTGGGTCAAGGCCATATACTTTTAGAAGGTGTACCAGGTCTTGCAAAGACCTTGGCGATAAACACACTATCTAAAGCTGTTCACGGTACTTTCAGTCGTATTCAGTTTACACCAGATCTTCTTCCTGCAGATGTTGTGGGGACAATGATTTACAATATGAAGGTAAATGATTTCAGTATTAAAAAAGGGCCGATTTTCGCAAACTTCGTATTAGCAGATGAAATAAATCGCGCGCCGGCAAAAGTTCAGTCCGCACTTTTGGAGGCGATGCAGGAAAAGCAGGTTACCATTGGCGAAACAACATTTAAGTTAGATCGTCCATTTTTGGTAATGGCGACACAAAACCCGATTGAGCAAGAAGGTACATATCCATTACCTGAAGCACAAATTGACCGTTTTATGTTAAAAACGGTAATAAAATATCCATTGTTGCAAGACGAGCAACTTATAATGCGTCAAAACCTTAAAGGCGCTTTTGAAACGATAAACCAAGTTGTTACCATAGAACAAATTCAGCGTGCACAAGCTGCCGTTCGTGAGGTGTATATGGATGAAAAGATTGAAAAGTACATTCTTGATATCATTTTCGCCACAAGAACACCAGAAAAATACGGTCTTGAAGATTTAAAACCTTTAATAAGCTTTGGGGCATCACCTCGTGGTAGTATCAATCTTGCAATGGCTTCAAAATGTTATGCTTTTATAAAACGTCGCGGTTATGTAATACCAGAAGATGTTCGCGCTGTGGTACACGATGTATTGCGCCACAGAATAGGAATTACTTATGAAGCCGAAGCCGAAAATGTAACCTCAGAAGATATCATCAACAAAATCGTAAACGTAATCGAAGTACCGTAACGATTTTAGACTGTAAAACGGCGAAGTACGATTAATCACATTTCATATCGTAGTTCTACGTTCGTAATTCGTAATTCAAAAAATGGATACCAAAGAGCTTCTTAAAAAAGTACGTAAGATCGAGATAAAAACGCGGCGTTTGAGCGACCATATGTTTGGTGGCGAATATCACTCTACGTTTAAAGGACGTGGTATGACCTTTAGTGAAGTGCGACAATACCAGTTTGGTGATGATGTGCGAAATATAGATTGGAACGTAACCGCACGCTATAATGAACCGTTTATTAAGGTTTTTGAGGAAGAACGAGAGCTAACGATGCTATTAATGGTAGATATTAGCGGTTCAGAAATCTTCGGAACGGATACACAATTTAAAAATGAAATAGTAACCGAAATTGCCGCGACATTGGCTTTTTCGGCAATGCAGAATAATGATAAAATAGGATTGATTCTGTTTTCAGACGAAATAGAGCTTTTTATTCCGCCAAAAAAAGGAAAATCGCACGTGTTGCGTATTATTCGTGAGCTGTTGGAATTTAAAGCAAAGAGTAAAAAAACAGATATCGCGATGGCGCTTAAGTATATGAGAAATATGATGAAGAAAAAGGTCATACTTTTTGTGCTATCAGATTTTATTACAGACGATTATCGAGACGCGCTCAAAATCGTTGCTAATAAACACGATGTAACTGGCATACGAGTTTACGATCGTCGCGAAGAAGAAATCCCAAATTTGGGAATGGTGCAGATGCAAGATCAAGAATCTGGTGAATTAATGTTGGTAAATACAAGTGCTAAAAAAGTACGCCAAGGTTATAACAATTATTACCGCGAACGTGTAGATTATTTTACCGAATCTTTTCGCAAAAGTGGCGCAGGAACAATTGATTGCCGTGTTGATGAAAGTTATGTAAAAAAATTATTGGGTTATTTTAAACGAAGAGGATAATTAATAGACGTGAGATTTTAGATGTTAGACGTTAGACAAAATACTATTTTAAATAATCCTACTATTGCTTCAGCAAAGCTGAAAAACAGCAATTTGTCATTTCGAAGCTTAGCGAGAAATCACATCTTCATTGCGCTATTGTTTTTCTTCGGAATAACCGCCAACGCTCAAGTAAAATCTTCTGTAGATTCCACAAACATAAAGATTGGCGAAGAAATAAAATATTCAATAGAAGTTCTTGCAGATTCAACAGATAAAGTGCTATTTCCTGAAGGGCAATCTTTTCTTCCATTAGAATTGTTGGAAGCTTATAAAACCGATACTACTTTCGAGCAATCAAAATATAGGCTTATAAAAAAGTACGGACTTACAAAATTCGATTCTGGTCGTTATACAATTCCAAGGCAAGCAGTTATTTTAAACGGCAAACCTATTTTTCTTGATTCGGTTTCTATCGTTGTACGCGATGTAGTGGTCGATACTACAAAGCAGAAAATGTACGATATCAAATCTGCTATTGAAGTAGATAAACCGCCTTTCAATTTTCTGAAATTATTATATTGGATAGTCCCTATTTTATTGATTATTGGGCTTATAATCTATCTTCTCTTCCGAAGAAAAAAAAGGAAAGAGGCTCAAGAAAAACAATTGCCACCATATGAGGAAGCGCTTGTAGCGTTGCAAACTTTAGACAGCACACCTTATTTGAAAGAGCATAAGTCTAAAGAATACTATTCTAACCTTACCGAAATTGTAAAGCGATATCTCGACCGCGAAGTGGACGAAACCGCGTTAGAAAGTACGAGCGACGAACTTATAGAACGCTTGCAGATGCATAAAGATGCCGGTCATTTTGATTTAAACGTTGAAACTATCCAACAACTCGATGCCGTACTAAAACGTGCCGATTTGGTAAAATTTGCAAGGCTGTACCAAATGGAAAGTCAGGCGCAAGAAGATAGAAATACAATTGAACAGATTATAACACATACGCATGACGCCATTCCAGAACCTACCGAAGAAGAAAAGCTTCAGAACGAAATCTATGCGGAAGAACAACGAAAAAAACGAAAGAACAAACGAATTATTTATGGTGTTGTAGGTGGAATTTTAGTGATTATGATTACTGTAGCAATCTTGATCGGCACTTTAGGTTACAGTTATTTAAAAGATAATTTAATCGGTCATCCAATCAAAGAACTTGCAGAAGGTCGTTGGGTTAAAAGCGAATATGGCAATCCGGCAGTAATTATTGAGACCCCAAAAGTTTTGGTTCGTGGCGATTTGCCACTTCCGCAAGAAGCAGTTAAGATTATAAAGTCCAACGGTATGTTCGCTTACGGAAGTTTGCTTAGCCAATTCTATGTTATGGTGAATACTACGCAATATAAGCAACAAGTAAATCCAGACCTTGATGTTGTTATGGAAGCTGTTGTAAAAGAAATAGAGCAAAAAGGTGTTGCTAATATGGTGCTTAAAAAAGAAGAATTCGAGACTGGAAAAGGCATAAAAGGGCTGAAAGGATTCGGAACATTTAATGTGCCTACACAAAATGGTAAAAGTTTTAAGAGCAGTAAATACGAGATTTTATTGTTCGCACAAGCTGGCGGATTGCAACAGATTATGATTGCGTATCCTGAAAATGATGTTTACGCAGAAGATGTAGTTAATCGAATCACCAACTCGATAGAACTGGAAGTGGGCAATGCGCCACAGCAATCTCAAAACCAACAAGATGATGAATAATTTTGAGTTTGTAGATCCCAACATGTTTTGGCTTTTTCTGTTAATCCCAATTTTGATAGGCTGGTATTTTTGGAAACGTAAAAAACAAACAGCTTCACTTAAAATATCGAGCATAAAGGGTTTTAAGGTTGAACAAAGTTGGTTGGTAAAATTGAGGCCTATGCTTTTTTTGCTACGGCTTTTAGCGGTTTCGACATTAATAATAGCAATGGCAAGGCCAAGAACGGTAGATGAAACTACGAAAACAAAAACAACGCAAGGTATCGATATCGTAATCGCGATAGATGTATCGGCGAGTATGTTGGCGCGCGATCTAAAACCCAATCGTCTTGAAGCTTTAAAAGATGTAGCTGCACGCTTTATAAATGATAGGCCAAACGATAGAATTGGTATCGTAGAATATGCCGGTGAAAGTTACACCAAAACTCCGTTAACGAGCGATAAGAGAATTGTACTTTCAGCTTTAAAAGATATAAAATACAATACCATAATTGAAGGTGGAACCGCAATCGGTATGGGATTGGGAACCTCTGTAAATCGTTTAAAAGATAGCCGGGCAAAAAGCAAGGTCATTATATTAATGACAGATGGCGTTAACAATAGCGGCGTTATCGACCCAAGAATCGCTAGTGAATTAGCGGTGGAATTCGGTATCAAAGTTTATACAATAGGTTTGGGCACCAATGGTATGGCAATATCACCAATCGGGATTAGAGACGACGGAAGCTTTCAATATGGACAGCAACAGGTCGAGATAGATGAAGCGCTGCTTAAGGAAATTGCTAAAAAAACTGGCGGCGAATATTTTAGAGCGACCAGTAATACCAAGCTAGAAGAAATTTATGATGAGATCAATAAGCTTGAAAAAACAGATATCGAAGAATTTAAATATACGAATTACAACGAGATGTTCCGTTTTTGGGCGTTGTTGGGCCTTGGTTTTTTAGTTGTAGAAATATTGTTGAGATACACCGTTTTTAGAAGTTTTGTGTAAAAGATAAATTATGAAAAAAACACTTTCCATACTATTGTTATTAATTCCGATAACAGCATTTTCGCAAGACGAAAAAGAGAACTACAAAATGGCTTCCGCTAATTTTGAAACAAAATATAATGCGAAAGATTTTAAAGGAATTTTTAATCTTTTTGCGCCCGAAATGCAAAAAGCATTGCCGTTGGAAAAAACAGAGGAATTTTTTACGGGACTATTCGAATTAGCAGGAAAAATTACGGGGCGAGAGTTTCAAAATTTCGAACAGGAAAGAGTGGCAATGTATAAGACCAACTTCCAAAAGGGCGTTTTTATGCTAAATTTCGTTGTTAACGATAATAATAAAATAAGTGGCTTTTTAGTAAAGCCTTTTATAGAAGAAACCGAAAATCGAAACAAAACTGCATTGCAATTACCTTTTGAAGGAGAATGGTTTGTTTTTTGGGGCGGTGATACTGTAGCTGAAAATTACCATGCAGAATACGGCTCACAAAAAAACGCCTTCGATTTTGTCGTGACCGATGTAAGCGGAAAAACATACAAAAATCAAGGGAAGCAGAATGAAGATTATTTTGCCTTCGGAAAAAAATTATTAGCACCAAGCGATGCCGAAGTAATTTTGAGCGTTGATGGCGTAAAGGATAATATTCCAGGAACTATGAATCCTGCATTTACGTTTGGGAATGCCGTAATCTTAAAAACGGCGACCAATGAATATTTGGTTCTTGCGCATTTTAAGCAAAACAGTATTATCGTTAAACAAGGACAGAAAGTCAAGAAAGGTGAACTTTTAGGACTTGCCGGAAACAGTGGCAATTCATCAGAGCCGCATCTACACTTTCACGTTCAGGATAGCGAAAATGTAAATACAGCTAAACCCATAAAAGCATATTTTGACAATATTTTGGTAAACGGTGAACCTAAAAAAGAACACTCGCCTGTAAAAGGTGAAAAGATTAGTAATAAGTAAATCTTGAGAATTTAAAATTTAGTGTAATTGAAAACAAAACTCAAATATCATAAAAGAAGATTGCTATCACATTTAATTGTAGGTAGTATTTTCTCCATTTTGGGCGTTTTCTCATACATAGCCAATACCAACGTTCTGTTTTTTGAACCAGTTGTTTCGACTTCCTTGGGAATCTTAAATTTTGCAATTTATGGTTATATGCGCTATTTTCAATATGCGACTATAGAAAATAATGCGATTACAAGGCATACGGTTTTAAATAAATCAGTCGATTTAAATACTTTGGAAAGAGTAGAGCGAAAAGATGGTGATCTTATAATTACCGCTGGTAGCAAAAAACTGGCGCTCAACCTAAATTGTATGGAAGCAGATTCTATAACTGTGCTAAACGCATTTTTGTTGGAAGCAGAAATTAAAACCGTGTAGCAATGAGAACAACCTTAAATTTCACCAAAAAACGAATGAATATAAACTTGATGTTGGGTATAATCTGGTTTGGTTTAGGAGCTAGTGGTGTTCTTTTTATAGATAACACCACACATATTTGGAGCTATGGTTGGATGATTTTAGGCACAATATATTTAGGAACGTTTATTTGGGAAAGACGTAAACAATATGCAACGCTAACCGAAAAGAGTATAAAAAAGAACAAGTTAAAACCAATCGAAATCGAATTGAAGAATATTGTTCGAATACAAAAATTCGCTAATGACGTTAAAATTTTTTCAGATAATAAAAAGATTATCATCAACACAAACCTCATTACTGAAGAATCAAAAACAGATTTAGATAAATTTTTAAAAACAATTAATTTAAAGATAGGATAATTAAAGTGAGTCTGTCAGGTTGAGCGCAGTCGAAACCTACTGCCCAAAAAACAATACCAATAATCAATAAATAAAAACAATAGTGTACCAATTAGAACAACCCATATATTTTTATCTTTTGTTTGCCATTCCGGTTGTGGTCGTACTTTTCCTGTTGTTTTTGGTTTGGAGAAAAAACACCAAAAATAAATTCGCAGAGAAAAGTCTTCTACAAAGGTTAAGTCCAGATAGTTCGGTTTTTAAACCGTTCCTTAAAATTTTGGTGCTCTGTTTGGCAATTGCGTGTTTCATTTTTGGGCTTGTAAATCCGAAAATCGGCACCAAATTAGAAACCGTAAAGCGCGAAGGCGTCGATGTGGTTTTTGCTTTAGACGTTTCAAAAAGTATGTTGGCTGAAGATATCGCGCCAAACCGTCTCGACAAGTCAAAACAAATTATTACGCAGATCATCAATAGTCTTGCGGGTGATAGAATCGGAATTATAGGATATGCTGGCAGCGCTTTTCCACAAGTACCTATTACAACCGATTTCTCTTCGGCAAAACTATTTTTAAGCAGTATGGATACCGATATGGTTTCTTCGCAAGGAACCGCAATCAATGAAGCCATACAAATGGCTGAAACCTTTTACAATGACGAAGAGCAGACCAATCGGGTTCTCTTTATAATTTCAGATGGCGAAGATCACGAAGGTAATGTTAGCGGTATTGCAGAAGAAGCTTCAGAAAAAGGAATCAGGATTTTTACCATTGGTGTTGGTACAGCAGACGGCGCACCAATTCCCATAAAAAATAGCAACGGCCAATTGCAATATTACAAACGCGACCAGAATGATCAACAGGTTATTACAAAGTTGGGTGAGGAAACATTAAAGGAAATCGCAAGCGAAGCGAATGGAGAATATATAAACGGCAGCAATACCAAAAAAGTGGTAGACAAAGTATCGGCCATTTTAAACGGAATGGACAAAAAGGAGTTCGAAGCAAAACAGTTTACAGATTTTAAAGACCAGTTTCAATGGTTTTTAGCTGGGGCATTATTTTTGCTTGTATTGGATGTATTCTTATTGGAACGTAAAACAGCTTGGGTTAAAAAGCTAAATTTATTTAATGAAACTAAGAAATAATATAGTTTAAGTTATGTCAGTCTAAGCTTGTCGAAAACACATTTAAATTGCGCTTCGACAAGCTCAGCGTGACAAAATAATATTGACTACAACAAATGCTAATTTCTTCGGAAGAAATATCGGAAGATTTCAGAATAGAAAATATTCGAGTAATCGAGTTGAAAACCCTTCTGAAGAAGGCGAAATAAAAAAATCGCTGTCAATTAAAGGAATGAAAATGAAATTGAAAGACACTTATATATTTAAGAATTCAACAAAACTAAAAATGTTGTTTGCTCTGTTGTTATGCGCAACATCTTCGGGGTTTGCTCAAGATAAAGAGGCTGAGAAGCAAAAGAAAAATGATGTTCGCGAATCGCAATCGCTTTTAAGCGATGCTAGTCAAGCGCTTAAAAAAGAAAAATTTGTAGAAGCCGAAGCAGATTATCGCAAGGCAATCGCACTAAACCCAGAAAGCGAAACCGCAAAATACAATTTAGGCAACGCCTATTACCAAGACTCAAAGAACGGCGAAGCATTACAACGTTACAAACAAGCGGCGCAAACGGCTACAGATAAACCTGCAAAGCACAAGGCATTCCATAATCTTGGCAACGCTTTGATGAAAGAGAAAAATTATCAAGGCGCCGTAGAAGCATATAAAAATGCACTTCGCAACAATCCAACAGACGATGAGACACGGTATAACTTTGCTTTAGCGAAAGATATGTTGGAGAAAAATCCACCAAAAGACGACCAGAATAAGGACGATAAAAATAAAGACCAAGATAAAAAAGATCAAGACAAGGATCAGGATAAAAAAGATCAAGGCGACAATAAAGATGGCGACAAGGGCGATGAAGGCGACAAAAAAGAAGATAAGGATAAGGGCGAACAAAAAGATGATAAAAAAGAAGGCGATAAAGAAAAAGATAAAGGTGAACCAGAAAAACCTAAAGAAGGTGAAGGTGACCAACAGCAAAAACAGCCCGTTCCAGGACAGCTTTCACCGCAGCAGGTAAAAAGCTTGTTGGAAGCAATGAACAACCAAGAAAAGAAAACACAAGAAAAAGTGAACGCCCAAAAGCAAAAAGGGGCGAAAGTAAATACAGGAAAAGATTGGTAGTGTTATGAAAATGAAAAATTTCGTTTACATACTGCTGTTTCTCTTAAGCAGTATGGCAATGCAAGCGCAGGTAACTTTTGAAGCCAAGGTGAGCAAAAAAAAGCTTGGTATAAATGAGCGCTTGCGCATTGATTTTGAGATGAACCAAGATGGCGATAATTTTAATCCGCCAAATTTCGTAGGTTTCGATGTTGTTGGTGGGCCAAACCAGGCGATAAGTAACTCGTGGATTAACGGCAAGCGTAGCTATAGCAAAACCTACAGTTATTTTTTGTCACCTATAAAACAAGGTGCAATAACAATTGCTCAAGCTACCATAGAAATCGATGGTGAAACGTTTAAAACCGTACCCATAACCGTTGAGGTAACGAGTGCTGTTTCTACGCCAAATGGGGTTGAAGGAACAAATAGCGACATCGTAGCGGCAGATAACGTGCATTTGGTAGCCGAAGTTTCAAACAATAATCCATTTCTTAACGAGGCGATAACGGTTACCTATAAACTTTACGTTTCTCCAGATGTGAGTATTACAAGTGCTTGGCGAGAAACGGAAACACCAAAATATGCCGATTTTTGGAGCCAAATGTTAAATCCGCAGGCTAACTTTCAGGTATATGAAGGAAAGTATAAAGGCGAAAATTATCGCTATGTTATTTTGAGAACGGCGGTACTTTATCCACAGAAAACAGGAAAATTAG
>Ga0209309_10005082_pt1 | contig 10592 bp, 3 predicted proteins | sample COGITO_mtgs_1204_2_FD_184807 | JGI IMG/M metagenome (GOLD analysis project Ga0209309, IMG submission 184807) | Pelagic marine microbial communities from North Sea - COGITO_mtgs_120412 (SPAdes) (version 2) | ecosystem: Environmental > Aquatic > Marine > Epipelagic ...
TAATCTATTTGTCTTTTAAAAGGTGGTAGGGTGTCGAGCATGGCTTTACCGTATCGCTTAGTAACTAAGCGCCTATCGAGAATAGTAATACAGCCTTCATCACTCTCTTTTCGCAGCAGTCTACCACAGCTTTGTACCAATTTCTTTGCGGCGTCTGGCACGGTAATCGTTAAAAACGGGTTACCACCTTTGCTTTGTACAAATTCTGCTTGCGCTTCTTCTATTGGCGAAGTAGGTACAGCAAACGGAATTTTAGTAATTATTAGGTTCTCTAAATATTTACCAGGTAAATCAAGACCTTCCGAAAGGCTCTGGGTTCCAAATAAAATACTGCCTTTGCCTTCGTCTACATTTTTAGTGTGTAATTTAAGCAACGCTTCTCGCGACATCTCACCTTGTACTAATAAGTTAAAACCTTTTGTTCTAAGAAACTTTGTTACGTGGTCCATTTGCCAGTAAGAAGCGAATAGTACAAGGTTCGCTTTTTTATCATTTAGGTACTCTGGTAAAGTTTTAGCTAGGTGATCACTAAAGTCTTTATCGGTAGGTTCTACTTTAGATACCGGAATACGTAAAGTGGCTTGTTTTGGGTAATCAAAAGGAGAAGGTACTTTAATAAATTTAACGCCTTCTTCTTTAGCAAGTCCTGTTTCGTAAGCAAAGTGATCAAACGAGCCCAGTGCACTTAATGTAGCAGAGCACAAAACAGCGCCCGCGCATTCTCGCCATAATTTATCTTTTAGGTAGTAACCGACTTCGATAGGGCAGTCGCTTAATAAGTGATCGTGATGGCTTTTATATTCAAGACGTTTTATCCACCGTGCATGAGGAGCACCTTCGCCTTTTTTTGCGTAACTAAACCATAGTTTGTTTAGTTGCTCTAATCGGTTTATGTATTGACCGCTTTCGCCTAGTAATGGGTCGGCAACGTAAGGTTTTATATCGCCGTCGCTTACATCTTGGGTAAGGGTGTCGTGCATTTTGTTTAAACAGCGCAGCGCATCTTGCGTGGCTTCGCTTATGTCTTTTGCTTTACTGTGCAGCGATTGTGGAATTTCACCGTGCTCAAAGCGATAAGTATCGTCTTTTGAGTATTCAAAGTCGGCATTATCAAGGATATCGCGAACTACTTTTAAATCTTTATTCGCGTCATTAATACTGTCGCAAAGTTTAAAGTTTTGGCCAATGGCTCTTTGCCCTACTAAAACCTTCGCCATTTTCCCGCTAAACTTGGTGAGCTTATCAAGCCATTCTATTGTGCCTTTAATTGTGGCAGCAGCTGATGAAAAGTCGCGTGTTATATGTGCTAAATGATGCGCTTCATCAATTACATAAATGGTGTTGTCGGGCTCGGGTAAAATTTTACCGCCGCCTAGGTCTAAATCAGCAAGTAATAAAGAGTGATTAATTACCAGTACATCCATTTGCATCAATTGATTACGAGCAAGCTGAAACGGACACGTTTGATGGGCTTTCATTTGGCGCTGGCATGAGTGTTTATCGCACGCTATTAAGTTCCACACTCTATCGGGTACAGTATCGGCCCAGCTGTCTCTATCGCCTTGCCATTTTTTATTCACATAGGCGTTATATAGCTCATTCAAACACTTGGTTTCCATTGCGCTCAATGGTGAAGTAAGTGTTGGCATAAAGTCCATTTGTGTTTGGCTATCGCCGTTTACAGCATTATGTAATTTGTGAGCGCAAATATAACGATGGCGACCTTTTACTAAATCAAATTTAAAGTCGAGGCCTGAATGCTTTTTAAAAAATGGGAGCTCTTTTGCTATTAATTGTTCTTGCAGTGCAACGGTTGCGGTAGAAATAACTAGCTTCTTTTTTTGTGCTAAGGCAAGAGGCAACGCGCCTAAACAATAGGCAAGAGACTTACCGGTACCAGTGCCTGCTTCAATTACGCAAATGCGCTGCTTTTTATGGTATTCGCCAGCAAGTGTTTTTGCTATTTCGGCTACAAGATAATTTTGACTGCTACGAGGGCGATAATCTTTTAGGTTACTAGCCACATGCTGGTGTACTTGCCTAATTGTTTTTTTTAGTGAGTCAGAAAGCATGGGATGATTTACCTAAAGTATGTATATAATTACAGTGCTATGGATTTTAGAGTTATAAGAGTGTAACTACAAGAAGTGATGAGATTAATTTAGCAAATAAAGTATCTGAGTGTTTATTTAGGTTGAATGTATGGCTTTAAAGCATTTTGAATTAAGTAAAAACTTACATATATATGAATAAGGTTTAGTAATAGTGTACTTAACAGACGGTTTTATTGTTTCTTCACATGCTTATGATACTGCTAGCGGCATATGCTACGAAGCGTGGTTTTGTAGTGATAAAGGTCCTATAAAAACAGTATCAGCTAACGAGAATGCGCTGTTTTTTATCAAAAGTAAAGATGCTGAAATAGCGCATGAAATATTAGCAGCTGAGTCACTTATCTTTAATATTAAAAGTCTTGGGTTAAAAAACTTTCAGCAAGAAGATATGTCGGCCTGTTACTTCAAATCACTAAAGCATTTTTATTCTGCTGCTAAAGCTTTAAAGCAACGTGGAGTTGTATTATTTGAAGAAGATATTCGACCAATAGAGCGCTACCTAATGGAGCGTTTTATAAAAGGAGGTGCTTGGATAACGGGTAATGTTTTTTATCAAAATGGTTATACATTAGTAACAGAGGCAAAATTAAAAGCAAATGATGAGTACTCCCCAACTCTTAATAAGCTGTCGTTAGACATTGAATGTAACGAAAGTGGCGTTTTGTTTTCTGTTGGACTTGTGGGCTGTAATTTAGACTGTGTTTTAATGATTGGCGAGCCAGATAGAGAAGCTGAAAACCTAGAGTTTGATATTATTTGGTGTGTAGATGAGGCTGAGCTGTTAAGGGGGGTAGAGCATTTTATTAAGCTTAGCGATCCTGATGTCATAATTGGCTGGAATGTAATTGAGTTCGATTTTTCGGTTATTCATGAAAGAGCTGAAGCACTAGGCATTAAGTTATTACTGGGTAGGGGAGATCAACCTTTATATGTTCGCAAAGGACACTTTACTCGAGTATCGATCCCTGGGCGATGTGTGGTTGATGGAATAGACACTTTAAAAAATGGTACATATAGCTTTGAGAGTTTTTCTTTAGCTAACGTTTCAAATCAAGTGTTGGGTGAGTCCAAATTAATCGACACGGCTAATAGTCTGCAGGAAATTATTAGGCAATTTAATGAAGATAAGCTTTCTTTAGCAAAATATAATCGACAAGATTGTATTTTGGTAAATAAAATTTTTGATAAATTAAAGCTACTCGATTTTTCTATTATAAGAACAAAGCTCACAGGATTAGAGCTTGAAAAAAAGGGCGGCTCTGTCGCTGCTTTTATTAATATGTATTTACCATTACTGCATCGCAGCGGTTATGTTGCCCCTAATATGGGCGATCATGGACTTACATTTGAAAGCCCAGGCGGTTATGTAATGGAGTCTATTCCTGGGCTTTATAAAAATGTCATTGTTTTAGATTTTAAAAGCTTGTACCCCAGTATTATGCAAACTTTCTACATTGATCCACTTGGACTGATAGAAGGTTTAAAAAATCCAAACCAAAGTGTGCAGGGTTTTAATGAAGCCCTATTCTCGCGAGACAAGCATCACTTACCTTTACTTGTTAAAAGCTTAGCGTCCCAAAGGCAGCTCGCCAAAGACAATCAAGATCAAATGCTTTCTCAAGCAATTAAAATAATAATGAATAGCCTATATGGTGTTTTAGGCTCAAAAGGATGCAGGTTTTACGATCCTAGGTTATCTAGCTCTATTACGTTAAGAGGGCACGAAATAATGCTACAAACTAAAAAATGGATAGAAGAGCTTGGTTATAGCGTTATTTATGGTGATACCGATTCTACATTTATTAAGTTGGATGATGATTTAACCCACGACGAGTGTAATGAAATTGGCGTGTTTTTAGCTAAAAAGATAACTACAGATTGGATTAACGAGATTAAACAAACGCACAACTTAACAAGTCATTTAGAAATAGAATTTGAATCTCTTTATAGCCCTTTCTTTTTGCCAACCATAAGGGGGAAGCTAGTTGGATCTAAAAAGCGCTATGTCGGTAAATTAATTAAACCAAACGAATCAAAACTAGTATTTAAAGGATTAGAAACAGTAAGAAGTGATTGGACTAAACTTGCTCAACAATTCCAGTTCGACCTATTTACTAGTCTTTTTGATGGAAATTTAAATATAAATGACCTTGTTAAAGACTATACAACAAAGTTATACCAAGGTGATTTTGATCATTTACTCATTTTCAAAAAGAGATTAGGTCAAAACTTAATCGATTATAAGAAAAATATCCCCCCTCATGTTCAAGCAGTTAAAAAACACCAGAAAAAAAATAGCGAATTTACGGTTAATAGAGGTGAATTTGTTACATTCGTTTACACAACTGCTGGAGTTGAGCTGTATCAAGGCTTTCATAGCTATGACTATGCAATTTATGTAGAAAAACAGATTGTACCGCTAATTGAAATGGTGGGGCCTGTAATATACGAAGATATAAAAGAAAGTGAGATTAATCAATTTAAATTATTTTAGTTATCATTTAAAATAAATGTGTTTTTAAACAGGGTGTTATGGTGATTTTAAATGTTGAGGGAAATTCATAATTATATAAGAAACCTCATCTTGTATCATCATATCTTAATTCTCTCGGTCCGCATTTCTATTGTTGTTATATTTACATTTGTTGTTTTTTTTAAATAATTACTTTTATTTCTTTGTGTTTTTGTAAATAAATTAATTTATTTAGTTAGCTAACTGTTGACCTTTTGGTTGAGTTAAGATTACTATTCAAGTCAAGATAGGTATTGTGATTAATTACAAACCTATTTTAAAAATAAAATAATTAAAATAGTATTCTAGGGAGAATCAAATGTTAAATAATAAAGTTTCAAAAGCTGTGCGCTTAGCAATTGCTTTTGGTGCAGCATCAACAGCTGCTTTTTCAGCAAGTTCGATTGCAGCTGAAGAAGGTGCCGACAGCGTAGAGCGTATTCAAGTAACTGGTTCTCGTATTAGAAGAACAGATATGGAAACTGCATCGCCTGTTACAGTCATTACTGCTGAACAAATGAAAGTTCAAGGCATCCAAGATGTAGGTCAGTTTTTGCAAAGCAGTGCCATAATGTCTGGCTCGCCTGCAATGACAACCACTAATAATGGCGGTAATGGTTCAACATCAGTTGAGCTTCGTGGTTTAGGTTCATCACGAACGCTCGTATTAGTAAATGGTCGTCGCCCTGTAACAAGTGATTTTCAATCAATACCTAGCTCAATGATTCAGCGCATCGAAATTCTTAAAGACGGTGCATCTGCTACATATGGTGCAGATGCTGTTGCTGGCGTAGTAAATATTATTACACGAAAAGATTTCGAGGGTGTTGAGTTAACTCTGCAAACCAAAGGTTCATTTGATGTAGGTGAAAACGAAGAAAAAGGTTTTAGCCTTGTTCTAGGTAAAGCTTTTGATAAAGGACATTTAGTTGTTGGCGTTGATTACGTTGATCAGTCCGCGGTATATCAAGGTGATACTTCAATAGATTTTATGAATAATCCATGGCAAGTGTTTGGTGAAGCAGAAGAAGAATCTTTTTGGAAAAATGGACTAATCGGAACAGGTGACAACGCAAATGTGATTTCTGTTGGCTCTGGATCTATTCCTTGTGGTAATTTTTACCTACAGCATGGAGTAAGTCAAACAAATGGAACTTGTGACGGCGGTATTGCTACAGCTTCTGATATGAGAGATTACGTAGGTGGCGGTGAAAATAATGATACATATAATTATGCTCCAGTAAATTATTTACAAACACCTTATAAAAAATTAAATATCTTTATCGAGGGATCATTTGAAATTAATGATTCACTTCGTACTTACTCTGAAACAAGAATAAATAAGCGAACTTCTCGTCAAGAACTTGCGGCAGTGCCTTACGATACAAATTTTGATCCTGCATACACGGGTACATATGGGCAAACTAATGCCGATGGTACACCTGTACTTGATGAAAATACTGGCCAACAAGTAATGGTTGAGTTTAATGGCATATCGAAAGATAACTATTACAACCCATTTGGTGAGGATGTACTTCGCTCTCGCCGTAGAATGCTTGAAGGCGGTCGTAGCTTTGAGCAAGATATAATTGGTATGCAGCAAGTTATTGGTTTTGAAGGTGAAATTAATGATGATTGGTATTATGATGTAAATTATAACTATGGTTATCAACAAAACACTTCTACAGACTTTGGGCAATTGTTTGGACCTAACTTAGCTCAGGCTGTTGGACCTTCTTTTCAAAATGATGCTGGTCAAATTGTGTGTGGTACTTCATCGGCTCCTATCTCTAATTGTGTACCTATGAACTTATTTGGTGGCCCAGGTTCTGTAACACAAGAAATGTTGGACTATGTAACTGCCCCTCTAGTAGATTCAAGTAATTACACTATTCAAACACTAACAGCGTTCGTTGGTGGTGATATGTTCGAATTACCAGCTGGTGTTGTTTCTGGTGGCTTTGGTTTTGAACATCGTAAAGAAAAATTAGAGTCTCAAGTAGATTCTGGTAAATTTATGAGTGCTGTTACAGGTAACAAATCTAAAGGCACTAACGGTGACTTTGACGTTTCAAGTTTATTTGCTGAATTTAGAGTACCATTAGTAGAAGATGCCCCATTTATTGAGAGACTAGAAGCTAAACTCGGTGTTCGATATGATGACTTTAGCGCTTTTGGAGACTCTACAACATATCAGTTAGGTTTAGAGTGGAAGGTAGTTGATTCACTTCTTTTACGTAGTACTTATGGCACAGTATTTAGAGCTCCTGATATTTATGACTTATACTCTCCAAGTAATGACTCGTTTGCATCTGCAACAGATCCATGTAGCTCAGCAAATTGGGCAGCACTGAGTTCGGCACAACAAGGCTACTGTCAAGCAGATGGAGTATCAGCAGGTGGAACAAATAACTTTGACTCACAACAGTTAGCTAAAGTTGGTGGTAATGAAGATCTTCAACCAGAAGAAGGCGATACATTTACTATAGGTTTGGCTTATTCACCAGAGTTTATTGATGGTTTAGGTTTAACTGTTGATTACTGGGCTATTGAAATTGATGACGTTATTGATAGCATTAGTGCAGGCGATTCACTTAAAGGTTGTTACTTGGGTGGTGTTGAATCTTTATGTAATAATGTGACACGCGCAAATGGTAAGTTATCTACAATAAGCGAACAATCTGTAAACTTAAGCAAAATGACAGCTAAAGGTATTGATGTTGAAGCTAACTATGGTGTTGTTGGTCTAGGTGGCGATTGGAAATTCAATCTTACTTGGACTCACTTCTTAGAGCGTGAGAACCAAGTATATAACGGCGATAATTTCAGTTTTGAAATGAAAGATTTAAATGGCTTATTTGAAAATGATACGAGTTATGCCACAGATAAAGTAAACTTTAATGCAAGTTACTCCCTTGACAATTTAACTCTATCTTATGCTGCAAATTATACAAGCGGACTAGAATATACAGACCTTTTATACTGGGGCACGACTGAAGGTCATACATATGAAGTTGATTCATATATGTATCACGACTTAACTGCTTCATATAATTTTGAAACGGGTACTGCGCTTTCTGCAGGTATTACAAACGTTACTGACGAGCAGCCTCCTTACATAGAGAATGCTACTAACGGTAATACTGATGAAAGTAACTATCGTTTATTTGGTCGTAGTTGGTTTTTAAGATTCACACAAACTTTCTAATCAATATAAACACATAAAAATAATAAACCGATATGACTAGTCATATCGGTTTTTATTGTTTTAGTACTTAAATAAAATTCTAATTTATTAAAAACATTATACTTAGGGCTGATTTAAGTAATAGTAAATTTATTTACGATGAAAGTAACACTGTTTTTGATATATATACTTCCTATATTTTTGCTAGCCACCGGTGTGTTGTATTATAGTTTTTAATTTGAGGTACTTTATGAATTAAAAACATATGATAGTAAAAAATTTTTACGCATGGTTAATCAGTAACAAAAACAGCTGTACGATTAGTATATCTACCAAAACTTTATACCGATAGTCAAGTCAGTAAACATTTAAACCCAAATCAGTTGATTCACCTATGGGTACTGAGAAGCGCTAAACTAAAGGTCGAATTAAAACATATCATTTAGGAACTAAGTATTTAAAAAAGGCGGTAAGGGACCTGCTAGTAACCACTGTGTCGTGCGGTTGGTGGATAGAAAGATGTAGAAGTACCCTGTTCATAATGTATTATTTATGGCTGTTTACTAACTATATAAGAATCGAGACCGTTTATAGGATAGCTAAAATTATTTCATATTTTTGAGGCAGCCATCAGTGAGTCGATCTATAAATTATTGTAGCAGTGGGGCTACCGAAAATTTTTTACTAAAGTTAAAAGATGAGTAATTAGGCGAAAGATATACTCAGTGTGTGATGATACGAAATCTGAGATATTTAACTTTATAGAGCTGTCTTACAACACTAAAAATGTTATTCACATATAGGCGGTATCCACCTACTAAGTTTGAAAAAGGGTTTTGTTCAGAGTTATGAACTGCCCAGTGCAAGCTGAAAATGCTTTGAATCTAAGGTTTATTTTTAAAGATGCATATATAATGCTTAGATTACTATTTTTATTAAATTATGGTTCTAATTAGATAATGGCAAAAATAAATACTTAGTTTATACTAGTCAGGAATATTTAAATAAATCCAATCTTACAATTTAGCGAGATATAGATGAAAGAAGTCCGATCTTTTATTAAAACAGCATCATTAACAGAGCTTGAAAAAGCTCAACAGCTTATCAATGATGCAATTTCAAAATATACCCAGCAGCAAAAAGCGAAACAGGAAGTTTTGGATCTTTTAAAAGAAAAAGGACTTACGCTAGAAGATTTACAAGATGGAGCATCAGACAAGCGCACTAAAGTTAAGCCTAAGTACCGTATGGAACTTAATGGTGAGACTATTGAATGGACTGGCCGTGGCCGTCGTCCTAAAGCGTTTGAAGGTGTTGAGCTTGAAAAGTTTTTAGCTTAAAGCTAAATATAAGAGAAGCTAGCTCTTCTCTTTTTTGTTTACCCCTCAATAAAATATAATTAAAGTCTAAATGTCATAGCAGTAATTTGCTAAAATCCCCTTATTAAAATCTATTTGTTTTCCCATGAGCTATAAACTAAGACCTTACCAGCAAGAAGCCGTAGAACGCACTGTTTTACACTTTAGAAAGAGTAATGATCCTGCCGTTATTGTACTACCAACCGGCGCAGGTAAGAGTTTGGTTATTGCTGAACTTGCGCGTATAGCTAAGCAAAAAATATTAGTGCTTGCTCATGTAAAAGAGCTGGTAGAGCAAAATTCGCAAAAATATAAAAGTTTTGGTTTAGAAGCGAGTATATTTTCAGCAGGCTTAAAAGAAAAATCATTAAACCATCAAGTAACCTTTGCCAGTGTGCAATCACTTTCTCGTAATTTAAATAAATTAAATGAGCATTATTCATTACTTATTATTGATGAATGCCACAGGGTAAATGGGGATAAAAAAAGTCAGTACGGTAAAGTAATAAACAGTTTAAAAGAGTATAACCCTCAGTTAAAAGTATTGGGTTTAACAGCAACACCTTATCGGTTAGGAATGGGGTGGATATACCACCACCATTATCATGGTTTTGTTAAGGGTACTCAAGAAAGTCCGTTTAAAAGTTGTATTTTTGAATTGCCGCTCAGGTATATGATCAAACATAATTATTTAACGCCCCCTAACGAAGTTGATGCAGCAATTAGCCATTATGATTTTTCGTCATTAGATAGCAATGCATTTGGGCAATATACGACTGATGACATGAATGCGCTTTTAAAAAACAGTGAGCGCGCAACGCAGGCTATATTACAGCAAGTAATTCAATACAGTGAAGAGCGCGAAGGTGTTATGGTTTTTGCAGCCACGGTAATGCATGCCCAGGAAATATTAAGCTACTTGCCAGCTCATCAAAGTGCACTAATCACAGGTGATACGCCAAACACTGAGCGCGATAAAATCATTAAGCAATTTAAAGCTAAGCAATTAAAGTATTTAGTTAATATATCGGTACTAACAACCGGCTTTGATGCGCCACATGTCGACTTTATAGCTATTTTAAGACCTACAGAATCGGTTAGTTTATATCAACAAATTGTGGGGCGAGGTTTAAGGTTATCTGAATCGAAAACGGATTGCTTAGTAATAGATTATGCTGGCAATGGTTTTAATTTATTTCACCCAGAGGTAGGTGATAAAAAAGGCGATAGTGATAATGAACCTGTGCAGGTACTTTGTCCTGGTTGTGGGTTTGCGAATATATTTTGGGGTAAAACAGACTCCACTGGCAAAGTAATAGAGCACTTTGGCAGGCGTTGCCAAGGCCTGTTAGAAGATGATGAAGGTACAAAAGAGCAGTGCGATTATCGTTTTAGGTTTAAAGAATGTGAGCAGTGCGGTG
>Ga0209309_10005085_pt1 | contig 10585 bp, 9 predicted proteins | sample COGITO_mtgs_1204_2_FD_184807 | JGI IMG/M metagenome (GOLD analysis project Ga0209309, IMG submission 184807) | Pelagic marine microbial communities from North Sea - COGITO_mtgs_120412 (SPAdes) (version 2) | ecosystem: Environmental > Aquatic > Marine > Epipelagic ...
TGATTGGCAGTGATGGCGGTAAATACATTTCCGGTATCACGGGAGCATTGTGCTGTGCCCTTCTCTTCTTCGCCAGTCCCGATCCTCCTCTTTTTTTCGCTAGCCCATACCTTCTGCATTAGACTACGATCGTCACGTTGGGCCATTCGTTTCCTGAGAAATGCATCTGCATCTGCGTGGAAAGCTTCACTGTTTCGGAGGAGCATGCTTGCTTTCTTGAGACGGGCTGTGGCTGCCGAATCCAAGTTTTGGATATTTGTGGCAAGTTGGCGGGCTTCAGAGCTCGGTTGGCCCCAAATTGGCTCCGAGTCAATCACCTCAGCCACAGCAGACCCATTGTCTTCTTCTGCATCTTCCATGCTGCAGTCCTGCACTCAGACTGGTGACGCAGAAATTATTTGAAAACCACGGGCTGGAAACCTTGAGCAAAAATGGCTACAGAGATATATACATGTATATGTCAGCATTCTTAGCCATGCAGCATGCTGCTCACGCATGCCAACATATTATTTTGGTCTTCGTTGGCAAATTTAGGACTTGGTACTTAGGACTTGGCACCAGCTGCCATGTTGTAAAAACTGTGATGTCTGAAACTGCCATGTTCGAAAATGTTATGTTTGCAACTGCCAGGTTTGAGACTGTCATGTGTGAATCTGTCATGTTTGACTCGGTCATGTTTGAAACTGTCAGGTGGGCCAGAAGGGATTGTTTCATGAATACGCCCGTGGCAGCAGCTTGGCTGGGTTGCCACATGGAATCTGTCACATCAATAAAAAGCTTGGCTGGGAGCCATGGCGCAAAGTACTGTACTGCACACGCATCAAAAGCGCATAGAAAATTCTATGCGAACAAGCACGAAAGGGACAGAGAAGATTCTCTGTGCCTAAATGGCTACAGGCTGCAAGTACTGCACGCACATCATCATCATCCTCATCATCATCATCATCATCATCATCATCATCATCATCATCATCATCATCATCATCATCATCATCATCATCATCATCATCATCATCATCAGGGCCTATAGGGCCCATATATGTTGGAGCCGAATTATACGTCACAGACCGTCCTGCAAACAAGACCTGCCACCTTGTCAATTAATGCAGCGTCGTAGGGTCACATTTCGATAAACTTGTGAGCAAACACACTATCAATGTATGCACGCACGTAATCAAATTAATCGTGTGCTGATCTAAAACAAATTATGGACACACTGCATCACCACCAAGTGCCGACCTTGACAACCACTTCGATCACGGCCAATGTGAGAATGAGTCTAGTACATGTGCACGCTGCAGGAATTAGATAACACGGAAGAATCACTCTGGACCTGACGGATGACAAAGTTGTGAAGTTGTACGTGTTCAATTCAATCTATAGTTTTGAACACTATTGAAAAAACAGCCCAGCTGCCAATACGTAAGACATGGCATTCAACAATACTATGAGATCCAATTGAAAGAACACATGGACAAGAAGTATAAGCTCACAGTGACCCCACTACGTTGAAGAGATGTACTGTGTGGCAACACCACCAGAGCAACTTAAACCCATGCACCATGATAGGAGAATGCAAGGACATAGAAGAAACAAGTTCAAGCTGGAACACGTTATGTCCAGCCAAACAACTAACTGTACATGGTAATACCCACATGCACACGTATGTACTTAGATGATTCCTCTGAGTCTGTACTATTGAGACGCATAATGGTAAGTACAGTTTACGGAATGCATATGTTCTGATGGGGTTAGCAGAAATCCACAACAATGAGGCATTCCTAAATAACTGAGCATAAGCACGACGCGTTGCAGCAGTATGTCGAATGTGCAGTTTTCGGTGTGTTATGGACATGCTTGCGCGTTCTGCGCTGGTTGCGGCTCATGAAAGTGCAACTAATCTGCACTAATCTGAGCCGTCAAGGTATGCACCCATCTGAGCAAGCAATTCACAACGCACTGGGGGGGGCTGGCAGGTCAATTCGAAACTGCTGCGCATCTGCGGCTCAACCCAAAACGCTCAGCCAATCAATGCTGTAGTATAGAAATCGCTGTAGCTTCCATCCGAGGGATTACGCCATGAATGCCATCCTGGGAAGAGAACATCTTCGCGACTCTCAAACTCTATGTTGTGACCCCACACGACCTGTGGAGGCTTGCTTCCTCTGGGATGCCACCCATCCCCTTTTACTGAGAAGGCAACCGAATATTTACGAGCGCGTGCGCAATCAGGAAGGTTGATTCAATTCACTTTAGCTTTGAGCAGCACGTACGCACGTAAGTACGTACGTACGTATACGTATGCACGTACATACGTACGCACGTACATGTTACAACCACACTAACATGATCTTGTAATCAAAATATAGTGATCATCATATCGTGCACAAGCTCCATCATACTGACCACAACATGAACACTCAAACGAGTTTCGCAACACCTCAATCCGCGATATGTGTTTTTTTCACCCATACAATGCTCGCACTCGCGACACATCAACAGAAGCTGCTTATTGGTGTGCAATTTGTTGCCACGATACTGTTTGAGTTCGATTCATGTTCTCAGAAATGTGTTCACACCCAACTCGTGTCTCATGCAGCCCATGTTTTTAGAGACACTAATAGGGCTCCATATCCTATGACCACTAAAGCAACCCATTTCCAGGGAGGAGCGCTAAAATTCTCCTCGCGACGAAGCCAGAGACTGCATCGTGTGGGCTGGCATCGACATCCATCTGGTTCCCGGTGACATCGATATACATGGCCTCGGATTCGATCATAAATGTAACCGTGTCGTGCAGGCCCGATCTGAATCTGCAAGGGAGAGTATTCTAGATCTGCGTCTGAACTTGAATCTGGAGAATCCCATGCAGATTCAGTATCTGATTCTCCTGGAGAATCTGATGCAGATTCAGTATCTGGAACACGACAGTATCCATGGTGACTCGATGCCGGTGGAGCAATCCCGATTGGCAGCCTTTCAAGTGTAGGTTCCAAGGCGGTTTTGGTATGCGAGGCTTGTCGAACAAGACAAGCCTGCGCTCTCTTACCTGCGATATACAATGAGACATGTTCATACATACGTAAATAAATAATAAGGGTGTGGTATGCCAGTATGTTGCAATCTTTGGGCCAGCTGGGCTGGGTCATTATCATGGACGTACGTACGTGCATAATCTAATATACGTACGTACGTATACGTATTCGTACACACGAACCTATGTACGTACGTAATTACGTACGTATATGTGTAAGCACGTACGTAGTATATGTACGTACGTACGTACGTGCGTAAGTACGTACGTACATATGCATACGCATGGCGTTCAGAAGCTGCTGCATAGTTGAATCAACCCGTTTGAAATGGTTCACAATACTGCGTTTGACATGACAATGTCGCAAGACAAACCTATACACCCTAGCTGGTCAATCCTCTGACGCTTTTCGGCGCTGGACCGACAGGGGTTTCTTCTCTCAGATGCTGGGTTTGCATTATCACCCATGGGATAATTCTGCAGGAGCCTGCGCGCATAAATTGTGGCTCGGTCAGCTGAAGATCAATGCTGGTGACACAAGGTGCCTGCTGAGCCATAATGAGGAGTGGAATGCGTCCAGGCTAGAATCATGAGGCGCACTGCAGTGAACTCTCTTGCAGGATATACGTGCGCACATATCTACTGATATCGATGCAAACCTTGTAGCACTTGGTGGTGAAACTGAATGCATACAACGCTTGTCCGCCCAGCTCTGTGTAAACAGTTGCATGTAGAAACTGTGGCACAGACTGCATGCAACATACATGAGATACACAAGCACATTTTGGTTTTTGGTGTTGAGTCCTTGCATCTCACAGCGCAGTATCCCCCCGTGTCAGCGCCCAGCCGACCACCAAAAAGCTGATGGCCGCCGTCAGGGTATGAAACCCTTCTGAGCACGAGCCGACGGCAAGAAAAATAAAGTCGAATGTTTAATGTGAGCTGTGACGCTAGAAGCTGCCACACACTCAGCTTATGTCAACATTACAAAATCGACAATAGCTTGGCTTCTGCGGCTTGGTCGTGCACCATATACAATAGGTGGACACAGGCTCATGTCAACATTACAAAAAGACACTACTTAAGTTATAATTAAGCAAGCCTACCAAAAGACTATTACCCTTTCATGGCACTCATCTTGTATTTTCTGCGCCAACCGCATTCGGTTGCGCCTGAAATGGAATGCTCGCAACAGGCAATTGGGAGGCAACAGCGGTGGAATAAACAGTTCCACTAAAAACTGTTCGCCGGCCTGTGACGTTCAGCCTCCTAATTCGATTGGAGGCTACCTGGTTGTTCGACACAAAGCCAATTGGTCTCGGGTTCATCAGGTGGTAGGCGTTGAGAACCTGATCGCCAATTACAGTCGTCATGTAGCCGCCGTAGGCATGCTTTACCATCTCAATGAACGTACTGGTCTGAGGATTCTCGCAGAGCGCGAGGCACTGCATCACCAAAACATCCGTCACCGTTTTCCTAGCTACTTCCACTGCGGTAAGGAGATCAGAGTGTAAGGTGCCCGAAGTATTGATATCACGGATCACGGCCTGCTTTAGGTTGCAAATGGCTGCATGTGCCTTGGCTGCGCCAAAAGGAGTATGAGTATGGAGCTGAGCAATAGCGTTCCCGAAACTTCGCTGCTCACTCTGCTGAATGCACCATGGACTGACCCTAGATGCGACTAGCTCTGCTGATTGCACTAAGGATACGGCTAATGCGACTTTCAACGAGGTCTGGTAGTACAAAGCTGCAGGAGGCAGCAGCATTGCCAGCAACTTGGGCAGCAACTGTGGGCACTTCTGATTAATCAGAAGAGCAGCAATAGCTTCATATCGGCATACATTCTCAGGGAGATTGGCGAGAAGAGCTTGTGAGATCCATGGCAGCTCGATCGGGGTTGTTCTTGAACAGCGTTCAATTTCTGCGCGTCCAAGGCTCTGTAAGCCGCCAGTTGCCGTTCGGATTGTCTTTCGCTTTGTTCGCTTTCCTTTGCCTGTGGGATGCATTGCCCATTTGATCTTAAAAGTGTGTCTTTCCCTTCTTCGTCTACGTCTGGCTGGCTTTGCGCATTTTCCTTTGTCATCATGAGGCAAGGAAGATGTGGGCGTGTTGCCGTTGCCTTCAGTATACATAAGCTTCGCCATCCAGTGCAATCGGTGCAGTAGGTTCTACGATGGGCTGACTGGACCCCAACGCTTGAGCCAACTTGGTACAAATCCAAAGTACACTGGAAATATTGTTGCAAGTAGAATTGGCCATGCACGGTGAAGCAGTACTCTCTTATGTCCAGGCATACAAAAAAGCACACGACGAGACAACCGAACACACGCGTACGAACACATCACGACAGTCGTGAGTTGCCACAGTTGCGAACATCACCCTAAAACCTTTTGGCACGCATTAAACTACGTAACATTGCACTATCAATTATCATCTGGGTGCTCTTCCATTCAGAGATGCGTGAAGGTGCGTGTCATTGATTTGCATGACGGGAGTACACCCACACCCAATGAATAACACGACATAGCCTTGGGACCTTAGGAATGCAATTACTTCAGGGCTGCGATGGACGGCAAACCAATCCAACATCACAACCTTTGACTCAGCGTTGTCCGTTCCCAGTGTTGGACAAAGTAGGCGCAATGCATCGATCATGTGTTCGTCTCTGTACGCCCTTATGTGTACTTTTGGAGGTGGATCACCTTCATCCGCACCAACAACACAGAGTGGTGCTGGTTCTTCTTCACGGCCAGCAACTGGTGGTGTTGTTTCCTCCAGATTGGGATGGGGTGTCTTCATTGGCTTGAGACGCTGATGCAGCAATTCCCGCATTGCGGGCATGGCTTGAGCTTCAGTATAGCAGAGGGGTGTGTGCGTGCAACACTAGTCACGAAAAGGACGGTCACAATTGAGTCGATGTGCGCAGTCAACTTCAAATGCCAGTCACCCAAAAGCAAGTGCAGTCAACGTCGAATATACAAGCTCCACACATGCAAAGAATGGTAACCGCATTACATGTGTGAGGCCCACCTGGTTGGCATTTCGCTTCTGAGCATTGAGTGCACTCATTCACATATAAGACTACGTACGTACGTACGTAGGTTTACGTACGTATACGTTTTCGTGTCTTGATACGCAATGTTGACGCACGCACTGGCTGACGTGGGGCGTACTTGTTGGTGACTGGACGCCGAAGATGGTGGTGGGACGGGCAGGCGCGCCAAATTACTACGTACGTACTTATGCAACGCACATGTCTCCCAAGTTGTACTGCATCTATTGTTAATTGCTTATGGATATATGGTGACTTGATGTGCGCACCCATTATGAACACTAGGTCAGACCATGTGTGGAACTTCGCGTGGTCACATGGTGCGTATGTGCGAAAACCAGAAGGCGAACTCACATGCCGCATGGCTGTCAGCGCCCAGCAAACCCACCAACACACGCGCAATATTGCAGTGACCGCATTCATTGTTGCATGTATCAGCCCTACATGCGTCCCTACCTAATCGCTATGTGATCGCGATATATCACGCGTAAGATCACAGGTGACCCCAAAATTGAAGCTGGATCCTGACAGCCTGTATGCAGCAATCGCTGCGATGGCTCAGCCTGCCTACATGGCATGCCGCGAAGCTGCTCACGTCGGACATGCCAAAAGAAATGCTCGCCGAAACCATCAAGACATTCGCCCATCTGAGTGCCAAACATACTTGACAACACCTTCAAGGCACTCGCCGATCAGAGTGTTTAATACATATCAGAAAATCTGACTGTTGACATCACCATCACCATCATCATCACCACCATTAGCATCATCATTGATAGGTGGTGATGCATCGATATGGATTTTCTGCCGGGTGCTCTTGTCCAACTTATTCCACGCTACCAGCGCTTTTTTGTACAGAGATGCTTTACGATCCATGAACTCGTCCATTGTATCACACGGCGGCACTGTCAAACTTTCACCATGGTGGCACACGCTCTGTTGTTTGAACTTCTTCTCTGCTGTCTTGTAGGTCACCTTCCATTGATCACGTTCCGGCTGCCACACTACTCTGTTATGTACGTTTGGCGTCGAGGCGTCGAATTTGAATCCAGCTACACGCTCCGATGATGATGTGGTGGCACCACCTTTGGCGGAGGCATTGGAGATCTTGTTGATCATCTCGGGGATGGCTTCGGCTATGAACTTTCTTCCATGTTCATCTAGAGCAATAATCATCACCCTTCCCTGGTTGGACAAAGTCAGCTTATAGCCGTTAACCTCGCCTTTCAATGTTGGGACATTCTGTTCTCGAAAGCTACTCAGGGTATTGACTTTATTCTTCTTCGGTGCGACGTCGTCATCATCAACTGAAGACTGGGTGTCAGTGTCGGAGCACACTTTTCCGGCTGCACGGAGACTTTCTTTAAGCCACACTGCGATGGTTTTGCTTGCACTGGATTGAAGTTGCCTTGTAGCTGCAGCCGCTTTCGATTTACCGCCTTTTCCTTGTTGATGTGCCGTCATTGCCCGCGACGCAAGCAACATTTGATTCATCCATGCTTCACCCGGAGATACCATTAAGTATTTACAGCCATCTGTCTGGTTTTTGTATTCATATTGCGGCCACAAGACGACTGGAACGACAGCATTGACGTTTCTCGCTTCCGTGCCCTTCGCAGTCCGCTTTCTGACAAAAATGGTGTCCATGACAGTCGTGCTCTTGAGGATCGGCGCCACTTGTTGCATCGTTGAAGTAATTTGCTTCTTGTAAGATCCTTTCTTCGTGTAATAGTTCTTCTTTTTCATGATGTTTACTACACTCACGGATTTCGATTTCAACCGAGGCGCCGATACACCTGCATATCGCGATTGGCTACATTTGGACTTGTCACAGACGGTCGAAGGCGTACTCTCGTCGGCGGCGGTGGATTCGACGATGTCCACCTCGCAATCAATGAGCGTATCGGGCCAGGTGTCCTCTTCACCCGCAGCTGCTGCAAACGGATCGCTACATGGCGCATTCAAACTCATGGCGGTGATGCGCAAATTAAATAAATGGAACACAAGCTAGCACAACCCCGTACGAGCTCACTGCATCAGGCGGGGTCAGAATAAAAATAGCGTACGTGCGTAAACTACATTGATTCACATGTGCATGTGCGTACACGGAAGGGGCGGATAACTCTGTGAACCACCGGGTTTTCATGGTTCTTCATGTTATGCTACCGAAAAGCTACTGTGCCCAATGTTGGCACTGCATGATTCTCTGTGAACTTTCTAGAACCACCACATTGACGGACCATGTGTAATGGACTGTCGGGTATCAAGTTTTTGAATTGATTGAAAACAAAAACTCCACTGGACCATGCTTGATCTAGATGAACTCAATATTTCGGAATTGGACCAGATTCTGAGTTCCAGGCCAACAGGTGGCGGGTGAAGGGTCAGTGCAATTACGATCGCACGTGTAAAGTCAGAATGCCCGTGTGACTGGCTCTAGAAAGATATGTACGCACACACAACGGTAATTCTTTTTGCAAGCTCGAATGATGAATCATATGCGATGTTGCCAGTCGGTGTGAAATGCATCAGCGCCCGCCGACGTCAACTCAACATCAGATGAGACTCAACAGTTCAGCAATTCAATTTGGGCGGTCGACATTTGCAAAAGAGCTAGGTACCTAGACACATGAACAAGCTCAACTAACAACAACAAGCAGACGCATGTACGCACACACTAAGTCGATGAGCATTCACATTTTGACAGCGATCGCATAAACACACCCATGCGTATGCGAGACTATTGCAGTGAGGCTTCGAAGCATGAGGCTTGTCAGACCAGTAACATGTACAACTGCACATACTCCGGACCACATGTCTTGTTCTAGTAAAGCCCACAATCACTTGCACGACGCCTTGCCACATGGTAAACCCAACATCTTCTTCACGCAACTGTGTCGTACCCTCACAATGTCATTGGAGTTGCGCGCGATGATGAGAGGTGGGCACTCTGGGAGATCTCCGGCATCAGCGTTTATCTCTGGGTACATAGCCACCAAGCTTGCATACAAATGAGGATACTTGCAATTCACGATGGATCGCCGACGAGCTATCTTCAAGACAGCGTCGCGGCCACGTTTGGCTTTTCCACTCATCTGCGACATGATCAAGTTTTTGCATCGCTCCATCTCCCTCCTGACCATATACTCACGTATTGCTGACATCACTAGCGGTAGCAGTGCGCAGACGTGGGATGACTTGAGGCTGCCGTGTGGGCTGAAGCAATGAGATTACTCCATCACATGAAATGTGCAAGATAGATTGCAAACGAGTGGGGTGGTGACATGGCCACGTCTGACCACACACGAATAGGTTTCCGCACATGTCGATGCACCAACAAACACAACGTGGCAATGGGCTTGTTTGTGATCTTGCACACTCGCGAACAATAAATGATTACGTACGTACGTACTATCTACGTATTGGGGCGCGTACATCATTGGACTATCAGTTGTGCATATCTACCTTCGTACTAGGACTGCTACACACAGCTACGTATGCACTCATGCAAGTGACGCACAAATCAGCTTTTACAAAAATACGCGTTGGCCTGTCAATCTGGTCGTGACACATCTACATAGCGGACTACCAGACATGCTGCTGATGACAGATCTACACATACACTAGCCCATCCCAGTATGAGACTGGTCAAGGCCGACAAAACTTTCAATGACAAACATTGACATAACAATGAACCAGCATAGCCTCCAAGCATGAGACGTACTCTATGGGAATGCACACCGAACGTGCACGCTCAAAGTGTCACTTGATACCGAGCGAGAGACATCATATTCGGATGTAGCCGGGTGTTGGCGGCACCTCTTTGTGAACCAACCATCCTTTACGCGAAGCTGACTGGGCACAGTTTTGCGATACAGGCGTATCCGTGGCTTCACGTACTTGCCCCAATCGTTTAGAGCAAGATACAACTGGCGACCGCGTGGTCCATTGTTGATGTCCGAAGAAGCGGATACCGTCATCAGCTCACCCATCATCGTCAAGCGGTCCACATATTTCACAGTCATCGATGACATTCGAACATCATCATTGCCAATCGGTCCCCACTTTTCAATGAAGCGGTCACTTGTTATGTCGTCAAGCAACATTTGCCGCCCACACTGGAAGATCACGTCATCATCACAGAGGGGACTATCCACCATACCCTTCACAAATTTAAGATCGAGTCTACTCGCGATCTTGTGAGTATGTATCAGGTGTTGACGCACCCCTTTCTTGATGTCAACGAGCTTGATGTCCTCGAGTGTACTGAACACATTCTTGTATAATTCCCTTCCTTCCAGAGTTTGCATTGTGACTAGCACTCGGCGGGGATCAATCATCTGTGTACTTGTCGCCAGAATCAACGATCGATCCTTTTGAAACTGGCGCACCATGATGCGTTTGTAGCGATGGACTAGTTGCTCATCTTTGGACTCAGACGCGAACAGCCTGTATTCCTCGATCTCCCATCTAGGCACTGTCCACACGCGAATTAATTT
>Ga0209309_10005087_pt1 | contig 10583 bp, 10 predicted proteins | sample COGITO_mtgs_1204_2_FD_184807 | JGI IMG/M metagenome (GOLD analysis project Ga0209309, IMG submission 184807) | Pelagic marine microbial communities from North Sea - COGITO_mtgs_120412 (SPAdes) (version 2) | ecosystem: Environmental > Aquatic > Marine > Epipelagic ...
GGCCTCACTGATTCAGCAAATCAGAAAATTAATCTGGCACTACCATGAAGATAATTTGATATCAAAAATTCACTTTGATTACACTGCATATGCCAGCTTGTTATAGCTACTTATTGCAGGCCGCTTATGCGTCTTCACCTGAATGTGATGGGTTTAGAGGTCATCTTGTGTTGATTTCTAAAATCCACTTTTTATGAATCACTCTTAATGCATTTTTTTAAAAATGAAAAATAAAGGTCTTATTAAGATATATAGATTAAGAATAATGATGGTACACGTATTTTGCTTGCCCACAACACTTATTGCTGAATAAGGTTCAATAAGTGTTGTGCACAACTTTTGGCCCTGTGGATAACTTTTTTGAGTAGTGGCCTATGTATGTATTTCATTTTTAAAGGAAAAAACAGCGCTTTGCATAAGATTGAGAGCCCCTATTTTGATTGAAAAAATAACCAAAATTAATGAGCAGGCACGACAAAAACCCCGCGATGGCGAGGTTCTTATTTTGAAGCGCTTAAGAGCGCAAGAATTGTTTTTTGAATTTCAAGAATGTGGCTCGAGCTGAGGTTGTGGTGTTGCCATATTGATCAGTAGTGGACGTGTTCATGGTGGTGTGGCTTTTACCAGTGTCAACATCGTGGTATGTGGTTGTCTTGACTTTTTTAAGGGTAATTTCATCTTTGCTGTCTTGATCATCGGTGGCAAGACCTAAACGTTGAAGCGCTGCCTTGTCCCCTGCCCTCTCTTGAGCGTCTTGGCGTTTTTGAGCGTTTCTTTGTTTGCGGATATTGGCTTCGGCTATCCAGTACTTGTGCATACCAAGTTTTTTCAAAAAGTCTTCAGCGATCATGTAAATATTAGCGCTTTGTCGGTATTCTTTTTTTGTCTCATCGTGTTGGTCTTTGAAGCACATGACTTGCTGGTGACACTGGACAATGCCTGAGTTGACGATCTTCTTAACAGCTCGCTTGACGCAAGAGATTGTGAGTTTGGTTTCTTTGGCAATGGTTGCATAATCAAGGCCAAACCATCGGCCATCAATACCAGGTGTTCCAACTTTAAGTGTTTCGATGTCTGTTCGAAAAAGAAAGAGTGTCAACACCTCAGCAATGGCAATTCTGCCATCATGTCGAATGAGTCGACCATCGGCATGGTGTGTAAGCTCTTTGACCAGAAGTAAGTCGTCAAAGAGCGCCGTTTTTATTTTGTCTTGAGTGCTTAAGATAAAATCTTTTGTTCGAACAGCGCATGGTGCGGTCACAGCAAGCATTGCAGAGATGATAACGATATTGTCTTTACTGGAAGATCGTCGCCATTGATTGGCTTTGGGGTAGAAGGTTTTTTCGTGTTCCTGCGCAGCATGATTTTGTCGTGCTATTGCTTTGTGCATGGAGCCAGTAATTTGGTCTTCTGATGAGTTTTCATCCAAGATGGACAATTTCTTGATGTATTTCATTAGTCTTCACATTCCTTTACTTGCGTATGGCAGAGCAAAGAACTATAATTAACTCGTTGGTGTAGTTAATTATGAGTTCTTTGCGGGGCCATTATTAAACATCCAAAAAGCTTGACTTTGCAGAGTTGGGCTTTTTTTTACTTATTTAACATAGCTTCCAAACAATTTCATCACACCCTATAGTCATTAAGTCACCATAAGCGCCGTCAACTGATTTGAAGATTTTCGTTGATTCAGATCTAATCTTTTTTACAAGAACTGCTTCTCCGGAAATTAAAATACTTTCAATAACCCATCCATCATCTGGGCTTTCAGACCATGGCTTTAAGCAAATACTTGTAACCATGCCTTTTTCTTTAAAAGCTTTGAGTTGCCTTACGTCCACAAAAAAATCCCCACCTGAATCAGCCATAAATATTACACAAAAATCAATTTTATGCAAACAAATCGATTTAAATTATCAAAAAAGGCTTTTTTAGTAATACGTATGAAGTAATACTTCATACGTATTACTTCATACTTTAGACTGTTTTTTCAAAAAATTCCTCTAATGACTCTCTAATAATTGCTGATACGTTCTTGTTATTTTCCCCTGCCCTCTTCCTAACTAACGCTAAATCTTCGAGACGTAGTCTGACGCTGGCGGGCAGCGTTATTGTGATTCTTTCCATTCCTTCATCTTGAACATCTTTTATTAGCTCTGAAGGTAGGCTTGGTTTTCCATATGGTTTATCAGCAAGATTATTAGCTAATTTTTCAATTTCAGCATCATTTACTACAGTGCTGTTTTTTGATTGTTTCGATCTCGGCTTTACCATTAGTTATATATCTCCTCAGCTAGATTCAAGATTTCTTTAATTGCTGCATCGTTATCTGATTCTAAAACTGATAGCCCTTCAGCAAAAACATCTCGATAAACTTTGCGATAGCATCCGATAGATTTTAATGCAGTCATACTTTCGTACTCAGCAACATACTGCTCAAATTCTAATCTTTCTTTCGCAACAACTTTTGGGTTTGTACTAGACATAGTTTGATATACATAAACCTTAAGATATTCATTTAAGTCTCTAACCCTGTCTATTTGTATATCAAGCTCCTCAAGCGTATCCATATCTAATTGACTGCATTGTGATGGTGCTAATAGAACATCAGAAACAGCTGCCGCTGTAATCATTTCTTTTGAATTACGCCCTGCAACATCAACAATTAAATGTTCGTACTTTTCAGCAAGTGCTCTAACAGTTTTTGATATATTGTCGTATTTTTGAACGACAGTTATTTGAGGTGTAATTTCACTTGCTTCTCTCTCATGACACCACTTTGCTGCACTTCCTTGTCTATCGGCATCCAGTAAACATACGTCAGCTCCTTTTTTGGCAAGAGCAACTGCTAGATTACAGGATATAGTTGTTTTGCCACTACCACCTTTGTTACTTGCGACTAATAATATCATTTAAAGCATCCTTTTATAAATTGAATCCAATATAGCTAAGTTTTAATAATACTATATTTTTCACACCTCATACTTCACACCTCATACTTCACACCTCATACTTCACACCTCATACTTCACACCTCATACCTCATACCTCATACCTCATACCTCATACCTCATACCTCATACCTCATATTTTTATTATAAAACTTGTATTTTGTTTATCATACTTCATACTATTGTGAGGTAGTAAATATATGAATTTAATAAGTTTTAATTTTATCAGTAACTTAGAAGTAATAATTAAAGTGTTTTTATTAACAACAGGGAATGGACATGATCGAAAAATTAACGTTATCAATACCAATGATGATCGCTCTTGCAATTGCAGGGCTGTGTTTATGCGGGGTCAGTGTGTACTACACGGTGGATCTCTTGCGCTCACTCGGTGCCAATAATCACGAACGATGGTTGATGACAATCACTGCTATTGGGTTTGAAGCCTGCAAATTTGCATTTATACCAATAGCTTTGGCAATGTGCGGATATGGCAAAGCTATTCGAGGTTCAGCAATACTTGTTCTTGGTATCGCTCTTGTGGGCGTCTCAATGGTCGCTTCTCTTGGCTTTTTAGCTGCCAAAACGGATCAAGGCATTGAAATGGCTCGTACAGAGTCTGACGAGTACAAAGCTGGCCAAGCACAACTCAAAACAATCGATCAAAACATAGCAATGCTGTCCTCTGCCGCTGCTATTGATGCTGCTAGCCAATGGCGTAAAGCCCGTGAAAACGCTTCTCAAAAGATTACCCAGATCAAAACGCTTGATCAAGAGCGCTCTCGTATTGTCGAATCAATGAAAACTATTGATGCGACTAGTAAAACTGACACAGGTGCCCTTTTTATTGCCTTATCTCGTGGCTGGCATATGACAGCTGAAGACACGAAAAAGCTTTGCTACATCGTGGTAGCCCTCTTACTTGAGCTGTGTTCAATCGCTGCTTTGTATTTGGCAGGTGTCGGCGCATTAAAGACAGCGAATCAAGACCCTTCCCCTGAAAAATTGCCATTGCCAACACCAAAACGCTCTTTGACTCACCGCTTCTCAAACTGGCTCCCCAAGAGCACCGCTTTTATGAAAAACGCTTCTCAAAACATCAGTGCTGCTTCTACAAGAGCACCTGTCGCTTCTGTAGAAGCAGCACTTAAAGACGAAAGCACGAATAGAGAAGCAGTGTTATCTCAAGAGCGACCAGGTACAAGCACTTCAAAAGCACAAAGAGCAATTGCTCAGAAGCACTTTAAATCAGCAGCAGTGCCATCAATACCAAATAAAGCGCCAACACAAGTCAGTGCGCCAGTGTATGATTTGACCGAATATTCAGCAGAGCGTAAGAGGGTAGAGCAAGACAGACAATGTGCTCACCAAGCTAAAATGGATGCTCTTGAAGCGCAAAGCGCGCTTGCTCGTGAAAAAAAAGCGATCTCAACCGAGGCTGCAAGGCTACGTGAGGACATTGCAGACCAAGCCGCAGTACTTAAGCAAATAGCAGGGCAGCAGATAAGCAGCGTTGGCACCACAATTAAAAAACCACCTCAAAAACGCTCTTCAAAAGCCCCCATAAGAGCCAAAAGTGCTTTTGATCAAGCTCTTTTCAAACGAATGCAGCATGAAGTGACAGACGGGCAGGTTAAAGGCAGTATTCGATCACTACAAGCAGCTTACAACCTTGGCTTCACTAAAGCTAAAATGTATCACGACAAGCTCAAGCAGTTAGAGATTGTCCAATCAGTATTGCCAAGTTTTCAGGCATCACAGGCATAGTGAGTAAGACTTAATCTGAAGAGGAGGGCACAACCTGATATTGAATGAGATAGTGATTTAACATTCAAGTCGAATCCTGACAAATTGGGGAATATTCCCCAATTTGTCAGGATTCGAAAAAGGCGTAGCAATTAATAAGAGCAGTAGCTCATTTTTGCGGTTAAAATAGCCAAAAATAATCCACAGAATACATTGATATCCCTGTGGATAGGTTTGGATTAAACCTCAGAATCAACATGTTAGATGGTCGGTTAAATTTTGATCTCGTGTGTTGAGTTTTATGACATCAATACAGCCTAGGCTGGTGTTTTTTTGCTGTTACTTATTCACATCAAACACTTTACGACTAAAGTGTACATCTTTTTTAGCGCCAGCGTAAAGTGTTCACTTCCACGTCAGTTTGGAGGCACCTATCACACTTAAATTGCTAGTGTCGTATAACCTTTGTCGACGCTCCAGCAGTTCAATTGTTTCAAAATTGCGAGCAATATTGGTCAAATTTTGATCTTATAGGTACAATATGTACTCTTAGAAATTTCATTCCTTAAATTAGCTACAAATAAACCGATAATGCTGATAGTTATATAAAAAGAGTCACTGCCATGCCACAAATATCAACAAGCCATACATCCGAATCTCATAGCGCCTCACAGGAAATTAGTAGCGAATCAGTTGGTGTCTTGGATTCCATCCAACGAACGGGTAAAACTCCAAATCCGGAAGCAAGTACCTCTCTAGCCATGAACGCACCAGGCCAGATACGCTCAATGGCAGATATTCAAGAGAAACAGCTGGCTGCGAATCCTGATAAAAATCCATTGTGCGCTGCTATAGCGTCAAATGATACCCGCGAGGTCGCTCGACTGGCAGCAGATAAGTTACTTTTAAACCGACCGGATTCCGATGGAATCACACCAATTATCAAGGCTATTCAGCTAGATAATATTTACGCGCTAGGGGTGCTGATAAAAAACGAAGTCGATATGAATCAGGAGGCTCTTGTTCATGGTCAGAAGGTTGCTCCACTTATTTATGCAACAGCAAGCGAGAATATTGATGCTATTAAAATTCTTATCAGTTGCGGAGCTGATGTAAATAAAGTTGGAAGTATGGGGATCAATGCGATGCACTCCGCAGTTTTTGGTAGCTCGCAAGACGTATTGAAATGTCTTCTTGAAAATAAAAAAGTCAATGTGAATGTACCTACATTAGACCCAAGCCTCACGCCGCTGCATATAGCAGTAATGCTCAACAAAGAGCAAGCCTCTCAAAAAATGATTAACTCTGGTCGTGTTGATATAAGCAAACAAAATATGCACGGCCAGGCACCGGTCGTGTTCTCTATTTTGAGTGGCAATAAGACACTTGTTGATGCTCTGCTAAAAAAAGACGCTGATCTAACCTCAAAAGACATATACGGGCGAACGCCTCTCGCATTTGCGCTACTCATGGGTGACGACGAGATAACAAAAAAGATAACAATCAAAATGAAAGCAAAACATATTCTTAATGATCTCGATCTTTACCGTGCGCTAGCGAAACTAGATGAAAACCCGGCTATTGAAAACTTTATCCTGAGTAAGAAGAGAGCCGTCGTGGTCGGTAACAAAAGAACATCTAAATCTATAGCTTCTACTTTACAGGATAATGAGAGAAAAAATAAAAAACGTAAAATAATAGTAAGCTTCATATCGATATCAAAAGTATCTAGTAGCGAAAAAGTACATGTGGGCGGTGCTAGAACCATTTCAGGAGCGCAAGCCGCGCCTCCTATATATCCAGTGGAGTTCAGTGAAGCTGGACCGAGCTCAGGACCAATAACGTCCTCTATCGAGACTCAAACACTACCAGTGGAAATATTCAAGACAGGAACGATGGAACAAGTGTTCTCTAAACTAGCTACTTTACAGACCAGTCAATCTACACTTACTGATGAAGTAAAATTGTTCAGACAGGAGGCAACTGCTACCTTTGATGTTCAAAAATGCACGATTAATCGGTTGGAAGCTGATTTTAAAGAACATAAAACTGATACAAGACAAGCACTCAATGAGATGGGAAAACAGATTGATGGCGGTTTGGCCCACATTCGGGCTCTAGATGCTAGGGTCAATACATTGGAAATGAGAACTACAAAAATAGAACAAACGCTCCGTAGTTATTTTGGGGACATTCCTAAAAATCTTTCATCAAATCAGCGTGAGTATTTCAGAAGTTTTCTCTTAATACTAAACCAACGATTCTTGATAGCTAGCGCCATTGACTCTGGCCAAGTTTCAGTGAGTTCAAACGCTGTAAGCAATATCGATTCCGCTTCAATCGGCATGTCTATCGTTGGGAATGCCACATCACTGGCCAACGCTGCGAGCGATGTGGCAGGAGGAATAGCCGTAGCTGGATCGATTGCAGGTGGTATTAAAGCTTTGGTGAATCATTGTGTCACAAATTACGCGTCAAACCATAGCGAATCAATTAGCCACTTTTTCTCTACACCTCAGAGGTGCACCCTATTATCATTTGATTTGGCTAAATCCTTGATACCGAAGATTAGTAAAGAAATTGGTGATGCAAAACGTTCTCAGAGAGCTAAAGACAATCAACAGAGCAACCCGTTAACGAAAAGGTTGAATTCTTTTCGAAAGGCCGCGAGAAAATGTCACTTTACCGCTGGTAGCCTCCAAGAAGTAACAAGCAATGAAGCCATTTTTAAACTAGCTGATAAGCATATCAACACTCTTGCGGCAGAGATACATAATCTCAAATTTAGAGACAACGATAAATTTTTGGCTCTTGCGTATGGCATCTCTGAAGGAAACTACTCCAATGCTATTACTTGGAGTGAAAATACGATTATATAGACTTTTTTATGTTTGCCTACGCGTCGGAGATACCATTTTTCAACAAATCAATAATGACTTGGTTCTGAAGCATCCTAGCTATTTGCAGCGGCGCTTTGGTTCCTTCTGGGGCGTTTGGGTCAGCACCGTTATCAAGTAGTAAACTAACTAATTCGACGTTTTCTTTCGCGCATGCAGTGACAAGAGGTGTGAGTTGTTGTTGGTTGTGATTTACATCACCGCCATACTTTACTAGAAGTTTTGCGAGTTCTGAGTTATATGCTGCTATAGATGCAGTTAACATAGATGTACCCGGCGGCATATCTATGTTTGGATTTGCTCCGTGCTTTAACAGAAGTTCTGCTCCTTGGTTGAACTTATCAAAGGATGTGATATGTAAAGAGGTAAGTCCAACACTGTTAACAGAGTTAATATTAGTTTTCCCGCTTTCGAGTAAAATCTTTAATGTTGTTATGTTATTAGACATTACCGCCAGATGAAGAGGAGTTGTCAGTCGATCATCTTTGCTTTCCGTGTTAACGTCATACCCATAATCAATTAATAATTGAAGTGTTCTGGGAGAATGACGAACAGCTCGGTGAACAGCGGTAAATATATTATCACCGAGATTGTCGTGATTGCTAACTTCTTTTTTATCAAGCATAGCTTTTAGTTTAACAGCATCGTCCTTCTCGATTGCATTAATAAACTTTGCTTCTATGTGCTGTCTTTCGTAATACGTATTTTTAAGATTTTCAGATAGAACTGGCGATCGCATATCTTGACAACTCTGATTTATCGCAGGCCGCTGCTGATTAGTTGGCGCACTGTTATCGTTAATTTTAGCTTCAGTTGATATCCTTGAATTTACTGACTGTGATGATCTAAAAAGATTGCTTGATATACATCCCATTGTTGAACTCCTTATCGTGACTATCCTTCTCAAGACAACACTATATCAGGTCACCAAATTAATTCACTACTGTTGGCAATATCTCTTGCAGCTAAGGAATGTACATCTAAGACCAAAGCCTGCTTGCAAAACTTCGCTCCTCGGGGCCAACCACCTGCAAATAGATTGCGGTGGTGGTGAGTGAGGAATGGCCAAGCCACTTCTGCACAATGGTGATAGGAATATCGCGCTCGATGCAGGCGATACCAAAGCCATGCCGAAAACCTTTAGGTGACGCTTGCGGGCCTTCAATACCAGCTTTTTCCATAAGCATTTTGATTCGCCGCCACGCGGTGGTGCGAGAGTAAGGCCAAAGCTTCTCCTGCTCATGACGGCGTTGCGATAGAGTGTGAACTAGTTCCAGCTGGGTCATCATGACTGGAGACAAAGGCACTGATCGAAAGTGCAGCTTGCGACGCTTAAGCGTTCGAAAGACCACCTCATCAGTTTGCAGGTCAATGGAGGCCGCAGTAAGTGCAACGGCTTCACTCAATCTACAACCAGTATTGAGTAACATCAAACCAAAAGTGCTCGCAAGCGGATCGTCTACATTGTGACATGCTTGTTCTAATGTTTCTCGCTCGCTGGCATTGAGATAGAGCCTTTGGCCAGAAGTATTAAAAAGTGCAATTTGTTCTTCAGACATTGCGCACCTCATAATAGCCATGAGCTTGTCGTTTTTTCTCGATGGCCTTCATGGCAATTTGTCCTTCTTCATAGGAGTTGAGTGGCGTGATCGTCCTTCGCCCACCTTTTTGCCAAAGGCCTGACCACTGGCATTCCATAAGCCATTGCCCGAAGAGATCTTGCTTGATTTCAGCGCGATAATATCGCGTCTCAGAGTGCCATATTTTGAGCTGCCAGCGGTCGATGCAATAGTCCATTTTTCGTCCAAGAATATTTTTTGAAACCCAGTGTATACATAGTGTTTCAATTTTAGCCGTGCCATCATGCAAAATCAAGTATTGGAGGAAGGGTAGACAAGTGCCTTTGATTGGGTCTTTACCCTTTAAAAATAAGGTATTTTAATATTTTCATCGTTGTCAATTAATGACTTTTAGCTATTGCAACCCTGAACTACTATTAAATAGTGTTTCAATATTGTTTTTTCATTAACTAGCCATTGACCAATAATAACCTAATAGGTTATTATTGGTAATATAGGTGTTATTTTACTTAAAAGGTTGTTATAATGGAAAAGAGAACCCCGCATACGCCATTAAACAAAATTAAAAAGTTGATACAAGAAAACAAGATAAATTTTACGCGGTCAGCGATTAAGAGTGCTGCAAGCCTTGGAATGAAAGAAAGCAATATAGTGGATACTGTATTGAGCTTAACAGCTCAAGATTTTTATAAAAGTATGACCAGCAATGCTGATCATAAAGTTTGGCAAGAAGTTTATAGACCAAGAACACACTTTGGGCAGCTGTATTTTAAGTTTACTGTCATTGATCATGTCCTCATAGTTTCTTGTAAGGAGTTATAGAATGAAATGCATCGAGTGTGGCCATAACATGGTCCTAGAAACCAGAACAATTACCGATACCTATGAAAATATGGAATACACAGTAAATAATCTACACGGTCACTATTGTGATAGCTGTGGCGAATCCACTCATTCCCGAGAAGAATCACAAAAAATTTATGAAGCAATAGAGCAGATTAAATATAACTCTCCAGAAAAGCTTATTTTAAAAATAAGAAAAAAAATTGGGTTAGACCAAAAAAGAGCAGGGCAAGTTTTTGGAGGTGGTCCAAATGCATTTTCTAGGTATGAAACAGGTAAATCTAAAGCACCAACGCCATTGATTACATTATTCAAGTTAATTGATAAATATCCTTACCTCGTGAACGATATTCAAGGTCTTGAAAATATAAGTTTTACCGCTACAACTACGAATAATTCTGAGTCTCATGGGGCTCAAAAGTAGAATAAGACCGATAATTTCGGTTGTTGGACTTATACAACTTATAGCTCTGATGTGTCATTCGGATTTATTTTCACAATGGATATAATCATCTTGACCTTTATGCAAGGTCAAAGCTCTCTATATGCGTGAGCTTACTTATCCA